>Ga0315548_1003531_pt1 | contig 11677 bp, 18 predicted proteins | sample SalMarSW160110MG_2_FD_202540 | JGI IMG/M metagenome (GOLD analysis project Ga0315548, IMG submission 202540) | Salt marsh sediment microbial communities from the Plum Island Ecosystem LTER, Massachusetts, United States - Salt Marsh Sediment SW1601-110 ... | reverse complement strand
TCTGTTAGAGATAAAAATCTTATTCATCAATCTGATGAAGAAGCAAAAAATTACGGACTCAACAAAGCGATTGTTCCTGGGATGTGGATAGCCTCACATATCCAAAGCAGAACAGGTCTCTCAAGTATAAAACAAATTAAGTTTCTAGACCATGTCTTTTATGAAGACCATATACTAATAAAAGAAACTCTCCATAAAGTTAGCAGGGCAAGAGATTTTGAATTTAAAAAAGATAACAAGGTTGTCTGTTCAGTTTCAGGGGTTAAAATAGAGGGTTATTCATCTGCTCCAGAATCTCTGAAAGAGAAACTTCACACTTATGAATCTGATGTGTGCCAAGAAAGAATAAGTTTATTTTTAAGTTCAATAGGTTATGCTCCTAACGTGGAAGATACTCCTGAAATGTATTTAGCGTCTCTTTCTGCACCGGCACTTCTTGACTATGGCTCAAGAAACAAAGAGAGTGGAATACACGCTTCGTTAAGTTTTAATATGCATTTAGGATACAAACCAGGAATTATTAAAATTACTGTAGGAGATATAAGAATAAAAGGTCCTTTAAAATATTTTAAACTTCGATGGTGGCAAAATGAAAAAATTATCGCGAGTGGACGTGCAGGCGTTCTCTCTTTTAGCAGTAATTTAGAAAGAAATGCAGAGGGCAAAATATAAAGATTTAGAGAAGTCCTTCATAACGAAGTGTAGCAGAGTAAGTTTCTGATTTTCCTGAACACAAGACTTGTGTAGTTTTTGATTGCTCTTATCTATAAAATAACAGGCAAATCCGGATAAGAACTAGAAAATAAAGTCTCACAACTTTTGTTTATTGTAATAACTCATTAATGGAAAATAAATAGGAAATTTATAAAAAGTGATTATTATTATAGATTAGTATTAATACAAAATACAATCATACACATACATTAGAATTTGGGCGAAGCCAAGCAACAATTTTTAATCTCATTTTTATTTAACTCTAAACCTCGCCTGCCAACGATACCTGCTCGGACCAATATCTCCTGCTTTTCTTATTAAAATTTTTCCTCTCTTTCCTTTTGTGTCTCTTTTAATTTCACCCAAAACATCGTTCATTGAACCAAACCCATAATAATAAATTACAGTCCCTTTTTTTGAGAGCATAAGCGCAGTTTTTAAAAAAGTTTTTTTAAGAGCAGGTCTTGGCATTAAAATAACATCAAATTTCTTTTTTAATTTTTTGGGGAGATTTTCAGCGTTACCTTCAATAAGAGTTATATAATCTTCAAATTTATTTAAAAAAATATTTTTCTTTCCATAAACATTAGCTTTTTTATTCAATTCATTGGATATTATCTCTGCTTTCTTTTTCTTTTCAGATAATTTTTTTGCTATTACAATAGGGTAAGGAGAAACTCCTGAAAACATAACAAGGATTTTTGTCCTGCTTTTTTTTGATATTTTTGCAATTTCTTCACTAATTATTTTTCGTTCATTAGAAAGTCGTGGAGAGAAATAAACATCATCGATGTTAAACCTAAAAACACATCCATTTTCTTTATAAAAAGTTTCTTTAGTTTTAACACCTGTAAGATATCTTGTTTTTAGAGTCCTTAACTCGCCGGAGAACCCTTTAATTTTTTCAAGAACAGTTTCAATATTTTTATTTCTTTTTAGAAAAATAAAAGCCTTTATTTTTTTTATTATCCAAAAAGTCTCCTTTGGGAATTTCAAAATTGCTATATTACCAATAATATCTTGTGGGATCTTTTTCATAATATTATACCTTATCTATCAAAAAATTAAAAAGATATAAAAAGGTTTGTAGTCTATAGTTAATATGAATTTAAAAGAATCTGAAACAGAAAAATAATATTTCTACAAAAAATAGATTAACAAAGCTTATAAGCTTTCTTTTCCTTGTTAATTAATGTCTTATGACTTTTTAGAACACACTGCTGATGTGAAATTTAGAGCTAAAGGAAAAACAATAGAAGAATTATTTGTCTCATCTGCAAAAGCATTAAATGAAGTTATAAGGGGTGATATAAAAATCCTGGTCCAGGAAGAAAAAGTTCTAAACATTAAAGGAAATGATATTGAAAACCTTTTATATAATTTTCTTGAAGAATTTTTGTTCTTACTTGATGCAGAAAAATTTTTAGTCTCTGAGTTTAAAGAAATAAAAATAGACGAAGACAACTTTACACTAAAAGCAATTGTTCTTGGAGACAAAGAAGAAAATTACAAATTTACAAATGATGTAAAGGCGGTAACTTACAACGGGATGTTTGTCAAAAAGGAGAACGGAGAATATTTCTGCGAAGTAGTGCTGGACGTTTAACCTGCAAAATTTCTTTTTTAAATTCACTGATTCCCATCATATTTTCTACATAATTAACTTCCCTAATTGTTTCCTGAAGTGGCTTAAACTCTTTTACAAGAAAACGTGAGGAGAACTTTCTGACAGGGCGCACTTCTTTAAGATATTTCGCCCCAAAAACAAAAACTAAAAATCTCGCTACCATAGAAAAAAGGAATATAAATATAATAGTGTCAATAAACGAAACCCCTATTTTAGCAATAACTGAACCAATTATAGAACCTACGAAAACACCAATTCCTACAAGAAGGTTCATATAAATTGCTCCGTAGCCCCTTTTATTCTTACTTACTGAATCATAAACATAATTATTAGTAGCAAGATTATAACCAGCCCATGCAAAACCACTTACTATAGAAGGAATAATTAATAAATACCATCTCATAAAAACAATATTAGGAATAAGAGCAGAAATAGCCCACAAGCCAGGAATTATAAAAATTAATCCCACACTAATCTTTGTTAATTCAATATTCCCAAATCTGTCAGAAACTTTCCCAAGCAAAGGCAGGAAAATCAATTGGAAAAAAATCGATGACACTGTAATAGCCATAAACCATATATAAGAAAGTCCTAAATTCCTCAATAAATAAACTGAGAAAAAAGGAACAGAAACTCCAATACTGATGCTAAGAAAAAATCTAAAAATTGTAAATCTTCCGAAAGGTGTCGAAGGAGCTTTTCTGAAAAACTGCCAAAAAGAGAAATAATCTTTGTTCCTTAATTTAATCCTTGAAATATAAGTTTTTTTAAGAAGTTTCCATGACCATATTTTAAATAACAAAGCAATAAAAAAGATAATCCCAAATCCAAGCAAAGTGTAAAAAAGAACACTTTCTTTCCCTAATCCAACTTCTCTGACTTTATCAAGAATAATTGCCGCAATAATCATTGATGCAACTCCAAACAACCCCACGATGAGATTTCTTCTCGAGAAATATTTTCCTCTTATTTTTTCAGGCACAAGAAAACCCATCCACAAAAACCACGCAGGATAAACCAAAGCATTGAAACTATAAATCAAAGTTGAAACTGCAATTAACAACCACATAGAATTTAGAACTCCTTTATAAAATCCTACCCCTATTAATATAACCAAGAACCAGAGGACTGTCTGAGCCAAAACACCCCATAGAACAATTTTTTTACTGGAAATTTTTTTTATTAGATGAGACGCCCTCAACTGAATAATGCTCGGAAAAAGATTTATCATTCCATAAAGAAGTCCTATTTGACTGGAGGTCGCATTCATAGCAAGCGCAAAAGGAATCAGATAAGAAAGCCCAAAACCAGAAGACATAGAAGAAACAGCTCCTTCCTTAACACTGATGTCCAATCCCTCTTCTATTTTTTTAGCAACCTGGGGATGCTCCTCACTCACTAATTCAAAATCTTCACCCATAAAAAACTAAATATAAGATGTTATAAAAAGTTTTGCGAAGATGTAATTAAAGGACTATCGTTCAAAGAGATTTTAATCATCCTATTAAAAGGCATAATTCAATAAGAGCAAGGACAAAAACTTTCAGAAGTATTCACAGCTCAATAGAAAGTTCCGACGCTATAATTAATGGTTATGAATTATTTTATAACTTTATTAGAAAACATCAGGCGATTAACTGCTGTTCTTATGAGTTGGCTACTAACTTAAAATTAAATAGTTAAAATAAATAGTTGAAGTTAATTGAATTAAGTTGTTAATCATCTTTTTTTGGAACTAATTTTATTGCGTCATTTAATACTCTTTCTTCTAATTCAGGAAACAAATCTTTAATCCCTTTTTCAATATCTTTAAAATTCCACCTATAATCCCATTCGTTCAATCTTTCTGTGTTAAGCATTTTTTTTCTTTCAACATCATTCAAATCAATTACAAAAAAGTGAGGAGAAATTGTTGGATTAACTACAATTAATTTAGTCCCCTTCCAATATTCTAAATATTCTTCTAAAAAATCAAGTTTATATTCTGATTTCCCATCTCGTTTATCAATAAAACTTCTATATTTAACTTCAATAAAGAATGCTTTTCCTTCTTTTAAATTGTATGCAATAAAATCTGGCATAGATTTTATTCTTCTTGTGGTTTCACTTATATCTTTTCTAACAACACTTTTTAATTCTTCAATATGGTTTTCTACACCAAATTTAATACATTTCCAATCAGGCATAGAGTTAATTAACATTTCAACAATGCTTTCTGCAATATTTCCAATCGCTTTTGATTTATTCCAATTCTCATCCATGAAGATGCGAACAATTATTCATTTTTATATTTTTCTATGTTAAATTATCTAAATAAGACCACTTAATGTACCAGAGAACCCCCAAAGATAACTTTATAAACTTCTTTTGTGGTAAATTTTAACGGTGGCTCAAAACTTAAATGTTTGGGCAGAGAATTTTGTGATTGGTTGGTCACGATAAACCAAAATGCTATTTGGTAAATTAATAATCAAAGGTATATAATGACAGACAACAGCGGAATACACAAAGGAAGTTTGCAATTTTACCCTAGAGTTAGGGCAAAGAAAATTGTTCCTAGTGTGAACTGGAAAGTTGTTTCAGGAAAGGACACAGGTTTTTTAGGTTTCATAGGATACAAAGTTGGAATGGTTTCTGCTTGTGTTAAGGACTCAACAGAAGATTCTATGACAAAAAACAAAAGAATCATAGTCCCTGCAACTATAATTGAGTGCCCTCCAATGAAAATTTATTCTGTCAGACTTTACAAAAACATAAAGGTTTCAAAAGAATTTGTTGTGGCGAAAGACAAAGAGCTAAAAAGAAAAGTTAAACTCCCTAAGGAGATAAAACAAATATCAGAAGAAGATTTTAATGATATAAGAGTAATTTTGTATTCTGAAATAAAAAACACTGGCATTGGAAAGAAAAAACCCGATATAATAGAAGTGGCTCTCTCAGGAGACAAAGACAAAAAAATTAATTTTATCAAAGAGAAAATTGGAAAGGAAATCACAATAAAAGAAGTATTTAAGGACAATTTAGTTGATGTTCGGGCAGTAACTAAAGGTTATGGAACTCAAGGACCTGTAAGGAGATTTGGAATTTCATTAAAAAGCCACAAGTCAGAAAAAGGGAGAAGAAGACCTGGCTCTCTCGCTCCATGGCATCCTGCAAGAGTCACTTTCAGAACCGCTCAAGCAGGACAGACAGGATTCCAAAACAGGATTACCTACAATAGTTTAATATTAGAAATTGAAAAAATAACGGGAAAAAACATAAACAAAAAAGGGGGGTTTGAGCATTACGGGATTGTTAAAAACGATTATATGATTTTAAAGGGCTCTGTCCCAGGACCTGCAAAAAGAGGACTTGTTTTAACCCCTGCAATCCGTCCTACAAAGAAACAATCTAAAAAGAAACTACAATTAGTAGAAATAAGATGAAAAAACTAGTTAAATTTTTAGATTATCTAGATGATTTCGAAACTATGCCTAATGGAACGTGTTTTATAGCAAAAAATCTCTCAGATAAAAAAGAGTTTGAAGTGGTCTTTAGAATTAGGTATGATAACGGAAAAATTATTTTTTTATGGTTTGATGAAGAAAAAAATAGAATTTTTGATTATGCTGTTCCTGAGAGTAGTGGACAGATTGATGGAGGAATGTTTTGTTTTATAGGCCCTAACCACAAAGATAAATTGCCTTATTGTAGCAAAGATACTATTGTAATTGAAGTAAAAAGAAGAACAGGAATTAACAGTGGTGACCCTTCTTATTATGATAAATGTTTAGAGTTAATAGCAGGATGAAAGCAAAAATAATAGACCAATATGGAAAAGAAAAAGGAAATTTAGAGTTGCCAAAAAATTTCTCTGCGAGAATTCGTGAAGACATTTTATCAAAAGTTTTTGAAGCGCAAAAAGGGGTTTACGCCCAACCTTATGGGGCTATGAAAGATGCAGGAGCACAATATTCTGCGTCAGGAATTTTAAAACACCGAAGACATGTATGGAAAACAACTTACGGAAGAGGAATTTCAAGAATCCCCCGCAAAATTTTATCAAGACATGGTTCCAGCTTTAATTGGATTGGTGCAACTGTATCAAACACACGCGGAGGGAGAAAACCTCACGCCCCAAGAAGCGAGAAAAACCCTTTCAAAAAAATAAATAAAAAAGAATTATCAATCGCTTTTAATTCTGCACTCACAGGAACATTAGACTCAAAATGTATTGAGAAAAAATATGGAAAGAAAATTATTTCTGGAATTATATTTGAGGAAAAAGTTTTAGAACTAAAAACTAAAGGATTTTTTGGTTTATTAAAAAAAGTTTTTGAAGAGAATTTTAATAAAGCAATAAAGAAAAAAACAATCAGAAAAGGAAAAGGAAAAATGAGGGGGAGAAAATATAAATCAAATGCAGGACTTTTATTTATTATATCAAGTGGAAAGAAAATGAAAAGAAAAGGAATTGATGTAGTTAATGTAAACAATTTAAGAATAAGCGACCTGTCGCCAAATGGAGAGCCAGGAAGAATTACTTGTTACACAGAAAAGTCAATTAAAGAAATAGGAGAGAAATTCAAATGAAAAATAAAATATCGGAGGCAGATAAGAAAGATTGTGAACTGAACAAGTCATTTCTAATCAAATCTGCGATTTTCTAATGAATAAAACAATAATCCTTGAAAAAATAAAATCAACAGAAAAAATAGTGAAGCAAATAGAGGTAGAGAACATTCTCGTTTTTGTAGTAGATAGAGCAGTGAGCAAGTCAGAGATTAAAAAAGAAGTAGAAACTCTCTTTAATGTAAAAGTAGAAAAAGTAAGAACTCACACAATAAAAAATAAGAAATTCGCTTATATAAAATTAAAATCAGAATTTCCTGCGATAGATATTGCAACGAAACTGGGGTTAATATAATATGGGAATGTTAGAGTATCTGCATTCTGGAAAAGAGCTTAAAGAAATGCCTGTTGGAAGTTCTATTAGCGGTAAGTCATTAGATGGAAGAACATACACCCCATTAATCTGCGCAGGTCTTTGTCCTGATTTTCTTGGAAAATCAGTTCAGATGGCCGTAACTCCTAATAGGGAAAGATGTTATTATTTTAAATGTGTTGATAGTGGGATATCTGATGGACGTGTTTTATTAGATGGAGACTGTGTAATTGGTGTTTATAATAGGGAGAATATAAAATATAAAAATTTGTTTAAATTTATAGATAAGATATTATTTACACCTTTATAAAATGGGAAAAAGAATTATACAACAACGCAGAGGAAAAGGAAGTCACACTTATAGAGTCAGACAAAAAGCTTCACTAATTAAAGTAAGGTACCCTAACGAGTTTGAGGGAGAATGGAAAGTTGTTAAATTAATTTCTTCTCCAGGGCATAGTGCCCCAATAGCAAAAATAATAAATAAAGAAGGTAAAATTTTTTACAACTTTGCAGCAGATATGTTATATGTAGGACAAAAGATAAAATTTGGGGGTGATAAAAATGGGGATATTGCAAGATTAGGAGAAATAAAAAATGGAACTGGAATATTCAATATTGAAAATATTCCAAAGGACGGTGGAAAATTTATAAGAACTGGAGGAAACACCGCAATCTTGCTAAATTGTGAAAAAAACGAGGCAAAGGTCAAAATGGCTTCTAAAAAAGAAAAAAAATTTAATATCAATTGCAGAGCAACTATTGGAAGAGTCGCAGGAGATGAAAGACTTGAAAAGCCAATTCTAAAAGCAGGAAAGAAATTTTATATTATGAAAGCAAAATCAAAATTATGGCCAAGAACATCTGCAGTCAAAATGAACAAAATTGACCATCCTTTTGGGAGCGGAAGAGGAAAAAGAATTAAAAGTAAAATTGCTAAAAGAAACGCACCGCCAGGAAAAAAAGTAGGGCTGCTAAGACCAAGGAGAACTGGGAGGATAAAAAGATAATGAAAACAGAAACAATAATCCAAAAGAGTAGAGATAAATATTATCGAGGAAAGAAAATTGAGGAGCTTAAGAATCTTGACACTCGCGAATTTGCGAAATTAGTAAAATCAAGATCAAGAAGGGCGATAATGAGAAATTATAATGTAATTGAAAATTTTGTGAAAAGATGTGATAAAAAACTTAAGAGAAACAAACTAATAAAGACGCACAATAGAGAGATGGTAATAGTTCCTGCAATGTTAGGAAAAACAATTGGGATTTATAATGGGAAAGATTTTATTAAAATAAATATTATGGAAGAAATGCTGGGACATCGGCTCGGCGAATTCTCACTCACAAGAAAACAAGTTAAACATGGAACAGCAGGAATTGGGGCAACAAAATCAAGTTCCTCAAGAGCTGTAAAATAAGATGAAAAATTTAGAAGAAAATAAATTAACTGAAAAAAAAGTGGAGAAAAAATCTCCTGAGAAAAATTTAGAGAAAAAAGAAAAAGTTACAGATAGAAAACCAGAAAAGGAGAAAAAAGTTTTGAAAGAATTTGCTTTTGCTAATGGAAAATCTCTTAGAATCTCTACAAAATATTCTTCAGATGTTTGCAAAGTTATAAAAGGAAAAAGTCCTGAAGATGCAATTAAAAGACTTAATGAAGTAATAAACAAAAAAAGAGCTATTCCTATGCAAAGAAGAGAAACCGCTCATCAAAAAGGTAAGGGGATTTCTGGTGGGAAATTTCCAATGAATGTTTGCAGAAGTATAATTGAATTAATAAAACAAGTCAATAATAATGCAAATTTTAGTGGGATAGAAAATCAAGTAATTTTCATTGCAAAAGCAAATAAATCTTCTACTCCCTTTAGAAGTGGAGGGAGAAGAGCAAAAAGAACCCATATCTATATAGAGATAAGAGATAAAACTAAACTAATGGAGAAAAAATGGAAGAAATAAAATTCATTGAATTAAGAAAAGAAGAGTATAATATTAAAAATTTTGTAAAAAGAATGTTTGGGAAAGGAAAAGTGCCAAGAGTCAAAATTGAATACACCCCTATAGGAGAAAAAATTATTGTCTCAACTCACAAGCCAGGGTTGATTATCGGAAAAAAAGGGGAAAAAATTATAGAACTAACAAAAATATTAAAGAAAAAATTTAAGATGGAAAATCCCCATATAGATATCGAAGAAATAAAATTCCCTGAATTTGATGCTCAATTAGTAGCAGATGAATTAGCTTTAACACTTGAAAGATTTGGTTCGTCTAAATACAAGTCTACAGGTTATAGGTCATTATCTAAAATAAAAAAAGCAGGAGCACTTGGAGCAGAATTAAGAATTTCAGGAAAACTCCCAAGTGACAGAGCAAGAAGTTGGAGATTCCATTTTGGATATTTAAAAAAAACCGGAGACGCTGCAAGTATTGTAGATAGAGCTAAATCAGTTGCAAAAACAAAACAAGGAATCGTAGGAATCAAAGTCGCTATTCTTTCGCCAAATGTAAAAATCCATGACCAAATAAATATAGACGAAAATTTCCTTAACGAAATTAAAAAGAACACTGAAAAATGAAAGAAAAAAAAGAACTTAATGAAAAAGAAATTGGAAATAAAATTAAAGATTTAAAGATAGAATTATTGAAACAGCCACTAAAAAAGAAAAGAATTAAAAAAGAAATCGCGAGATTATTAACAATGAAAAATACAAATAAATTAGGAGGAAAAAAATAAAGTGGAGATTTGCCCTAAGTGTGGATTACCTATCCAAACATGCGTTTGTGAAGAAATAGCTAAAACTCAGCAGACTATTGATATTAAAACAGAAAAAAGACGTTTTGGAAAAATAACCACTATAATAAGCGGATTTGACAACGGAGTTGATATTAAAGAAATCGCAAAAAAACTAAAAGATAAAAGGGCTTGCGGGGGAACAATAAAAAATAAAACTATTGAACTTCAAGGAAACCATAAAGGGCACATTAAACCCCTCCTTGTTGAAATAGGTTTTAACGAAGAACAAATTAATGATTAAATGGTAAAAAAAATTTCAAAAAAAAATATTGAAGAGAAAGTAGATTGCAAAGATAGGTTTTGCCCTATTCACGGAGATAAAAAATTAAAAATCCATGGAAGAACTTTTGAAGGAATAGTCACAAAAAAACTTCGTGGGAGAGTTAAAATAGAATTTGAAAGAATAATAAAAGTTCCAAAATATGAAAGATATGAAAAAAGAAAAACGAAAATTTATGCAAGACTTCCTGCTTGTTTGAGCAAAGAAATTAAAGAAGGAGATTTAATTTGTGTTGAAGAAACAAGACCAATTAGCAAAATGATCCACTTTATAGTAATTAGAGTAATAAAAAAGAAGGAGGGAAAAAATGAAGGCAATAAGCAGTAGAACAACAAGAGGGTTGAATATTGGAAGTTTGGTAGAAACATGTGACAATAGCGGGGCGAGAATAGTAAAAATAGTGTCTATAAAAAGAGGAAAGACAAAAAAAGGCCGGCAAGGATATGGAAAATTAGCAGATTGTGTTAAAGTTTCTGTCAGAAAAGGAGACATAAAAATGAAAGGAGAAGTTTTTGAGGCGGTAGTAGTTAGGCAAAAAAAACCCTGGAGAAGGAACTCGGGAGAAAGAGTTTGCTTTTTTGACAATGCTGTAGCTTTATTAAAGGATGAAAAAGGGAATCCAAAAGGAACACAAATAAAAGGTCCTATAGCAAGGGAGATTCAGGAAAGATGGAAGGAGGTCGCAAAACTCGCGAGTATTGTTTATTAAGATGAAATCTAAATTTAATAAAAATTGGAATAAAAGTGTTCAGCCAAGAAAACAAAGAAAATTTTTAGCAAATGCTCCAAACCATCTTTTAAGAAAATTTATGGCATCTCCTTTAGATAAAATCTCTAGGAAAAAGTATAAAAGAAAAAGTATAGAAATTATAAAAGGGGATGAAGTCAAAATAATGAGGGGGAAGTTTAAAAGAAAACAAGGAAAAATTTCTATTTGTGATATAAAAAACACGAGGGTCCAAATAGAAGGAATTACCAAGCAAAAAAAAGCTGGAGATAAAGTTGGGATTTGGTTCCATCCCTCAAAAATAAAAATTATAACTTTAAATGAAAAAGACAATAGAAGACTAAAAAGGGAAGAAACAAAAAATAAAAAGGAAGAAACAAAAAATGATAAATAAAATATTGGAGGCAGATGAGGAAAGTTGTGTAATGGCTTCGCCCTTGCGGAGCAAAAACTTTTCGTCTGATGTTTTCGCTAATGCACATAAAAAGAAGTAAGATGCCTAAAATCTGGCCTTTGGCGAGAAAAGGAAGAAAAAAGAAATTTATTGCAGTGCCAAGCCACTCTCTCAATAAAGGAATAAGTCTATTATTCATATTAAGAGATATGCTAAAA
>Ga0315548_1003530_pt1 | contig 11683 bp, 12 predicted proteins | sample SalMarSW160110MG_2_FD_202540 | JGI IMG/M metagenome (GOLD analysis project Ga0315548, IMG submission 202540) | Salt marsh sediment microbial communities from the Plum Island Ecosystem LTER, Massachusetts, United States - Salt Marsh Sediment SW1601-110 ... | reverse complement strand
AATCGCAAACCTCTTCAAAGCTTGGAATCTTTTGTCTGTTAGAAAGATTTGCTTTTTCTGTTAACTCATGAAAGGTGTAGTCCCGAACATATCCATGCAGCCCTGTCAAGCGGCGCATCGTTCGGTCGTGGAAAACGACGAGTCGCCCGTCCCTGGTGGGCTGTACATCTATTTCTACATAGTCTACCCCCATCCCTATTGCACAAACTATAGACTCAATTGTATTTTCGGGTGCATGCCCCGCCGCACCTCTATGACCGATAACTAACATGGATAATTCTACTCCTTAGCGACAACTTGCTGTCCAAAATTCCAAAAATATTCAAACCGGCTCTGATAAACTGAACACAATAATAGTGTCAAAGTGTTACTCGTATGGTTCGAAAACACGAAATAACCAATCATAAACCGCGGCCAGATATGTTTCAATGGGTTCTTGTTGAAGACCCATAAAAATAAATCCCTTTCGTTGATCAGGGACAATAGCAATGTGCCGGATCGGTCCCGGGTCCGGCAGGGACCCGACAAGTTCTCTGAAGCGGTCAATCATTCGGTCTTGTTCGTAATAAAGGAAGAAAGCCAAATCGCCCCACTGTAATTACATCTGATGAAGCCGTGAAATGTTGGTGATTTCAGGTCCTCGAAATCCGGTATACCCCTTTTCGATGATGTGACCTTCGCCTGGCGGAGGATATCTCATGTAAACAGAAATAAATAGCCGGTCATTTCTCATAAGGAACTTTGAGATGGGCATATACAGGGGCGCCTGCCTTGGAAGCAGAGTTAGCGTAACATCGATTCGAGAGACCGAACTTCGCTCTTTGAAAGAGAAAGTGCCATGATGTCCGACAACCCCTCCGATATTGGTGAAGGTCTGGTCGTCGGGTTTAAAAACCTTCACGAGTTCGTTAAAGGTAGCGGTGCAAATTTCTCTGTTTTTTCGTTTGCCGGAGTGAAAAGAAAAGACGATAAAAGCGCCGATGGTCACGATGGCGATCAATACGTAAACCGTTGCGGTGTCACCAAAAGTTCCCATCGACTTTCCTTCTTCGACGCCTATCCTTTTACGACCGAGGGCAGCCAGTGATAGATCGGAGCGAAATAGCGTGCTACCTGATCGGGCTTTGGAATCATGAAGATGAATCCTTTTTTCTGTTCGGGAACAAGGGCGATGTGCCTGATGATGCCTGGAACCGGATTTTTTTTAATAAAAGACCGCATTTTCTCGAGCATCTCCCGGCTGCTGTAGTAAAGGTGAAAATCGAAATTTTCCCATTTGACGGTTTCATGATGCATAAGGTGAGCGTTCTCGATCTTCGACCCCATGAATTTGCTGTATTTGCTTTCAATCAAATGAGCCTCTTCTGAAGGCGGTTTCTTCAGGTAGAGGGTGATGAAAAGGCGATCATATTTTCGTATCAGTTTTGAAATGGGTAGATAAAGCCAGGAATGTCTGGGCAACAGCGTTATGGTTGCGTCTACACGGGAAAAAGGTGTCCTCTTTTTCCTAAGGAACAAATTTGCATGGAACCCGACGGCACCGCCGATGTTCGTAAAATTCTGGTCATCAGGTTTAACGACGTCCACAAGATCGTTGAAGGCGGAATGGTAGATTCTTCTGTTTGAACGACGTCCCCAGAAATACCCAAGGGTCAGCAGAAAGCTGAACCCAATAAAAAGAAAAAATATCGGTTGGTGGAGAATGTCCGCATAGTTTTCCATTTTTGTGCCTTATTTCATTTCAAACGGAGATAGAATGGTTTCCGGAATATTGTACAATGTGCTGTTTTGCCCGTCAAGGAGACGCTCCGAGAAGGCCACACGCTGGATGGGAACCGCCGGTGCGAGAGACTGCATCACCGAATCCACGTGAGCAGCCATGGCACCGTATCTTTCCCGGACTTTATTGTTGATCAGGAGTCTTAGCGGAAGTTTCAGCTCTCGAAGACCGTCGATAAGCCGCTTCGACTCTTTCAGCGATAGGATATCAGGATTATAAACGAGGACGATTCCGCAGTCTTTGCCTTGAAGGACTGAGGATAGGGTCTGATAATTCCCTCTGAGTGTTTTAAGACGCTTCAGAATATCATCGTCATCCTCATCGTAGCTTAAGATGGTTTCCTTATCATCGAGAAGACCGCGGATTCGATAAATGGTGTGTCTTTTTTTCAAAATCTCCCGTCTGATCTGAATGAGCCGGTCGATCCATGTCACGGTTATCCACGGAAGTGCAAGGAACCTGAGGGTCAATCCTGTGGGCGGCGTATCAAAGACAATGTAATCGAAGTCTCTTTCGAACCTGACGGTTTCTTCGATACTGGTCAGTAGAGCGTATTCCTCAATTCCCGGTGAATATTTCAAAACCGAGAAATAGGTATCCAGGTTTATTGTTTGAAGATAGCGGTAGGTGTCGGTAAGCACCCTGGTTTCCCGCTGGAGATATTCCCGGCACAGCTTCTGCATATTTACCTCTTTGAGATAGAGGGAATCGGTGAATCGCTCTTTTTTATGGCTGAGAACGACGCCGAAGACATCGCCGAGATTGTGGGCCGGGTCCAGTGATACAATGAGAACCCGATGCTTTCGGGACAATTGCCACGCCGAAGCTGCGGAAATCGTCGATTTACCCACTCCCCCTTTCCCGGTAAAAAAGAGAATTTTCATCTAATCTATCCCAATGGTGCCGCACATTTCGGCCAGCATGTCGTTACATTCTTTTGCTCGCTTGGAAAGGATCTGTAATTCACGCTCCATATAAGGAAGCAATTCCACAGCTATAAAAGTCGGTGGGGATGGGAAACCGGCAAAGGAACCTAAAACAAGGAGCGCAAAAATATTTTCCAGTTCCTCCATCTCCATTACAGTGAGTGCTGTGGCCTTCTCTCGATGCGTTGCGTCAAAATCGGCGAACATGCGACGAACCCATTGAACAATCGACGAAATCATAATCCGTCCTATAATTTTTAAGATAACCGGGGCACGGCAGCCAACACCGTGCACCGGCATACAGTGTAACATGGCCTATTCAGGCGTTTTATCCCGCCTTCTTATAGGACTTCGATTTAATGAAGTCAAAAACAAAAACAAAGTTCAGAATGAACATAACGACCAGAATCACCGTCACCGTCCAGCCGGGGACGGGTTTTGCAGCGATCGCACCGGGCTGAACCACGATGATGAACCATAGGATCGCCGCTGTTACGGTGATCCAGAGCAACCAGGCAGGAATCACCGCAGCATTGGCAAATCCTGATTTCAGTTTTTTCGCTACATAAGCTGCACCGGTCATGAGCGCAATAGAAGCGATCAACTGGTTTGCAGCGCCAAAGGATCCCCAGATAATAAGCCAGTTGCCGCTGGCTGCAAGGTAGATACCGATGGCTGCGGGAATAATCGAGGCCGCCCAACGGTTAGCTAAAAAATTGTACAATCCTGCGGCGCTTTCCTTCAACGGTGCGGCCATTTCCGCCAGGCAATATCTGGCCAAACGATTCGTCGTGTCCAAGGTTGTCATGGCGAAAGACGCGACCCACATCCCGGCAAGAACTTTAACATATTTACCGGGAATGAAAGAGAGCCATGTAGCGGCCGCCATGTCAGCATAAGACTGGACAAAGAGGTTGGCCTTGGAAAGGCCCAATTTCCCGGAGAGGCCTGTAAAGGTTGCTCCCCAGTTGGATGCGTTGAGGGTGAATTCCATGGCCTTTGCCGCAGCAGCCGTCTTGAGTGCCGTATAACCGAAACCGGCAATGGCGACAATAACAATTGTTGAAAGGAATCCCTCCAGAAACATGGCGCCGTAGCCGATCATAAGGCCGTCGGTTTCCTTGTCAAGCTGCTTTGAAGATGTTCCCGAAGCCACCAGTGAGTGGAATCCGGACAGCGAACCACAGGCAATGACAAGGGGGATCGCCGGCCAAAATGGGGTAGCCTTGCCCCCCAGAAGTACCGGGGAAAAGCCGGCAAATGCGGGAACTTCGAAACCTCTGAATGCAAAAACTGCGGATAGAAATCCCAATACAAGTCCGGCATAGAGCAGCCAGGAGTTCAGATAATCTCTTGGCTGGAGGAGAATATTTACGGGGATTGAAGATGCAACGATAATGTAGAAAAAGAAGACCCACATCCAGGTCATATAGGACGCTTTTATGGGTGTGACGGTGCCGAGCCAGATGGCAAAGCCAAGCATGACGATGCCAATGATCGTTGCCAGGCTGAAGTTCATCTTTGCCCGGTAGATCAGTACACCCAGGATCAGGGCTGCGATGATTTTATAGATATACGCCGATGCAATTGCCGGCGTTCTTACGAACATTCCGCCGATAATGGCTGCAAAGGCGGCTACGACAAGGATCAACAGGAAAAAAACGATCCAGTAAAACGCATACCCCGTCCGCTTGCCGATAAGATCAGTGGCAACGAACTGCACGGATTTTCCGTCATACCGGACCGATGCCATCAACGACAGATAGTCATGGACGGCACCGATAAAGATGTTGCCAAGCCAGACCCAGAGGAGCGCCGGCGCCCAACCCCAGCAGATCGCCAGTGCCGGCCCGATAATAGGGGCCGCACCGGCAATGGAGGCAAAATGATGCCCTAAAAGAACTTCCCGCCGTGCCGGAATATAATCGACACCGTCATAAAGGCGATGAGACGGTGTCGCTTGCTCGTTTGAGGCCTTCACCACATCCCGTTCAAGTTTCTTCCCGTATGTTAGATAAAGGATTAAATAAATGAATAAACCAAAAATGATAATAAGTGCTGTCATCATTTCCTCCTTTCCTTTGTTTAAAATCAGAGAATGTATCCTATTAATACCTGAATCTTGCACGAGTCGGAGGCTTTCATATGCCCCGATAGCGGGATTTCCGCTTCGCTCCAACAAGGCACTTAAGGGTGAAGTCATAGTTGAACTATTGCGAGCCCTTAATAATCCGCCAGAGGCGGACAAGCGCAGCTCGAAGATCCCGCTTAAAGCGGGGAGATGGAAGCCTCCGGCTTGCCCTTTGGGTGAAAATTAATGAATAAAAAGGATCATCATCCGATTTACTATTTGGGTAAAATATATGATGCTATGAGGTTGTTTAAGCCCCTTTCACTTAAGAATTAAAAAATTTCTCATTAATTTTCATGCAAGATTCAGGTAATAATTCTTTATGATTTCCCTGATCATATCTTTTCATCCTCTGTATGGGCATTTTTTAATGCATACTTCTAAAAATAGAATGGCAAGAAACATGCCAAGAATAAATGTTGCAGGTAAAATCAAATAATACCTTGATAAGTCATTACATTCAACGGATATCTATTCGCTTTTCACCGGGAATAAGAAGGAATTGGTGTCGGAATTTTTTACACGATGTAAAATAGTTTAAGATTTAACAGCGGGATGGTCTATTAAAAGAGGATGAAAGTTTTCGAGTATTCAACTGATTTTTTTCTTTTGATTTTCATACCATCTCGCAAACAGTTTATCAAAATACTTCTCATCCTCTATCATCTCTTTGGTGATTTTATATGTCCCTATCTGCTTCGATCTGACCGCCAGATATGATTTTCCTAAATATGGCCTTTTTTCTGATATTCCATCTGCACTTGTTTTAGCATATCAAAGAATTCTTCCTTTGTAAAAACGCCCTTTTCAATAAATAGCTGTGCAATGGCACCAACCTGCATCGAGTTCCCTTTAAAAGCTCTTTAAAACTTACCAACTCACTTGAAGCAAGTTTTTCTGTCATGGCATTGCTCCTGCAGATGAGAATGTTAGTGATATGAGGTCCTTTGACCATTGGCAATGTGGCCCTTGTTTTAAAGCGAGTCCCTGGCCACATCTATCCTCGAAAGGCGGACCCGGAAACAAAGGCGTTTTTGATATAAAATGTCGATGATTTTGGTTGAAAGCTGATAAAGTTTGGAAGCCTGGGAAAAGATCGTCGAAGCCGGCAAGGATCCTTACATGGAAATAGCAAGCTACAAGGCGATCAAAACTAAAAATCCTGTCCGTCATTTCCCCGGGACATTAAATGATATAATGCACCTTTATATTCAATTCGCCATGCTCTGCCTATATTGATCCTACTAAATGATAGCGGCTTAATGGTCAAAAATTATTTCACATTTTAGGTGACACCATTCATTAAAACAGATTGATGCCGCTGCTAAAAAACGCGGTATGTCCAGATCGTCATTCTTGGTTCATGCAGCACAGAATGCTATTCAGTCTATCCAATCAGACGCATCTGCCTAAATCTTTTCCTGACGGATCGCTGGGCTGTGGGGCGGCGAGGTTATAAGCCGTCTTACACCAGCGTGTTGCTAACTGTATTTTTATCATTCATAATCTTCGTCAAAATAATCATCATAATCAGGGTACTGTGCCGGAGACTCACCAATTGATTTTATAATTTTAATAGATTTTTTCCTAAGATTCGTCTCTTTCAAAGATTGTACACGGATACGATGCCACCAATCATCACCAAAATCGAACAAGTAATGAAATACGTCCTTTTCATCTAAACCAACATCGCCGATACGAGTCTTGGCAGTAGATTTTTTCTTTCTACCAAACCCCATAATATCTTCAATATTTTGAGGATGTGTTATCTCTGGCGCTTCATAGATTGAGTGAACATTCTTTGTGTCCTTTTTGGTTATAAAAAAGGAATATAGGTGCGGATCATATCGATTAAATGCATCAAAAATTGTTTCATGAAGATCGTCAAAGGTGCAGTTTTCAGATGCTTCAATAATTCTGTATAGTTTTGGTATTCCGACAATTGATACTCTAAGCTGATATACTCTCATTTTATCCTTTCATTCAGTTAACCAACAAACCCCGCAGTTAGTGCAGTTTGCCTTTTACCTAAAATCTGCAATTGCCGATTTCGCCGCAGTTGCAAGGCGCAGGGCGTGAAGCTGTAATAAGCTACCGCGAACGCCCTGTAACACAGCAAATGCGGTGAAAGCGGTGATCCCAAAGGGTGAGAAATTTTGAAAAATACGTAACAGTCGATACACAGCAATAAAGTGTGTTCGGATCTACCTCGAGATCGGATCTATCTCTTTATAAATATTGTTAATATTATCCTTTTCAATAATTTTCATGCAGTTTTTAGGTTTTATTAATAGGCGTTGAATGATGAAGCATGACCTCACGAAAACGGAGAGTTTCCATCATGTTTCATCGTTTATCTGAAAAAATGGATTCGGACCGTCTCCCACGGTTCATTACATGATACCATGCTCCAGGATATTCTATTCCAAGCGGACGTGACATGTTAAGACATATAATATTTTATCTCATATGGGTCAATAGTAGACTCCACTTTTTCACATGGTAAAGGTGTGGTCAAGGCTCATGCCACGGCTATCGCCGGCTCTGAAGTTGCCTGCACAGACAAACTGGACAATATTGTAGAGGACTTTTAAAAAGCATTTGAAAAAAATCTGTTAGCGGATTAACCTAACAAATAATAAGTGTTGGGTTTTGCACCAACATTTTTATGTAAACTCATAACCTGGTCATGTCTTGACATGACATTAGCAGTGAAGGAGCATCGCCATATACGTCATTTCGCCGAAGCCCAGAGCCGGAATCCATAACTTTATGAAATCGCCGGATTCCCTATGCAGTTTATGCCGCACCTGATGTGGGGCGGGAATGACCGTGGCGCTAAAAAACTTCGTTAATTTAATTGCCGGTTTAACACTCAATGATATAACTTTACAAAGGAGAGCTTATGAAAACCAAGCCAGATATTATCGGTGATGTTCGAAGTTTTATGAAAAGCAGAGTGATCCTTTCCGCCGCAGAACTGGATTTCTTCTCAAAGCTGGACGGTAATTTTGCCTCCGCAAAAGACCTGGCGGATATACTTGGCCTGGATAAAAAAGCAACCACACGACTCCTCGACTGTCTGGTCACCTACAATCTTCTTGAAAAAGAAAAGAACCGTTATCGCACGACAGAAAAAGGATCGTATCTTTCATCCCAAAATCCGAAATCTGTTCTCCCTATGATAAAGCATATGAATACCATCTGGGATAATTGGAGCCGCCTGACGGACATTATCAAAAAAGGGTCCAGTCCAATTTTTAGACCTGTTGTGGATTCGGAATACAAGGAAGACAGAAACGCCTTTATCGGTGCAATGCATGTTGCAGCAAAACGTATTTCAAAGAAAATAGCCGATGCCTACGATTTAAGCCCCTTTAAAAAACTTCTTGATATCGGAGCTGGATCCGGCGCTTACACCATCGCTTTTTTGAAAAAAAATCCGCAACTCAATGCCGTTATTTTTGATCTTGAAAGCGTTATACCCATAACAAAAGAAAAAATCGTTGAGAACGATTTACATCACAGAGTCCATTTCGTGACAGGGGATTTTTACAAGGATGACCTTCCCGTTGGATGCGATCTTGCGCTGCTGTCAGCCATTATCCACCAGAATAGCCCTCAGCAGAATTTGGAGCTCTACAGGAAGATTTACCATACCCTCGATCCTGGCGGCACACTGATCATTCGGGATCATATCATGGATGAATCCCGCACAAATCCGCCCGCCGGTGCTCTCTTTGCGTTGAACATGCTTGTAAACACCCCGGCCGGGGACACTTACACCTTTGAGGAAGTCAAAGACACTCTGGAAACAGCCGGTTTCATGGAAATAAAACTCGTTCTATCGGGTAAAGAGATGGATTGTCTTGTGGAAGCAACAAAACCGAATATTGCTGGAAAATTTTTATTGAATAAGTCTTTTCCGCATGGCCCCAAGGGCGAGGTGGGTAAAGAAAATAAAAAAAACGGTTAAGTACCCGATGCTGATAATCGGTGTAATTTCGCTGGTTCCGATGCTGAAGCGACGGGCCAGTTCGGCCAGATGGTATAGGGGAAAGGCCAGTGCAACGGGCTGCGCCCAATCGGGTAGATTGGAAACAGGGAAAAAGGTTCCGCTGAACAAAAACATCGGCGTTATAAAAAGAAATATGGGAAGATTGAACATGTCGATGGTCGGGGTTATCCCGGTAAAGAACATGCCGATGGCGCCGAAAGCCAACCCGCCGATAAATGCCAAAGGAATCAACAACAGTCCCATGGGAAATTGAACAAATCCCAGTAAACCAAGGACCGTCAACATGATCGTTGCGGCGCCCGCCGATTTGGTGGCGCTCCAGGAAATTTCGGCGATGATGATCTCCTCCAACGACAATGGCGTCGCCAGCATGCCGTCAAAGGTTTTTTGATAATACATGCGGACGAATGACCCATAGGTGGTTTCAAAAAAGGCGTTCCACATGATGGCGGTGGCAATCAACGCCGGTGCGATAAAAGCCGTGTATGAAAAATCGACTCCACCGTAATGCACATTCTCGATCAAGCCGCTGAAGCCCAGACCAAAGGCCAGAATATAGAACAGCGGTTCAAGGAGCGGCGTCAAAAAGTTCACCTTCCAGATTTTTTTGTAAACCATAAGGTTTCTTTTCCAGACTCTCAAAAATCGCCATGAAAATGCAGCAGGATCGATCATTCTCGAAGTTCCCTTCCTGTTAAGCGTAAAAAAACATCTTCCAGCGTGCTGTTCCGGTAAATGCACTTTTCATTGCAGAATTGTTGGCGAATGGTGTTGTTCATTCCCTTTCCTTCGGGATCATACAATATCAGACGATTGCCAAGATCATCGTATTCGACGGCGTGCCTTTTGATATATTCAATCAGGGCCTGATCCGGCCCCTCGATTTCGATGATATGTTTGCCGGCATGCCGTTCGATCAGGCTTTCCGGGCTGCCATCCACCAGAATTTTACCGTGATCCAAAATAACCAGGCGGTCGCAAAGTTGGGAAGCTTCCTCCATGTAGTGGGTGGTAATTACAACAGTCAAACCGAACTTTTTAAGCTCCTCCAGTTTTTCCCAGACTTGGTGCCGGGACTGGGGATCAAGCCCGGTTGTCGGCTCGTCCAGTATCAGGAGTTCCGGGCGGTTGATCAGCGATCTTGCCAGAATCAACCGCCTTACCAGTCCACCTGAAAGCTCAATAACTTTGGCATCTTTTTTATGGCTTAAGGCAAAAAAGTCGAGAAGTTCCCTGGAACGTTCGATAGCCTCTTTTTTGGGGATAGAAAAGTATCCGGCGAACACGTGAAGATTTTGTTCTACACTCAAGTCCGGATCCAGGGTGTTTTCCTGCTGACAAACGCCGATTCTGGCTTTAATCCTGCGACAGTCGGTGTTGATGTCCATGCCGAAGATGCGCAACATGCCACTGGTCAGGGGTGAATAGCCGTACAGCATGCGAATCGTTGTTGTTTTTCCGGCGCCGTTGGGACCTAACAGACCAAAAAATTCGCCCTTTTCCACAGAAAATGAGATTCCGTTCACGGCCGAAAATCCGTCAAATTGCTTCATCAGACTCTGAATTTCTATGACTTTATCCATTGGATCGATTATATAAAATAAAAACAGTTGCTTAAATTCGATTGGCCTGCCGCATAGTATACCTGTTATAAAATAGCAAAAAGGCCTTCAAATAGCTTTAATCCCTCCTCCTTGACTATTTTTCGTCCTGGCATATTGGCATTAAAGCACATGCAAAACCAGAAATTTTGGTATCGCTCAAAATAATGCTCAGCCGGCCTAAAAAATTATCGCGGTCGTTGTCACCATAAAATATCTTTCGACGTTCGATTCCTCTAATTATATGATGTATGGCGCCAGGAGCGTATATACGAACATTTCTTGGCATGGATGCCCCATATTAACATATTACGGTGTTGGTGGGTTATAAAAATCACTTTTGTTAAGTCGAGCACATCCGATGTTTGACCTCATTGCTATCTTTTAATCAAGGATCAAAGTTTGAACCAAGCCGTGACGCCTTGAATTTGGGCATCCTCGACTTTCGCTCAATTAGTTGTTCTGCTGAATGATCGCGGCTTAATTGTAAAACATTAATTCACATTTCATGGTTTGATATTCACCACTGAAAAAATAAGCATTCCGATCGCTTCCAAGAAAGCTTTTTGAAAATGAAAAACAAATTCAATCAGACAAACGCCAAACCACCCCTTTTTAGGAAACGCTTTTTCAAAACATGTCAGAAGCATGTAACGGTGTAAAAACTCCCAACCGGTGAGCCATGACATGTTCCAGATCATTTTATATAAGGCCCAGTTTAATTTCGCTGATGCGTTCTGAAACGCTATGGAAGGATAAATACTTCTTAGACTGGGATAGAATTTGATTGAAAGAACAGCGATCATACCGAGAATTGACAATAAAATGACAACGTAAATGTCGTTTTTCTTTAGTCTTGAGACACCAAAATATTGCCAGTCGATTAATTTATAAGTGAAAACAAACGGTATTGCGAACCACAGTATAAAGGTAGATACTTCAAAACCGTTCTTTAATTGCCAATGAAAAATGCCCCAATCAATTCCCCATTTCAAATGGATTGTTGATATACTGTCTATAGTTAGTGCAAAAATCGCGTAAAACAGGGCGTAAAGCGCTTTTTTTTATTGTCGTTTAAATTGAGCTTTGGAATTATTTTATCCATACTGCTTTTATAGTATGTTGGATGTGCTACTCAATTGAGGTTATAATTATTTTTAACAAAACATATTGTATATCACTCTTGTCTAAAAACGCATTTATAGAGAGTAATAGTGAAATAGGGTC
>Ga0315548_1003520_pt1 | contig 11699 bp, 7 predicted proteins | sample SalMarSW160110MG_2_FD_202540 | JGI IMG/M metagenome (GOLD analysis project Ga0315548, IMG submission 202540) | Salt marsh sediment microbial communities from the Plum Island Ecosystem LTER, Massachusetts, United States - Salt Marsh Sediment SW1601-110 ... | reverse complement strand
CCGTAAAAATCGAGCCCAACCTGATCAGTCAGGAGGAAGGGCGCGGCAATACGGAAGATGTGGCGGTGAGCGGTAATTTCGCTTACCTGGCCAGTGAGAACCGCGGCCTCAGGGTGTTAGACATATCCAATCCGCAGGAAACCAGGGAGATCGGTTTTTTTGACACCCCTGGCGTAGCGGTCGCAGTTACCGTTTCCGGAGATTTTATCTACGTGGCTGATAGCAATGCCGGGGTGTCGGTTTTATTCCTCTCGAACCCCGATCCGGCTCATCTGGAATTGACGGAAAAATCGCACATCGCCAGTCCTGGTGTGGCCAACGACTTGGCCATCCAGGGCAATTACGTATATATCGCAGCCGGAGACGCCGGACTGCGGGTGATCGATTTTAAAAATCCGTCTGAGCCCAAAGAAACCGGTTTCGAGGATACACCTGGAAACGCGGTTGGCCTGGCTGTTGCCGGTAACTATGCTTACATTGCGGATGGCGGGGCTGGTTTGCGAGTTATCGATGTGACCGATGCGACCAAACCAGCTGAAGTCGGAGCATATGACACTGGCGGCGATGCCAGGAAGGTCGCTATCGAGACTGGTCGAGACGATGGCAGGACTCTGGCCTATGTGGCAGACGGGAGTGGAGGTTTGCGGGTTGTAGACGTAACCGATCCTCGACATCCACTGGAAATCGGCTTCAACGACCAGGCCGCCTTCATCCAGGATATCGTCTTGAAAGGTGAATACGCTTACCTGGCGGCCCGGCGGGAGGGGCTTTGGGTGATGGATCTCAAAGACCCCACGAGACCACAAAAAGTCGGTTCTTATGATACTCCCGGGGAAGCGCATGGCTTAGCCTTACAGGGTAATGATGTTTACGTGGCGGATTACAACCGGGGCTTGCGAGTTGTGGAGGTTTCCGATCTTAAGGCGCCGGTGTCGGTGGGTTTCTACGATGCCCCTAGGATCGTGCGCCATATCGTTTCATCCGGGGATTTTGTGTACCTGACGGATGGCGAACAGGGCATGCGGGTGGTGGATATCAGCGCCCCGAATAATCCCCGTGAGATCGGTTTTGACGATCAGTTGGGCAAAACCCAGGGTCTAGCCGTCCGGGGAGATTACGCGTATGTCACCAATGAAGATGGCTTGAACCTCATCGATATCTCCGATCCGAGAAATCCCTTCAAAGCGGGTTTTATTGGCACATCCGGTACGGCAGTAGCGGTGGCAGTCCAGGGAGATTATGCTTATATCGCCGATGGCGATTACGGTCTACGGATTGTGGATATCTCCGATCCTGGGGATATAAAATCGGTTGGAATTTTCGACACGCCAGGCCACGCCAGCGGTCTGGCTGTTTCGGGGAATTATGTTTATATCGCAGATGGTCCTAAAGGTCTGCAAATTGTAAATGTCTCTAGCCCGCGCGCTCCCAGGATAGCCAGTGGGGAGATTGACACCATAGATGCCAGCAATGTGGTACTGCAGGGGGAGACGGCCTTTGTCGCGGCTGGCGATCAGGGTGTGGAGATCGTGGATGTGACCAAGCCAGCCGCGCCCAATGCCTTGAAACTACAGACCACCGCCGGAAAGGCGGTCGATCTGGCGGTTGACGATCGCTATTTATTTGTGGCTGACGGCGATAAGGGCATCCAAATTTTTTATATCTTTGACCCTGAAAACCCTGATCTGGTAGGCGCCTATGAGACCAGCGGCGGGACCTGGGGTGTGACCGTGCAGGTTAAGCCTGGCAAAGGTGACCAATCCGAGCACTTTTCCATTTTTGGGGCGGGAGACCAGCAGGGTTTGCAAATCCTGGATGCACCCAAATTGGCAAAAACGGATATTCTCGGCTTGTATGTGACCCCAGGAACGCTATCCTTGTCCCAGGTGCTTAGAGAAGGGATCGCCTGGTTGCGAACGGGGAGCCCGGTATTATCCCCAAAATTCGGGCGAACAGTCTGGATTTATTTACTTGACTTCTTGCTGGTCGGGTTGGGAGGGCTTTTCATCTGGCTGGCATTCTTTTCCCAGTTTGTACTGCCGGTCAAGGATTTACGCCACCGCTATTCAGCTTTCAAACATCTGGTGCTTTATTTGCGTGGGCGTCACGGACCAGCCATCCAAATTGAAAATGGGGAGATCATCGAGCGCCCGGGAGAGTGGCGTCGCAGGGGTCCAGGGGTAGTCTTGTTAGATTCGGCCAGCGCAGCCATGTTGCGCAGCAAAACAGCTTTCTCCGGACCGGTGGGACCTGGGCTGGTATTCACCAGAGACAACCAGTACGTCCATCATGAAGCTGTAGACCTGCATATAAAAGCCTGGCCCATACCGACCTTGGGCCCTTCCGGCAGGGAAGACCCCTTTGCGCCGCCCGAACAACCAGGCAGGCGGTTGGGTGAATCTCCCAAAGATTTCGAAAAACGGGAGAAGAAAGCAGAAGGAGAGTACCAGGAGCGGCAGAAGCGACGGCAAGAGACCAGCGCTCTGACCCGGGATGGGGTCGAAGTAGTTCCCAACGTGATGGCAATCGTCAAGATCAAAGCTGAAAGGGGCAAGGGGGGCACACAGTTTGGCTATAGTCCCAATTCTATACGCCTGGCCATCACCAGGGAGGGGGTCGCTACTGAAAACCTGCAACAGGTACGCTGGTTTGAGCTGCCTGCATATCTGGGAGTGGACCTCTGGCGGGAATATTTAAGTAAGTTTACGTTGAACGAATTATTCGACTTAGACACCGCCAGGTGCAAGAGCAGTCAAGGTGAGGGGCAAGCAGAACCGGAAAAGGAATCCCAGACAGGGCTAGAAAACGACCAGCAAGCGCAGCAGGACCAGCCGCTCCAACGGGACGAAACTGGTCTTGAAATCATCAAGCGCATGGTCAAAGCCCGCTTAACCCAGGAAGAGGTGGACGAACTGGATGATTTTGGCTGCCCGACCGGAGGGCAGGAGCCCAGCAGGGAATATCGCAGGCTGGAGGAGATGGGTATCCGGGTTTTGAACGTATCTATCAGCAACCTGCGTTTCCCGCCCGAGGTGGAGGCGCAGATCGTAGAAAACTGGTTATCTACCTGGCTGGAACGAGCCAAACGGGAAAGGGTCCAGGTGGAGCAAATTCGCACCCAAATGGTACACCAGGGCAAGGAGGCCGCCCTGAAGGAATTTGCCCGTATGGCAACTCGGCGGTTGAGCGAACTGATCGAGGACCAAAATAATCCGCCACCGAGGGACCTGCAGTCTTGCCTGGAGCTTATGCTGCAGGGCACCCAGGAGATGATCGTCAACAAGCCAGCTTTGTATCGATTGCTCGAAAATGAGCAAGGTGACCTGGCTGCCCTGATCGAATGGCTGCGGTCGCAGGAAGTTTAAGAGCCTGCCTAGGATTGCTGAATTGAGATTTGATGAACAGATTATTCGCTGAAGACCTTACGGAGAGGTGCCGGTGTACCCGAGAGTCTTAACAGAATCCATTTGGGAAAGCCTGTTATCGCCATATTTCCGGCGGGCGTTTACCACGGTCAGGATCTGGACGCTGATGCGGGACCTGGTCCTGATCCTGCTGGGGGTTTTTCTGTGGGTCCTAGTCGCTCTGCGGGCGCACCCGGTGATCTTGGGTAGCCGGTCGGCGGAAGAGACAGCCATCTTCTTTCTGCGAGCACTTTTGGCGGCGGATGTTTTGAGCACCATTTTAATCGCCGTGTTCGTTTTTTGGGTGGCCATGCGAGTAGCGGCAATATACCTGGATGATATCTTTGAGTTGAAGGATGTTCAGGTGGCGGGACGGTTTATTCGCCAGGCAGCCTTTGCTACGAGTTACGATCTGATCGAGATAAAAGATGGGCAAGTGATCCAGGAACACCAGCGTTCACCGGTCTTTTTAATCGGTGGGCCGGGAAAGGTGCGGGTATACCTGGAAAATGCTGCCCTCTTTGAGAAGATCGATGGGACGCCTCACGTGATTGGGCCAACCGTAAGGGGGAGCGGCACAATTGAAGCGACTCAAGTTGCAGGCCGCAGGACGATTTTCAGTTGGTTGAGGCGATTAATCCAGCCGGGCTGGAGCAGGCGGCCGCGCCCGGTGGCGGAGGCTGGGGATGCCTTCGTTGACGGCGTCGAAGTGTTGGATGGTTTTGAACGCCTGCGCAGCATCATTGATCTCCGAGACCAGGTATTTGCTGCCAGAGATATCCAAATTTTCGAGCGCACCCGGGATGGAATACGCATCGAAGCGAAGGATGTGAAGTTCGTGTTCAGCGTGCTGCGCGATGGCAAACAAGCCAACCTGCGCAGGCCTTATCCCTTTTCGGAAGGAGCCATCATGGATTTAGTCTATCTACAAACCCAGCAGAACTGGACGGACGCCATGACGAATCTCATCCGCAGGGAAATCAAGAATTTCATCGCGGCCCACGATTTGAGCGAATTCTTGGCTGCCAGCAATGCCCCGGAAATCGATCGCTGGCTGGTGGAAGAGCTCAAAATCAGAACAGAAGCACACAGACTGGCGGGTCTGCAGGATGATGTTTCAGCAGAACCTCCCGACCAGCAGTTTTTTGTATCGCGGCGAGATCTAACCGATCGGTTTTACGATCTCACCTCTGGGTTCATCGATATGGCCGAAGCCCAGGGCGTGCAACTAGGCTGGATTGGTGTGGGTACCTGGGAAACACCCGATGAGATCATCCCGGAACGTCACCTGGAGGCCTGGCGGATCAGCATCCAAAACTTCGTACGCGGAAACGATAGGATTTTGGAGGGTTTAATAGAAGAAAGCTACCTGGGAGAATTATCGTTGATGGTACGGGAAGTTCCCTTAACCAAATTCCAGGAAATGATCACCAAAGAAGAGGCGCGCGAAAGGATTATCAAAGAGCTGGCGCTTACATATCGTAGCAGGTTACGGGCGGCTTTCGATTTAATGGAACGTGATCAAGAATCCGTCGAAGCCCAAAGGACCCGGCAGGTGCTGGAGCACCTGGCCAGGGTTTTGTATCACAAGATAGGCGAGGGCTAAAGTGGAGCCTAGTTTTTTGCCCACTTCGGATGCACCGGTGCTGGTGGTTGGCGGCGCGGGGGTGGATATCGTCGGTCGCATCACGGGTGAATTGCGCATAGGGGAATCTAACCCGGCTCAAATCCGCACTTCCTTTGGGGGGGTGGCCCGCAATGTGGCGGAAAACCTGGCGCGCCTGGGGCAGGAAGTGATCTTGATTACCGCAATCGGAGAGGATCAGACCGGTCAGGATTTGCTAGACCAGGCGATCTCGGCTGGGATTGATGTCAGCGCAGTGCTACGCAGCCCAGAACATCCTACCGGCACATATCTGGCAGTGGTAAAGCCAAAAGGGATCATGCAGTTTGGTTTTGATGATATGCGCGTGATTTCAGCGCTCACTCCCGATCACATCCGGCAGCGGGAAAAGTTGTTCAAACAAGCCAGCGTGCTGTTCGTGGACGCTAATCTGCTGAAAGATACCTTGCGAACGGTAATATCTCTGGCTCGCAAGGCGCGCCTGCCAGTCTGCGCAGACCCAACTGCAGCCAGCCTGGCGTTGCGATTAAAGCCTTATCTGGCGCGCTTGAAACTGATCACGCCCAACAGCACAGAAGCAGCCATCTTGTGGGGAGAACCATTTGAGGGCTCTAACCGGCAGCAAGCCATTGAAGCAGCCAAATACCTGGTTGGGCAAGGGGTCGACCTGGCATTGATCACCCTGGCCGAATTTGGGGTGTGTTATGCCACTTCTGAGACCAGCGGTTACATACCGGCCATAAGGACCGAGATCCTAGACCCGACCGGGGCAGGCGATGCATTAGCAGCTACCGTTCTTTTCGCTCTGTTGAACGAGATACCCATTGATGACGCTATCCGGCTGGGGATGACGGCAGCCTCGCTGACCTTGCGTTATAAAGGTTCAGTCGTGCCGGATCTTTCAATCGAGAAGCTCTACAACCACTTATTAATTTGATAAACCCATCCATAGAAAACCAAGTCAGGGATAGCCAGCCAAACCCTTTACCGGGAAAATTAGAGAATATCTTGAACCATAAACTGCCTGATTACTACCAAATATCTTCCGAAGTGGGACGCGCCTTTGCCGTCGGAGCGCCGGTGGTGGCCTTAGAGTCCACCGTAATCACGCACGGATTGCCTTATCCGCAAAATTATGACCTGGCTCAAGACATGGAGCGTGAAGTCCGCCAGGAGGGCGCGGTCCCGGCGACCATCGCGGTTCTGGAAGGCACGATCCACATTGGATTGAATCAGGCACAGCTGCAAACCTTGGCTACCAGCCAGGGCATGCGTAAGATCAGCACACGGGATTTCGCGGATGTGTTGCTCAAAGAAAAGAGCGGCGGCACTACCGTCGCAGGGACGCTGGTGGCAGCGCATGCTGCTGGCATCAAAATTTTTGCAACCGGGGGGATCGGCGGGGTACATCGGGGCCCCGCATCGGACGTCTCCACCGATTTATCCCAGCTGGCTCAAACGCCGTTGGTTGTGGTCTGCGCTGGTGCAAAGGCGATCCTGGATTTAGCGGCTACCCTGGAATACCTGGAAACCTTGGGTGTGCCGGTGGTGGGCTACCAGACGGATACCTTTCCCGCCTTTTACTCCAGGAGCAGCAATCTACCGGTCAGCGCCCGCGTAGAAACAGCCGAGGCAGCGGCAGGCATGGCCCGCGCTCATTGGGGTCTGGGTTTGAAAAGCGCCTTGCTGGTAACTGTGCCTCCCCCCGAAGAAGTCGCCATGGCGCCAGAATCCATCCAAAGAGCGGTAGACCAGGCTTTGAAAGATCTTGAAAAAAAAGGCTTGCGCGGTCAGGAAGTGACCCCATTTTTATTGAAACGGGTCAGCGAACTCACCAGCGGAGAGAGTTTGAGGGCCAATCTCGGGTTGTTGCGGAACAACGCCCGGGTAGCGGCCCAGATTGCTCGCTATCTGGGAGTCGGATCACGCCGGCAAAGGGCTGGGCGCACAGCTCCATAAATATAGTGCTGGTTGGAGCACGAATTATTAGGGTGTTGGGGAGGGTGCAGTAGGGGTCGGTGGGTTTGTCGCGGTCGGGTGGCGGGTAATTGTGGGCGTGAGGGTGACCGGCGTGGCAGTAGGCCACTTGGTGGGAGTGATGGTGGCTGTTGCGGTGGGTTGACGCGTAAAGGTGGCAGTTGGCGTTAACCCGGTAGCGCTCGGATGGGGAGTGAAGGTCGGGGTGCTGCTAGGCAGGGGCGTGCGCGTGGTGGTGGCGGATGGCGTGGGGGTTATGGTTGGGGAAGGCGTCGGAGTGGGTTGGGGGGTTTGGGTAACGGTGGCGGTTGGTGAGGGAACTGGCGTGGGCGCTTCGCCCTCAACTGTGAAGGTCCCAGACACTTTCCAATCTAATCCAACAAAAATTTGGACTTCATATTCTCCTGGAAGCCATTCCTGCGGAGCCGGGTTCCAATCGGTGAAGCCAAAACCCCCGGTGCCTCCATCCCAAGGTTCAGTTTCAAAGTGCACCAGTTCACCCGTACGGTACCATAAAGCCGACCACTGGGCGCCGTCGATCATGCGGTCGTAGCTGAATAGGGCATACATATGCCCGACCGGATTCTGAAAGATCGTTCCGGGATTTATCGGCTGGTAAGTAGACTCATCGATTTGCTGGGTGAAGATCAAATTGCTGAAGGCAGCTTCTGGAGCGGGGGTGATGGTGCCTTCAAAGCGACTCTCAATCGCCAGCGGTACATGCGGGGTGGGAGTGACGGTAGGTGTATCCGTGACAGCTGGTGTCAAGGTAATTGTGGGTGTCAGGGTAATGGTTGGAGTAAGCGTGATGGTAGGGGTCAGGGTAGTAGTAGGCGAGGTTGTGTTGGTGGCTGTGGGAGGAAAATACGTAAAAGCGACGGGTTCTGCGTATAGCCGTATGATGAGGGCAATGCCACCCAGGACAATGGCAAAAAACAGCATACGCCAACCGCGCACCATACGGTCGCGGCGCATACGAAAAAACTTCAATGTACGCGCATTACGAATAGATCTGATTCCACCCCAGATCAAGAGAAGGATGCCGATGAGCGCTAGGACGATGGCAGTTTGAACGGCGGTGTGAATTTCTAAAGACATTGCTCTTTCGGGCAGAGGTTGGTGATAGAGAATCAGCGGGCAGCAGGATTATAGCACAGGCGTGCCAGGGATTCTCCATTTGCCCTGAGGTGCTATTGGTCAGGTCAAATCAATGGGCTGGTTCAGCCGCAACCGGGTTGCGCAGGCTGCCGATACCTTCTATGGCGGCTTCCACTACGTCACCAGGGTGTAGAGGGCTGACTCCCGCTGGTGTACCGGTGAGGATGACATCGCCCGGGAACAAGGTCATGACGGAAGATGCAAAAGCGACCAGCTGGCGAACACTGAAGACCATATCGCGAGTAGAAGCCATCTGGCGCATTTCTCCGTTTACATGGCAGGTTATCATGGCATCAGCCGGGTCAAATTCCGTTTCGATCCAGGGACCAAGCGGGCAGAAGGTGTCGAAACCTTTGCCGCGGGTCCACTGCCCATCGCGAAACTGCAGATCGCGAGCGGTGATATCAAGGGCTACTGTGTAACCCAAGATGTGGTCTTTGACCTCCTCAGGAGCTATCCAGCGACCTTGTTTTCCGATGACAACCGCCAATTCGGCCTCATGCTCGACCTGCTGGGATTGAGGGGGTAACAGGATGGTACCCCCGGGAGCCAGAAGCGTGGAGGGGGGTTTCAGGAAAAGCATGGGAACTTCAGGGACCTCCACTGCGTGTTCTTTAGCATGAGCGAGGTAGTTGCGTCCGACGCAAATGATCTTACTGGGTTGGACAGGTGCTAAAAGTTGGACTTGCTTGATGGGTAATACGGCTTCCTGGCGCTGGAACTCGCCAAAGATCGATCCAGCCACCGGCCCAACCATATCCTCCAGGACCCATCCATTGATGAGAGTCTCAGCATTATTTTGGTAGCGGATGAAACGCATTTCTGCCTCCGGGTAAACCTTCCGTTATTCATCGCCATGCTGAATGTGAGCGGAAAGTTCTGCTATGGCCTGCTCAGCGCCGGCAAACCGGTCTGAGAAGCGCCAATGTAAAGCCTGGGCAAGGGCGTAGATAATCGCCTCGATGGATACGATCCCGACCCCCAGGGAGGGATGAGCACGGGCAGCCAACACCACATCGGCGGCGCGGGCAGATGCCAACGAGGCAGCCCCCAGGATGGCGGCAGTGGGAATACCTTTCCGTTGGGCAGCTTCTAGAGCGCCAGCGATATAAGGCGATTGACCGGATACTTCCAGAGCCAGCAGCAGGTCTTGGTCAGTGGCGGTGTGGACGGTGCGGGCCAGATCGGACACGCCTGAACGGGCGATGTAAATTGGGAAACCGCCTTGTTCCAGGAAGTGCACCATATTATAAGCGGCAGCCTGGGCGGGATTTTCCGCCAGAACTACGATACGACGGGCTTTACCGATTTCTTCAACCAGGCGCGCTACCTCTTCAGTGTCCAGTGAAATCCGGGTTTGTTCCAGGGCGTAGGATAGCTCCCCCATCGCCCTGGCGACGACGCCGGGCACCGATTGCTCGACTTTGGCTTGTTCTGGCCGGACTAAGAGATCGCCCATAACGCGCTCGCGGATTTCCCGCTGTAATTTGGGGAAACCTTCGTAGCCGAGGTGCTGGGCAAATCGTACTACCGTGGCTGCATCCAGATCTAAGGCGTGGGCCAATTCACTGGCCGTCATGAAGGCAGCTTCTACATATGAATCGAGCAGGAAATCAGCCAATTTGCCAAAGCTTTTTGACATATTGGGCCGCTCTCGCCGAATGCGTACTTCGTACGACATTGTCTCTCTCCTTTAGAAATAACTCCAGTATGGATGCTATCTTCAGGTTACCGAAATAATTCGCGCACAGGCAACCAGGAGATGATTCCAGGCGGTATTGAGGATTGAATTGCGAAGCTTTTTGCAATATCAGATTGGATTTCATCTACCCTGGTATTAAGTGTATCACAATCAGGAGTAAGCTGCAAATAATGTTGCTAAAATTTTTGAAGGGAATAGGTAAAATTGATTGCAGGTGGGCTTGCTCTTCCCTGTAAATTTGGACTGGGGTATAATTTGAGGACGGGCGGATAGCTCAGTTGGTTAGAGCGCTTCTCTTACACAGAAGAGGTCGCAGGTTCGAGTCCTGTTCCGCCCACTCAAATACCCCCACCCCTGAGGGTTTCTCAGTTCTCGATGCCTATATGTGGGGGTGTCGTACATTGAGGATCGGTTCTGGAGGGAAATCAGGTGCAACCGGGTGCAACGCGGTGCAACTGCAAGTCGGGTGGTTTCAGACATTTTCCAATTGCACTGCAATTGGTGTCACCAATTCATCCATCAAATCAGCTGCTTGAGCTTGCATGCTCGGAATGAGGTGACCATAAATGTCAAGAGTAATGGATGCCTTGGAGTGGCCTAATCTTCGGGACACGACGATAGGAGGAATACCGTTGTTCAGCATCAGCGATGCAGCAGTATGTCTTAGATCATGAAAGCGAATGGCTGGTAAACCTGATTCGTCAAGAAGTTGCTTGAAATTGCGCAGTAGGTTGCGGGGGTGGATGGGTCCGCCGTTGCGGTTTGTGAAGATCAGGTCATATTCTGTCCAATCATCGCTTGCCTTCAATCGCTGCTCCTGTTGGCGCTCATAGTGGTTCTGTAATACTTGGATCGTTTTCCCCCCAAGTGCAATGGTTCGTCTGCCAAGTCGGGTTTTTGGGGCTGAAAAATGAACGCCGCTTTTCCCATCAGGCCTTTCCAGCTGTCGTTCAACCTTTATAGTTTGCTTCACCCAATCAAGATCAACCCACTTCAGACCTAAAATCTCCATTTGGCGCATCCCGGTGATGATTGCCAAATGATAAAGCGCCTCCCAGCGGTGTCCTATTGCAGTAACCAGAAATTGGCTGATTTGGCTCTCGTTGAGGATTGCCATTTCTTTGATAGGCTGCTTAGGCGGCGAGGTCGGACTCGCTGGATTGCGTGTGATTATACCGGTCTTGAGCGCTTGCTGGAGAGCACTGTGTAGCACGGTATGGATCTTCCGAACGGTGTATACACTGACTTCCTGTTCGAGCAGCAAGTTATATAAACTTTGGATATGATTGGGCCGTAAAACCCTGAGTTTTATTTTTCCGATGTTCGGGATGATGTAATTACGGGAGACTTGTTCATAGTGTGTCCAGGTACTCTGCCGTTTGGAGGCCTTAGTGCTGGAAAGCCAGTTCCCTCTGTGACTATAATGATGAGACAACTCCTACCCAAAAATTAGTGTCGAGGGCGCAGGAGGAAGGATCATGTCTCATCAATGGGATGGCAAGCGAGCCGAACAAATACCCGACCCGGAAGTGGCGCCAAAAGCCCAGCGCCGGCAATTTTCTACGGAATACAAACGGCGTATTCTCCAGGAGTATAAGGCCTGCACCAAACTTGGTGAAAAGGGTGCCCTGCTGAGGCGGGAAGGCTTGTATTCATCCAATATCACTAACTGGCGGCGGCAACGCGAATGCGGCGAGTTGGCCGGGTTAGCGTCCAAGAAACCTGGTCCGAAAAGCGATCCCCAGGCAGACGAGATTGCCCGCTTGAAGCGCGAGAACGCGGGTTTGCGCAAGCGTCTGGAGCAAGCGGAACTGATCATCGAGGTTCAAAAAAA
>Ga0315548_1003518_pt1 | contig 11703 bp, 13 predicted proteins | sample SalMarSW160110MG_2_FD_202540 | JGI IMG/M metagenome (GOLD analysis project Ga0315548, IMG submission 202540) | Salt marsh sediment microbial communities from the Plum Island Ecosystem LTER, Massachusetts, United States - Salt Marsh Sediment SW1601-110 ... | reverse complement strand
ATGGAATAACTAATCCTTCCAACTGCACCTTTTCCCGGTGTATCCATGCGGTCTCGAAAGTCATACCTGGTATAGACATCATAACATCAAGCCGGAAAGGAGGATTGCCCATCTGGTAAAAATAGCCGTCTTTGGTGAAATCATCTGGCCCCAAATCCTTGAGGGACGCACCAAATTCCTTCAGCGCCGCATAAATCGCTTTTGAGTTCTCCGCATCGATGGAGACCCATATATCCAGGTCTTTTGTGAAACGCGGCTCGGTGTACTTCATAACCGCATATCCGCCGACCACGAGATAGCGTACCTTATGCTTTTCCAAAAGACTCAACAGTTCTCTGAAGTCTGGGCTCGTCAACATGTCCGTGCCTGAGCATCAAATAATCCAATACCATATCGAGTGCCGCATTAAAAATGGCCTGGTCTCCCTGGCGCTGCCAGAACTCGATATCGAACCGGTCCTCATCATCGCCGATTCGTCCATAAGATTCTTTTATGTCCCGCATATCCTTTTTCATAACAGCAGAAATCATAGCATAGCTTTTCAAGTAAGTCAATGATACGAGAAAAAAAATGGCCGTGGGTTCCACCCAAACCCACGGCCATAGAGGAGTATTATGTTAGCAATCAAGAGAGAAGAGTGCTATTTATCCGCTTGTCGTTGTTCCGCTAACCTTTTGTTTTATAAAATCGCCTAAATCCTTTACGGCGACTATCACAAAATCAACACATTTGTGCATGCCTGTGTTAAGAGATATCGCAAAATCATTCGATTTAAGAGCTGAATCCACAAAGCCCTTTTGTCCGCTATCCACAGCATAATCCTCAGAAACAGGCGCTAAAAAATAAATTGCTGTAGCAAAACCGAGAAAATAAACAACGAGAAACAAAACAAATTTACTTCTCCAACCACCCATTCTAATACCCCCTTATTTATTGGCCCTGAAAGCCGGCATTGTGCTTTTCTTTAGGGCCAACTTTTTAAGATAAATTGCCTTTACAAAAACCAACCCTAAGGCAGATATCATCAAGTTTTCAAAGCAGGCCTCCCTGCCCCCAAAATATAAAAAAGAGAAAAGAATTTAAAGGCCTTTTATAAGACTTTAATCAGCCGCTGGAGCACACCTTTTTTCTATGGAAAGTATAATATATAAAAGGAGTATTGAGAAACGGCGGTCTAAATTTTATTCAGGCAATCTTTAAGAGCTCTACAGACAGTATTTACCTGGTCTTCTGTCAGGTTATTGTGAAAAGGCAAAGCTATGGTCCTTTCGCTGACAGCTTCCGTTACGGGAAAGTCGCCTTTTTTACAGCCGTATTTTTCCGCTATAAAAGGCTGCAGGTGAACCGGAGGAAAATAGTTGCTTACCTGTATACCCCTTGCATTCATCTGCTCCAAAAGACTGTTTCGCTGCTTGAAGTTGAAATTTTCCTTAAGTCGAACTACGAAAACGAACCAGTTCAGGTCACAGTTTTCACTTTCCTCGGGTACGATTAGCCTGTGCTCATCAGTAAGTGCCTGCTGATACCATTTTGCCACCTGTTTTCTTTTGGCTTTGATTTGATTTATGCGCTTCAGCTGAGCCAGGCCGAGCGCACAATTGATGTCACTTAATCGATAGTTAAACCCAAGTCTTTCATGGGCGAGCCAGCCGGCATTTTTCGCCCTGCCCTGGTTGCGAAGCGAGATACAAATATCAGCAAGATTATCCTCATCGGTAAGAATCATCCCCCCTTCCCCCGTTGTTATCTGTTTGTTAGGATAAAAACCAAAGACGCTCATATCGCCAAAATTGCCTGCTTTTCGGCCGTTAAGGCTCGAGCCGAGAGCCTCACAGCAATCCTCAATAACGAGCAGATTATGCTCCTTGGCAATCCTCATTATGTTATCAAAGCCCGCAGGGCTGCCAAAAATTTCGACAGGAAGAACAGCTTTCGTTTTACCGGTTATTTTTTCCTCGATTTTGGCGGGGTCGATGTTCAGCGTGACAGGGTCTATATCGACAAAGACAGGTTTTGCACCAGCCATCATAATGGCAGTTGTCGAAGCGATAAAGGTAAATGGTGTTGTTATAACCTCGTCACCGGGACCTATACCAAGCGCGAGCATACACAAAAACAGCCCGCTTGTGCCGCTATTAACAGCGACGGCGTGTTTTCTTCCTATATATTCAGCAAAAGACTTTTCAAACTCCTTAAGTACAGGTCCCAATGAAAGATTGGGACTTCGCAGAACCGAGCAGACAGCTTTAACTTCCTCTTCCGTGATATCCGGCCGAGACAGAAAAATTTCCATAACAATGTCCCTATACGAAATAATAAATCTATCCGTTAATCAAGCAAGCGCACCTTATCGACGTAGTAACAATAAAATAGGATTCTATCAATTTAGGCCGATAAATCAAAAACTTTTCTTTCACACCTCATGTAATTTTTAAGGTCCAAAGGATACAAATGTTAACCTCTAAAACAAAATTCCTTTTTCTAATTGAAACCACTATTGCTTATGGGACGTATAAATAGATAGCGACAAGACTGCTTTGGTCAGTAACCGAAATAGCTTTTTATACTAAATTAAGGGCAATTTGAAGCCGAAAAAGACTAAAGCGGGGGATTGATTTCAGTTAGGAAGGCTGCTAAAGATGTTGAAAGGCAAGAACGTACTTACGACAGGTGACGTTGCCAAGATATGCAACGTGGCGCCGAGAACGGTATCAAAATGGTTTGACAGCGGCAAGCTAAAAGGATACCGAATACCCGGAAGCAAAGACCGCAGAATCCCTGTCAACGAGCTATTACGTTTTATGAAAGAACATGACATACCTGCAGACTCCCTGCTTGTCGGCAAAATACGAGTGCTCATAGTAGATAATAACGACGAGCGGTCATCCACCTTATCCGACATTTTAAAGACAAAAGCCGATTACAATACACAAACAGTAAGCAGTAATTTTGAGACCGGTGCAGTCGCCCAGAAATTTATGCCTCACGTTATGCTGATAAACCTTCTTGCAGACGGCATCGATGCAAAAGAGATATGCAGAAATATCCGCGATGACAAGGACCTGCAAACCATAAAAATTATAGCCATAGCAAAACACCTCAGCGAATCGGAATGTTCCGCCCTTTATCAACAAGGCTTCGACGGGTATATAACAGAGCCTGACGACACAACGGAAATTATCAAAAGAATCGAAGAAGCAACCGCTATCATCTATTAAATCTTAAGACAGTGTGCAGGCAGGTATTTTACCGCTTTTTACTTATAGCAAGGGCTTAGCCTTTGTTATTTCAACACCCTTTTACCAAATCTGACAAATAAAGTTTATACAAACATTGACCCTGTCTTACGCCACGCTGTGGAGCAACTATCAGTTAGTGACTGGCTGTGATGATAGTTTGATACCTAATTATTTTTTTACAGCTAACAAATCTAAGGAATTGTTTGTTCCGATAAATCGAAATTCCTATCAAGGATAAACGTGATACGAGAAAGATAAAGGGGCCATTATTGTCTATAAAAGCACTTATGCTGTTTAACACCATAATTCACATGGGACTTATAACATTGATGCTTGATACAGTTTTATTTATACCTCATTTATGCCGATATTTTTATTGGTATTAAGGGAGTTATATTTTAACCTCCAAAATCATAACTTGTGGGGGTTTTACTGGGGGATAAAAAGCTTAACCAAAGTGACAAACACTGAATAAAAACAATAAGTTGAGCTTTAGTAATGGTTGCAGCATCTAGACGTTTTATCGGTTCCAGGAAATAGGATAGCATTTAAAAAAGGTTAGACTGTGCTTGCCAAATATGGAATGAAATAAATGAAGAAAGTAATGATGTGTTTGTGTATGGTAGCTGGATTAACCTCTATAGCCAATGCAACCAATGGCATGAAGGTCATTGGTGTTGGTCCTGTTCAAAGGTCTATGGGGGGGGCAAATGTAGGATTACCTCTGGATTCAGCTGTGATAATAACAAACCCAGCAGGTATGGTAAAATTTAACAGGCGTTTGGATATTGGTGTAACATATTTCGTGCCGGATGTTAGCTATAAAGCCCACAGCACAGCGGGCATGATTACGAATGACAATGTAAATATCTCTTCAGATAGCAGTCCCAGTTTTATACCTGCCTTTGGTTTAGTCTTACCAATAGACAAAAAGTTTACCTTCGGACTTGGGGCTTATGGTATTTGTGGGATGGGAGTTGATTACAAAAAAAACCTCTATCTCAACAAAACCTATACCGAGTATCAATTTATGAAATTCGCACCGGCAATAGCTTACTCTGTCAACGATAAGCTTTCAATTGGTGCAGCGTTAAATCTCGACTATGCCACAATGGAGTACGAAGCAGGCACGGTTGCGGAAGTTGCTCATGATGACGGTAAAGCATACGGAATCGGATTTACAGTAGGCGCACTATACGACGCAACTGATAAAATTGCTCTTGGATTTGCTTATGAAAGCAAACAACGTTTTACTGATTTTAGGTTCGATACATCCGGTGGCAGAGACAAGATGGACTTTGACCAGCCTCAAAGTTTCACCTTCGGTTTAGGTATAAAGCCTAGCAAAAAATTTCGACTGGCATTCGATGTTTCTTGGATTGACTGGCCCCAAACCAACGGCAAGAATAAACCAGTTTATACAAAAAACAGAAGTGGAGCAACTGCATGGAATATGAACTGGGACGAACAGATTGTTTACAAGGTCGGTGCTGAATATGACCTTAATAAAAAAGTTACACTTAGAGCAGGATACAATTATGGTAAAAATCCATTGGATTCGAGTCGAGCCTTTGAAAATATTTCTTTTCCTGCTATTGCTGAACATCACATTACTACCGGCTTGGGGATCAAGTTAAAGAAGAATCTGACTTTAAATCTTAGTTTCATGTATGCACCAAAGGTTTCGTTTAATACAGCAAATTCTGCTCAGTTTATAGATAGTGCCGAGACCGAGATGTCTCAATACTCCATGAGCATGGGTTTAGCATATACGTTCTGACGTATAAAAGAAGTAATTGGAGAAAAGAAAATGGCTGATAAGCATTTAGATTGCAAAGAGCTGAATTGTCCCATACCAATTGTACGGATTAGCAAGGCAATCAAGGAAATGTCTCCGGGGCAAACATTATCAGTCGAAGCAACTGATATGGCATTCAAGGCAGATCTTAAAGCATGGGTGCAGAAAATGGGCCATGAAATAGTAGACCTTACCAATAACGGGCAAGTACAACAGGCAATAATAAGAAAATGCGGTTAAGGAAAAGTATATGAGTGAACAAGATTTAGAAAATCTGACAGAAGTTGATCCTGCTATGCTCAATTATATTGATAAGGCCGTCACAACCAAAGTGACCGAGAAATTTGATGTTCTCCAGACACAAATAGAGCAAGCTCTAAAAAACTGCTGCTCAGATAAATCTCAGACAAGAAATCGTGCTACAGTTGTGGTATTCAGTAGCGATATGGACAAGCTGATTGCCGCATTTATCATAGCGACCGGTGCTGCGGCAATGGGGATGGACGTTTCAATGTATTTTACTTTCTGGGGCCTTGCAGCACTTAAGAAAAAAACTGTTTTAAAGGGCAAGTCCATTACAGAGAAACTGATAGGCATTATGCTTCCTTCGGGACCTGCTCATGTAGGGACCTCAAAAATGAATATGCTCGGTATGGGCGCAGCCTTTTTCAAATATGTAATGAAAAAGAAGAATGTTGAGACATTACCTGATCTGATTGCCCTGGCAGGAGAAATGGATATCCGAATGGTTGGTTGTCAGATGTCAATGGAGGTAATGGGAATTACCAAAGAAGAGCTGATAGATGGATTGGATTATGGCGGCGTGACGACATACTTAGCTGACGCCAGTGACTCAAAAATAACACTTTTTATATAGGAGCGGTTGATGACTGAGAAGAAAAAACATGAATTGCAGGTTATGATAACTCGCGGTCCGGAGGATATTTCTCACGCAGCGTTAGGGTTTGCATTTGCAGTATCTGCGGTTATTTCGGATATAAGCGTGAAAGTCATTTTAGTCCTAAACGGAGTTGTCTGGTCAACAGATAAAGAACAAGCAGCGTATAAAAAGGTAAATGGGCTTGATTCGGTCAGGGAATATATGAATATTTTAATTGAGCGTGATACCGACATCTATCTGTGTTCCACCTGTGCAAAAGGTTGTAATTTGATAACTCATGCAGACCACGATGATTCTTCCAAATTTCCCTATATAGGGCTTACTGAAGTGGCTATATGTGCATCACGAGATTCGATTCAAACTATTGTATTTTAAATGGAGACTGTGACAGCTTGATGAAAAAAGGTAGCTATATATGTTTGATACAAATCCTAAATCACATAACAGCGGCAACATAATCGACTTAGCTGCTCTCGAAGCTGAAAATAAGCTTTTACATAAAGAACTTGAAGAACTTCGCCAGCAGTCTGAAAGCGTTGCCAAGGCTAATGCATATGCAGCCGAGCTAATGGTTAAACTTGAAGAACTTAATGATGACCTGAAGATTGAGATAGAAAGGCGCAAACTGGCCGAAGAAAAACTACAACATGCACACGATGAACTCGAAGTAAAGGTAAAAGAAAGGACTGCTGAATTAGCCGCAGCCGTCGAAAGACTCACTATCGCAAACCGGGAGCTTAAAGAGTTTGCTTATATAGCCGCTCACGATTTAAAATCTCCGGTGAGAGCTATAGGGAGCTTGGCGGGAATGATATCAAACGAATGCCGAGACATGTTAACTGAGCAATGTAAAGAAGAACTCGATATGCTTGTCCAGAGAACAGAGAGAATGAACGAATTTATCAATGGCATCTTAGAGTATGCCACAATCGGACATGTGGCTTTACAAAAAGAAAGGGTAGATACAAACAACGTGGTTAATTGGGTAATTGAACATGTCGGGACGCAGAAAGAAGCTATTGAGATAACCATGGGAAAAGAACTGCCTATTATAATGGTACAAAGAGCACATATCACACAAATCTTTCAAAACCTGCTTGATAATGCTGTTAAATATATGGATAAACCAAACGGCCAAATCAGAATAGACTGTGTTGAAAAAGACGATTTTTGGGAGTTCAGTGTTGCAGATAATGGACCAGGAATTGAGGAAAAGTATTTTGATAAAATCTTCCAAATTTTCCAAACACTAACCAGACGTGATGAAATTGAAGCCACTGGGATTGGACTTTCTGTTGTGAGAAAAATTGTCGAGCTTTACGGCGGTAAAATATGGCTAAAATCTAAAATAAGCGAAGGAAGTACTTTCTTCTTTACATTACCAAAGCAAGAAACGGGTGTAAAAAATTAACAATTATATGCCGATATTATTAGTTGAAGACGATGATACAAATGCAATGATTACTTGACGGACTCTCAACGAGCTTAAAGTTACAAACCAACTGGTTCATAAAGTTGACGGAAAAGATGCGATTGAATATTTAAGAGACCCAACAAACAAAAAACCGTGCGTTATTCTTTTGGACCTAAATATGCCAAAAATGAATGGTTTTGAGTTTTTAAAAATTGCCAAAGCTGATGATACGTTAAAAAGAATTCCTGTTGTGGTCTTAACTACTTCAACTGATTTTCGGAATGTTGTTGAGAGTTTTAACTCGCATGCTTCCGGTTATATTGTCAAACCAGTTAATTATGTGCGATTCGTTGAAGCAATAAAAACGCTGGATATGTACTGGACTTTAAGCGAACTGCCAAATATGGATTCATCGGGGTGTTAAGCAGGACAAGAAAGTTCAATAAAATTCTTTCTACGAGTTACAGGTGCTGTTCACCGGTAATGATATACTCCCATTAATCGATCAAGCGGTTTCTGGTTATGCCGATAATGCATTTGAGATTCCAATTGCGGGCAAAACCAGCGCTGATATAACGCTATTTGAACAACCTATTCAAAAATATAATCAAAGCGAGTACCCAGAATTGTACATCGTTAAAATCATGTCACTGTTTTGACTCAACAAATGGCGATATTCGCACTAACTGAGCAAAATTAACCTTAAATTTTTGCACAAAGAAAATTATAGGAATTTTATTGGTAAATAGCATATTAAAGACTTTTGACCATTCATTGTGTAAAAACGGGACACTCGCTGGACCATATATTTACACCGCAGGTACAAATTCACTTTCGCAATTGCAGCGATTAGAAATTGCTGCTGAAAAAATACGTTTTCACGCAAATATTGTTGCAATATAGAACTTTAGCGTGTAAATTGACTATATTATATTGTCAGGAGAGGTGGCCGAGAGGCTGAAGGCAACGGTTTGCTAAACCGTCGTGGGGGTAAAAACTCCCACCGCGGGTTCGAATCCCGCCCTCTCCGTTAAAAATTTCAAAGAAATTTTTAACGGAGAAGTCTCGCCCACACCACCAAATTTGGACAACAGATTTGGTGGGCGAGGCGGACTCTCCTTATCCAATAAAAAATTTTGGGATAATATATAATTCTGGTTTTAATGTGTATTTGGCGGGATGAGAACACGCGCAGTGCGAATCACTGCTACGCGGGACTGCCTAAGCAAAATGGTCTTTCCTTCCCCGGGATGGAAAACAACCACAAGGAGATGAACACCCTTGGTGGGCACAGCAATCGACATTTCCAGTGTGATAAAATCATTGGAAGCAAACAATCTTTCGGCCACTACAGGGCTGTAGGGCTCATTGAGATGGATGGAAATCTTACCTTTCCCCTGAAACCGTGCGTTAATCGCAGCGGCGATATTGCCGAAATCGATGCGGTCGAACTTCACCCAGCTTCCGGGCGTTTTCCTTCGACCGGCTGAGCCCGGATACTAAGCATTTTCTCTGCATATCGCTTTCCGAATTCTCTGTAACCTGCCGAATTGAAATGCAGACGGTCTCGCTTGCATGTGCAACCGGCTGAAGAAATGACATAGGAATTGGGAAGTGTCTTCGGCAGTTTTGCAATAATCGTATTCATGCCGGCACAAACGCCTTTCTGATCGGCATTCACAGTTTCACCTGCCAGCAGTGGTACTTCCTCGGCCTTGAGATTCAAGTCCTTTATCAGATTATCGTAAATGCCTTTGACCTTTCTCGGCCATTCCTGGTCGTTGGGATTTGACTCTCCCTGGTGCAGCAGGATACCCTTGATAACACCAGCTTTCTGCGCTATTTTGGCCATATCAACAAGATACTGATAGGGGTTTCCGTCGTATTCATTGATAAAATTGGTCATCCACGGCTGAACCGTTGCGACATACGTCTGGTAAGTATCTTTTTCGAACAGCTCAATCTTGCAGCCGGGAATCGCGACATTAATAACACCAACTCTGATGTGTTTTGGAAGGTTGGCAACCATGGTTCTGCCAAAATAGTCGGCAGGGCCAAGCCCACCTGTGCCCCGACACAACGGAGGGACGGCTGGGTACCAATTACCCTTCTTTCTGTCCAGGTTGGGAGCATCAAGAGTCGCCAGGACCTGGAAGCGTTCATCCACGGTTTTGTCTTGTTGCTCGATTCTTCCCGCTCCGTCCATATTTGACTGTCCAAAGCAGAGAAAAACATAGAAATTCGGATCCGGATCAGCAACAGCGTTTGTCGCGAATGTAAGCAATACTGCTAATAACAACAACCCCGGTTTCATTTTCATAATAGTGTTCTCCAAGTTTATTTTTTTTCAAGTCGAACTAAAGAAAATCCAAAATTACACCATAACAAAATGATTTTAAATATTCTACAATTTATTCGGTCCAGGTTTGCCCCTTGATATAAAACATTCCATCTTCGACGGACGCAGGGATTAAGGCCGGTCCAGACAGGATTGGATATTTCTGTGCAATACCACTGTTTACCGACCTTAATAATGCAATAATCACGCATTGAGATAGATGCGTCCCTACCTTTTTTTGCTCAAAATTTTACTGTCTTTCATACGGGCTTTCAGGCATCTTCAAATGGGCTTGTTCATATCCGCCGCAATCAACAATGACCTTGTGGAATACCATCCCGGGATCAAGCGGGCGCAGCACGAGCGTATGGAGCCCGTCGCTGGCCTCCGGCAGCTTAAGTGACGTTTCAACTTCGTTAATGCGCGCGGCAGCCGTCGGATACATTCTGCTGTAGTTGTGCGCCCAGGTTAACTGGTCGTTGATAGTCCACGACTTTTCCTCGCCGCCCTCGAAACCGGCGGCGACGCTGTGTGCCCCCTTCTTAAAGGGCAGGGTACTGTCGAAAATAATCCGAACCTTTACCGTATCCGCCTTCGTATTCAGCTTCATCTTGTAAACAAGAGCCGCCCCTTCCACACTTTCGGTATAGGGCATAAGTGAAAGCCCGGAAAGCGTCCGGCCCAGGTCGGGAATCACCGTCCAGGATGTCTTGTCGTTGTTTTTGCTTGTGAAGTAATGCTCAGCCTCCATTACCACGACACCACATTTCTCCGTGAAGATGTAACCGCCTTTCCGTGCATCTTCGGGTAAAACGCGCCGCACTCTGGGCATAATGTTTCTCCCGCCCCTGGGCTCGTCCCACGATCGGTATCCGATATGCACCTGGTCCATCATATGGTTCCATTTGCCGCCGGCGATGTTATGGTTGTAGTCGTAGCAGAGTTCGGCATCGCGATTGAAGCAATACTCGACACGGTTCGCCCAGAAGTTGGCCTTCAAATCGCCTTCATCGGCCAGCTTGCTGTTCATTGCCAAAGCATAGTACATATCATAGAGGTTCGCCATAGCCTGTACCGGGAAAAGCACCAGCTCCTTGTACGCATCCCTGCAGTCATCAGGGATCGTCGCGAACTGCCGGAGAGCGTAGGCTTCCAGGGCAAGGTATTCATTCCTGACCCGTTCAAACTCGCCGCTTTCAAGATTGTAGGTTCTATTGTCGAGCATTTCGGCGGTAACGCGGCTGTTATACTTGCAGTATGCATTCAGGATACGGGCGGCTTCTTCAGCCTGTTCCTCACCGAACTGCTGCGAACAGAATTGGCGGGTGTAGTCGTAAAGGTTTTCCGCATTAAAGGCCTTCGGATTCCACGCCATGGCCAGGAAAAACGACATGGGATACTCCATGGGCTTCAGGTCGCCGACGTTGAGAATCCAGATTTTGTCCACGCCGTAATCATAGGTAAGCTGTAGCTGCTCCCATATGTGGGGAATCTGAGTCATATTAAGCCACTGATACGAGCGCGGCGCCCCGTGGTAGTCAACATGGTAGTAGATTCCGTAACCACCGGGATGTCTTTTCCCATTCAGCTCGGGAAGACGCCGGACATCGCCCCAATTATCGTCGCACAACACGATGACCATATCGTCGGGAATTTTCATCCCCTGATCATAGTACTCCAGCACCTCGCTGTAGAGTGCCCATATCTGGGGTGTTTCAGAAGCGGGCCTGCCCGTCACGTCCTCAATAATCTTGCGCTGGTTGGCCATGATGCGTTCAAGCAGCCTGAAGTTGGCCTCCGCGCTGCCGGCGTCATCCATGGGTTCGTCGCCATCGCCGCGCATGCCCATAGTAATGATGTTTTCGTAGTCCTTATTGCGTTCAAGACCATCTTTCCAGAATTTTTTGAGCCCGTCCTCGTTGGTGAGGTAGTTCCATCGGCCATTGCCGTAGTTCCTCCTGTGCGCACCCCACTCCGCCTGGGCGCGCATCATGGGTTCATGATGGGACGTAC
>Ga0315548_1003517_pt1 | contig 11703 bp, 8 predicted proteins | sample SalMarSW160110MG_2_FD_202540 | JGI IMG/M metagenome (GOLD analysis project Ga0315548, IMG submission 202540) | Salt marsh sediment microbial communities from the Plum Island Ecosystem LTER, Massachusetts, United States - Salt Marsh Sediment SW1601-110 ... | reverse complement strand
GAATATATCCCACAAGCATTCGGCGATAGTCCCGTCAGGGCGCTGGTTTCCGGCGAAAGCGCCTTCATGGTGGATTTCAACGAGACCACGAACCGGTATACCCCGTATATATTCGCCTACGTCCTCACCCTGAGCTTCATAATACTTCTGCTGGCATTCCGCTCCATCGTGATATCGGTCACCGCCATCATCATGAACCTGCTGTCGGTAGGAGCGGCCTACGGACTTATTGTGCTGGTCTTCCAGAAGGGCTTCCTCGCTAACTTCTTCGGATTCATGCAGGTGGAAGTTATCGAGACTTGGCTGCCGCTGTTCCTGTTTGCTCTGCTCTTCGGACTATCGATGGACTACCACGTGTTCCTGCTGAGCCGGGTACGCGAGCGGTACACGCAAACAAAAGACAACTCCGAGGCGGTATCCTTCGGGCTGCGTTCCACCGGTCGGCTGATTACCGGCGCTGCCCTGATAATGGTGGCAGTATTCGGCGGCTTCGCCTTGGGTGACCTGGTGATGATGCAGCAGATGGGTTTCGGGCTGGGGGTAGCGATATTCCTGGATGCCACCCTGGTACGCTGCATCCTGGTTCCGGCGACGATGAGCCTGCTGGGACGCTACAACTGGTACCTGCCGCGCTGGCTCCAGTGGCTGCCGAACGTGAGTCTCGGCGAGCAGCATATAGCCGCCCCGGTAGCGGTCGGGGAGAAAGAATAAATAAATGAAGGAAACCGGGCATTATTATCATGCCGAGCCCTTCATCTTAAGGTAGTTAATCAGTGATGGCGAAATGGCGTTGCCTGTCCCGCCCCGTTTCCTGCGTGAAGAGGAAGACGACCAGCGCTAAAAGCGAAAGCCCCGCCCAGAAGACGAAAGGCAGGCCGGCCCGGACGGGGGCGAAGGCGTTGCCCGCCGGCGGGGCGAAGGTATAGCCCACCCGCGTCAGCGAATGGATAATCCCCACCGCCGTCCCGGCGTAGGCCGGGCCGATGCCCGGCGTCTCCACGGTCATGGTGGCGGCCACCGCCCAGATCATGTCGCGGAAGACCCCCGCGAATATTGCCAGGGGCCAGACCGCCGGGCCGGTCGTCATGGCCAGCAGCCCCACGCTGACTACGGTGACCAGCAGCCCGGGGAGGACGAAGGCCTTGCGCCGTCCCAGCCGGTCGGAGAGGAGGCCCAGGGGTATCGCCGTCGCCGTACCGGCGGCATTGAGGGCGGCCAGGGCGCCGTCGGCGGCGGCGGGCGTCCAGCCGCTCCCGCGCAGGTAGAGGGGCAGGTAGCCGATGACGCCTTTATTGCCCCCGGCGAAGCCCATCATCGCCAGGGCGATGAGCCAGACGCCGCGGCTGCGGGTGACGCGCCTTAAGGCCGGCATCACGCTGGGGGTGTCGTTAGCGCCGGCCGACCTCTTGAGCGCGGGAGCGGTCAGCCACCAGATGATGCCGATGAACGCCGAAAGTCCCCCGTAGAAGAACATGACGTTACGCCAGCCGCCCAGCCAGGGGGAGAGCACCGTGGCGCTGAGCATGGCCCCCAGCATGATGCCCCCGCCCACGGAGGTGGTGACAATCCCCTGGGCCATCCCCAACCCCCGGTCGTGGAACCAGAGGCTGGTATTCTTTACGACGACCACCGGCACCGCCTCGCTGGCCAGGCCGAAGAGTAGCGAGGTAATCGTCAGGCTGGTGAAGCCGTCGGCCAGCCCCCGCAGGGCCCCGAAGACGGCCGCCAGCAGGCAGGCCGCCACCAGGATGCGGCGGGTGCCGAAGCGGTCGGCCAGGATACCGGCGGCGAAGATGCTGAAGATGCCGGCCACCGAGCCGGCCCCCCAGACGGTGCCTACCTGCACGATACTCAGGTTCAGCTCGCCGGAAATCTCGCTGAAGAGCACCGGCAGGCACGACATGGCCATGGCGAAGACAATGAAGTTAACCGCGGCCCCCAGGCCGACGACATACCAGCGCTGCCCCGCCGGGCCGCTTTCGGTCATATTGCCCTTTCTCAGCGCGGCTTCAGACCCAGCTCCTTGAGCTTGGCCGGCGTCGGGGCGCCGCTCTTATCCCAGCCGCGTTCGGCGTAGTATTCGTCGAGCATCTCGTCCAGGTCCCGCTGGCTGATAAGCTGCCCCTTGGAGGCCCCGGCCTTGATGGGCTCGGTCATGAGGCGCTTGGGGAAGGTGTCGTCCTTGCGGGTAAAGCCCTCGCCCATGTTGAAAAGCCGGGCGATATTATTTAGCCTCTCCCCGATGCGCTGTATTTCCGCCCCGGTGAATTTAAGGCCGGTGGCGGCGCCGACCAGGTCGGCAGTGTTCTGGCAGGCGATAGCGGGTACGGCCATGTCGAGGAGGAAGGCGCACATCGGGGCGCAGTCGCAGGTGACGGAGCGGACATCCTGGTTCCACTTGGTCAGCCGCCCCTTGCCCTTGGTGGCCAGCCTGTCCACCTTCTCCGGGATGGGCACGTCGAAGATTTCCTGGTAGGCGTACCCCCGGTTGTGGTCGGCGCCGGTGTAGGACGTGGCGTAGTTCAGGCCGTGCGCCTTGGCGCCGCGCACGTCGTAGGCGGGCAGCTCCAGCCCCTTGACCTGCATGGCGTAGTCGGCGGTGCCTTTACCCACTTTGGCGGCGGCCTGCTTAGTCCCCTGTCCCAGGAGCTCGCCCAGGCCTTCCTGATAAGCTATACGGCGCAGCATCTCGATGACGGCGGCGTGGTTGCCGAACTTGAGGTCGAGGCCGCCGGTGTCCTTTTTCGTCAGTATCCCCTTCTCGTAGAGCTCCATCGCCCAGCCGATGGCCACCCCCGCCGAGATGGTATCGATGCCGTACTCGTCGCAGAGACGGTCGGCGGCGATGACGGCGGGCAGGTAGTCCACCCCGCAGGTGCTCCCCAGCGAGTAGGTCGACTCGAACTCCGGCCCCTCGGAGAGGTAGCCGGCGTAAGGCCCGGACGTCACCAGCTTGACCTGCGAGCAGCCCACCGGGCAGTCGTGGCAGTGGGCGCGGGTGATAATGGCGGTGTCCTGCGCCTGGCGGCCCAGCCCCGGTATCATGTTCACCTGTCCGGTGGCCGACCAGTTCTTGATGGAAAATATGCCCATCTCGCTCATGGCGTCCACAATCATCGGCGTGCCCGCCTTGGCGAACTCGGTATAGAGCACGGGGCTGGCCTTCATGGCCTTATTCATGGTCTGTCGCGCCTTTTTGAAGGCCTCGGCGTCGGCGATATCGGGCTTTTTATGCCCGCGTACGGCGATGGCCTTGAGGTTCTTGGAGCCCATCACCGCCCCCAGCCCCTTGCGCCCCGCCGCCCGCCGCTCGTTGACGATGCAGGCCAGGGGGACGCCTTTCTCACCGGCGGGGCCGATGCAGGCGATGCGGTAGTTGAGGTCGCCCAGCTCCTCCTTGATGAAGAGCTGGGTATCCGTGGTCATCATGCCGCTGAACTTCTCGGCGCTGCGGAACTTGACCTCGCCCTCCTTGACGGAGATATAGGTGGGTCGTTCGGCCCTGCCCTGGATGATGAGCATGTCGTAGCCGGCCCGTTTCAGCTCGGTGGGGAACTCGCCCCCGGCCAGGGCCATGCCCACCGCCCCGGTCAGCGGGGACTTGGCCACCACCGCCATGCGGCTGGCGCAGGACGCCCCCGTGGCCGTCAGCGGCCCCAGGGCGAAGATGAGCCGGTTGGCCGGGTCGAGGGCGGGGGTGCCCGGTTTTACCTCGTCGTAGAGGTATTTAATGGCGAAACCGGCCCCGCCGAGATAGTTCCTGACCAGCTCCTCGGTAACGGCTTCCTCTTTGTATGTTTTTTTGCCAAGGTCTACTCGCAGTATTTTGCCCGTATAGCCACCTCTATACATGGCACACCTCCTATGTATTTATTTGGCTTAGCTCCGTAAGTTATCAATTTGATGTCGTTTTAATCTCTTATTTCGCCTGTCGGTGTTATATATTCCCACCCGAGCCGCCCTCGCGGCATCCGCTGCTTATCCCTTAGTTTTACCCCACCCCTCTCCATTATATCTTTGTAAGGCAGATATTTTTCCTCCTATCCGGGGTAGCGAGAAGGGGTGCCAACCCCTTCTTATCTATTCCCCCTTCCCTTCATCAATTCCCAAGGGAAGGGGGCCAGGGGGATAGGTTCAACAATCCTCACTCAGACCATGGCGCTGCCGCCGTTGACGACCAGGTAATGCCCCGTGACGAAATCGGAATCGGACGAGGCCAGGAAGACCGCCGCGCCCGGCAGGTCGGCGGGCTCCTCGCGGCGCTTCAGCGCCTGCATGTCGATAGTGGCCTCGAACGCCCCGTCGTTGCCGTCCTGACCCAGGCTGGCCTCGGTGGCCGTAAACCCCGGGGCGATGCTGTTGACGTTGATGCCGGCCGGCCCCAGCGCCCGCGCCAGGCACTGGGTGAGCGTGTAAACGGCCGACTTGCTGCAGGCGTAGGCCAGGAGATCGACGGCCCCCGGTAACTTGAAGACATCCGAGGCGACGTTGATAATCTTGCCCCTGCCCGCCTTTTTCATCAGGGGGGCGATGGCCTTGCAGCAGAGATAGGTGCCGCGCACGTTGATTTCGAACATGCGGTCCCAGTCCTCTACCGTCCAGGCGTCCCACTCCCGCCGCCCCACACCATAGTACCTGGCGGCGTTATTGAGGAGGATGTCCACCCGGCCGTAGCGCCGGATGACCTCCCCGGCCATTTGCTGGGTATCTTTTTCCTCGGAGATATCGGTGCGGATGGCGTAGGCCTCCCCGCCCTGAGACCTTATGGCCGCGGCGGTGGCCTCGGCCCGCTCCTCCGATATATCGGGCAGGAGCAGTCTGGCGCCCTCCTCGGCGAAGCGCCGCGCGAAGGCCTTGCCCAGGCCGCGGCCCGCCCCGGTGATGATGGCCACTTTATCCTTGAGTAACGGCGACATGCGCGCCTCCTTTCCCGGCTTATCTCCTGCCCGCAACTGGGCTGATTTTACATCCGTGCCGTGGCGGCGGTCAATACGCCCCGGCGCCGCAGTAAAGATTGACAATCACCGGAAAGAATTGTAAGCTTCTAGGGGAGCTAACCTGTTAGAAAAATTCCCATTTTTATCTAAGGAGGATATACACATGGCACATGGCTTCATGGGGAAAATTCTCTGGGTAGATCTTGCCAAAAAGCAGACCAAGGAAGAGCCGCTCGACGAAAAGACGGGCCGCGATTTCCTGGGAGGCTACGGTCTGGGCGCCAGGATTCTCTTCAACCGCCAGAAGCCCGGTGTCGACCCGCTGGGGCCGGAGGCAATCCTGGGTATCACCACCGGCGTCCTCACCGGCACCGACGCCCTGGGCGGTTCCCGCTACGTCATGGTGGGCAAGTCGCCGCTGACGGGTGGCTGGGGCGACGCCAACTCCGGCGGCAATGTCGGCCCGTATTTAAAGTTTGCCGGCTACGACGCCGTCTTCTTCACCGGCATCGCCGACAAGCCCGTCTATCTGCTCATCGATAACGGCAAGGCCGAGATAAAAGACGCCGCCCATCTCTGGGGCAAGGATACCTTCGAGACCCAGGACATCCTGCGGGAGGCCCACGGCAAAGACCTGGAGGTGGCCTGTATCGGGCCCTCGGGAGAGAAGGTATGCCTCGTCTCCGCGATAATGAACAATAAAGGCCGCGCCGCCGCCCGCTCCGGCCTGGGCGCCGTAATGGGCTCCAAGAAGCTCAAGGCCATTGCCGTGAAGGGTAGTATGAAGGTGCCCGTGGCCGACCCCGAGAAGTCCAAGGCGATGAGGAAAAATCACCTGGCGAATATGGGCCCGCGGGCGCCTTTTGTCGGCCAGTTCGGAACCCCGTTTCTCTTCAATATGTGCTGTGAGGTCGACGACGCCCCCTGCAAGAACTGGGCGGGCGCGGCGGTAATCGATTTCCCCGCCTACAAAGACATCGGCGCCGAACCGGTGATTGCACTGCAGGAGAGACAATACGGCTGCTGGCACTGCCCCATCGCCTGCGGCGGGCACATGAAGGCAAGCACGGGGGAGTATAAATACGAGGCCGGCGCCCACAAGCCCGAGTACGAGACGCTGGCCATGTTCGGCGCCAACTGCCTGAATAACCATCTGGAGTCGATTGTCAAAATAAACGATATCTGCAACCGCTACGGCCTGGATACCATCTCGGCCGGGGCATCTATCGCCTTCACCATCGAGTGCTACGAGAACGGCCTCATCACCAAGCAGGACACCGGCGGCCTGGAGATGACCTGGGGCAACCATAAGTCCATCGTGGCCATGACGGAGAAGCTGGCCAGGCGCGAGGGCTTCGGCAACATCATCGCCGACGGCGTCAAGAAGGCCGCGGCGAAAATCGGCAAGGGCTCGGAGAAGTACGCCATGCATGTCGGCGGGCAGGAGTTCCCGGCGCATGACTCGCGGGGTGGCCCCAGCTTTGCCATCGGCTACGCGACGGAGCCGACCCCGGGACGCCATACCCAGGCCGGGGAGGGCCCGCTGCCGGAAGGGGCCCTACCAGAGTTCGACCCGAATGCCCTGAAGGGGCGGGGCAAGCCCCACAAGATGGGCGCCAACATCACCCAGGTCTATAACGCCGCCGGCATATGCATGATTGTCCTCGGGGACGGCTACGGCAACTTCGACCAGTTTATGGAGGCCCTGCAGACCGTCACCGGCTGGGATATCACCAAGGACGAGCTGCTCAAGACCGGTGAGCGCATCGACGCCATGCGGCAGGCCTTCAACGTCCGCGAGGGGCTCAAGACCCCCTGGAAGTTCCCCGACAGGATGATGGGCATACCGCCCAAGAAGGAAGGCCCCCGCGCCGGTATCACCATCAACGCGGAGGAGACCTTCAACGAGTACCTGCAGGAAATGGACTGGGATGTCAAGACGGGCAAGCCCAGCAAGAAGCGGCTGGAGGAGCTCGGCCTGGACGACGTGGCCCAGGTGCTCTACGCCTAGACAGGCCGCATCACCGCCCAAAATCTTAAACAAAAGGGCCCCCGGGTTACCGGGGGCCCCGCTTTTTAGCCGTGGGCGTGGTCGTGGGCGGAATTATTGCCCACCCACAACAGCGGAAAGACGATATCGGAAAAGCAGCAGGGTAGCCACACCGCCAGGAAGAGAAATACCAGGATGATGGGCAGCAGCGGCAGCCAGTCGGCCGTGCCGAAGGCGGTGAAGCCGAAGAGTGAGGCCCAGGTGCTCAGCAGCACGTGGCCCAGGTGGGGCAGCTTCGTCCGCGGCCGGAAACAGCCGATGATGATGCCGATAACGGCGGCGGAATTCACCACAACCCACTCGGGGACGCCGATATAGGGCATTATCTCGGTCTGGATAAAGGGCAGGTGAAAATGCATGTCTATCTGCAGGCTCTGCCCCTCCAGGTAAGGGATGATGGCATCGCTCAGGGTGGCGATGCCGATGGAACCCACGTAGCCGATGATAAACACCAGCCAGAGCCGGCCCGGCCGGTTACGGCGGTATATGGACGTGGTTACCAGGGCGCTGAAGACGACGTGGAGGGGATGAAAGATATAAAACAGGGTCTCGGAGACATTCTGGGGGGTGTTCGCCAGCGAGACGATGGCCATGGCGGTGATGCCGATAACCGCCCCGAGGCCGGTAAACGGGATGTGATGCAGCAGCTCGCGCCCGATGCGTTTCAGCATATCCGACCCTGCCCCCTGGCTGCCTTCTGCCGGCACTGGCGGCACTGGCCGACGAACTCCAGGAGGTGGCCGCTTATCTTGAAGCTGGTCTCGCGCGCCAGCCGCTTCTCCATCTCGCCCAGGTCGCAGGCGGTAAAGTCGATGACCGTGCCGCAGTCGGAGCAGATGAGGTGGTGGTGGTGCTCGGTGGGGCGGCGCATCAGGTAGCTGCGGCAGTTTCCCCCGGCGTGCATCTCGCAGATGAGGCCCAGCCCGGCCAGCAGCTCCAGCGTGCGGTAGATGGTCACCAGGCCGATGCCGGGGTGCTCGGCGCGCACGCGCCGGTGGATGGCCGCCGGGGTGAGGTGCTCGCGGCTGGCGGCGATGGCGCTGAGGATGGAGCGGCGCTGGGGGGTTATCTTGAAGCCGCGCCGCTTCAGTATCCTCTCGATGCGTTTTTCCGAGTAGACCATTTGAGCCGCCAGTTGAAAACGATTATCAGTTGGCAGTGTAGCACTCCGATTGTAACATGTCAAGAGGGTAGATAGTCTCAGGCATGGAGGGCCGCCCCCCCACTTGATAATTCCGCCCTGTGATAGTATAGTTTAACAGATGCCTCCGCTAGTAATGGAAGACTTCAAATTGGTCATTAAGCCCGGCGCATCCCGGCTGCTGACGCAAATAAGCCGATTCCTCGCCCAACAAGGTATCCCGGCGTATCTTGTCGGCGGCTTCGTGCGCGATGCGCTCCTGGGGCGCGCTACGGCCGATATCGATATCGCCGTCGCCGATGCCCTGGCCGTCGCCCCCGCCGTCGCCGATGCCCTGGGCGGTACCGCCTTCGTCCTCGACGAGGCCACCGGGGCGGCCCGCGTCGTCCTGCCCGGCAAAGACTGGCAGATGGATTTTACCACCCTCAAAGGCAATATCGAGGCCGACCTCGCCCGGCGCGATTTTACCATCGGCGCCATGGCCGTCCTGCTCGAAGCAGGGATGGATATTACCGCCGGCCCTATCATCGACCCCTGCGGCGGCCGCGAAGACCTGGAGCGCCGGCTCGTCAGGGCCGTCGGCGAGGACGTCTTCCGCGACGATGCCGCCCGGCTGCTGCGGGCGGTGCGTCTGGCCGCCGAGCTGAATTTCACCATCGAGAGTCACACCGAGTCCCTGATGAAACGGGACAGCCGTTATATCGCCGGCGTCGCCGGCGAGCGCGTGCGCGAGGAGCTGCTGCGCCTGCTGGCCCTGCCCGGCGCCGGGCCGCGGCTGGCCTACCTGGACGCGCTGGGCCTGCTCACCGCGCTCGTGCCGGAGCTGGACCCCGCCCGGGGCGTCACCCAGCCCAAAGTGCATGTCTGGGATGTCTTCGAGCACTCGCTGCAGACGGTGGCCGCCGTCGAGTTCGTCCTGCGGGAGAGCGCCTGGGAGCACGCCGGTAATGATATACTGGATAAAATCCCCTGGTCGCCGGAAATAAGCCAGCATTTCGACCGGGCGGTAAGCCCCGGCAGCACGCGCCGGGCGCTGCTCAAGCTGGCCGCCCTGCTCCATGACGTCGCCAAGCCCCAGACCCGGCAAATCGACGCCGACGGCCGGGCGCGTTTCCTGGGGCACCCGCAGCAGGGCGCCGCCGCCGCGGCCGGGATTATGGAGCGGCTGCGCTTCAGCCAGCGCGAGATAAAGCTGGTGGAGCTATTGATTAAGTATCACCTCAGGCCCATGCAGATGAGTAACGAGGGCCTGCCCACCCGGCGGGCCATTTACCGCTACTTCCGCGATATGGGGGAGGCCGGCATCGACCTGCTCTACCTCTGCCTGGCCGACCACCTGGCCACGCGGGCCGCCGGGCTCGACGCCGCCCAGTGGCGACAGCACACCGCCATGACCGCCTACGTGCTGGAAAAGCACCGCGAGGAAACCAGTATCACCGCCCCGCCCAGGCTCGTCGACGGGCACGATATCATGCGGGTGTGCGGGCTCCCGCCCGGCCCCGCCGTGGGGGAGCTGCTGGAGACCCTCCACGAGGCGCAGGCCGCCGGGGAGGTAACCACCCGCCGGCAGGGGCTGGCCTATCTCCGCCGTATCGGGGGCGGCCATTGAACGTAAACGGGGAGCCAAATGTCGAGAACTAACATCATCGTCCTGGCGCTGATACTCGTCATCTTCGTCCTGGGCCTGTGGGTCCTGATACCACTGGAGGCCGAGCGCTTCGGCCGGAGCGACCTACGTAAGGGGCTGGATCTGGTCGGCGGGGTGCACCTGGTCTATCAGGCCGATTTCGAATATATCGAGCCGGAAGACCAGCCGGCGGTGATGGAGCGGGCGCTGATTATCATCCAGAACCGCATCGATAAATACGGCGTGCTTGAGCCGATAATCCAGCAGCTGGGGGACGACCGAATCCTGGTGCAGCTGCCCGGCTTCACCGATATCGACGCCGCCAAGAGCCTGGTGGAGCAGACCGGCTACCTGGAGTTCCGCGAGGTCGAGCTCAACGGGGGGCAGCCGGCAACATTAAATGACTATCTGGAACAGACCGACCTCCAGTTCATAGATGCCAGCGAGCCCGACGAAAGGATATTCGTCCGGACGAACGAGCTGGGGGAAAACGAGACCGTCGCCTTCCTCAAATACGAAGACGGCGCCTATTATTTTGAAGACCCGGCGGGGAACACCGTCGCCGCCGATAGCTTAAGCGCCTACGCCGCCAGCGTCTCCTGGATTAGGGCGCGCGGCGATGACGGCACCCCGCTTACCGGCGACCTGCTGGCGGATGCCTACCTCAGCACCGGCCAGCAATCCCAGATCCAGGTAGCCATCGAGTGGGACGACGTGGGCAGCATCATTTTCGACCAGCTTGCCCTGCGCCTCCACGACCCGGCGGGCCAGAATGGGCCATATAAGCTGGAGCACGTCCTGGGGATTTTCCTGGATAACACCCTGCTCTCGGCGCCCAAGGTGAATTCCGCCAAGTTCGAGGGCGAAGGCGTGATTACCGGCAGCTTCACCCTGGCCGAGGCGGAGGAGCTGGCCAACCTGCTCAAGTCGGGCGCCCTGCCCATGCCGCTGGTACAGCCCCCCCTCTTCGAGGAGAAGGTCTCGGCCACGCTGGGGGCGCAGTTTATCGAGATGAGCTGGCTGGCCGGGCTCATCGGCATTATACTGGTCATGGTCTTCATGGTGGCCTATTACCGCCTGCCCGGTCTGGTCTCCGCGGTGGCCCTGGTCTTCTACGGCGTGCTCATGCTGGCGCTGTTCAAGCTGATTCCGGTCACCCTCAGCCTGGCCGGCATCGGCGGTTTCATCGTCTCCATCGGCATGGCCGTGGATGCTAACGTCCTCATCTTCGAGAGGCTCAAGGAAGAGCTAAGGTCGGGGCGGACGCTGGGCGCCGCCATCGAGACCGGCTTCAAGCGCGCCTGGTCGGCCATCTGGGACTCCAACGTCACCACCATTATCGTCTGCATCATCCTCTACTGGCTCGGCAGCAGCATCGTGGCCAGCGCCCCGGTGATGGGCTTCGCCCTGACGCTGGGCATTGGCGTGGTCGTCAGCATGTTCACCGCCATCGTGGTCACCCGCACGCTGCTCCGCATCCTTATTCACAGTGGCATGGTACGCCACCTGACGCTGTTCAGCATTAGCAGGGGTAAACAATAATGTTCGATATCATCGGTAAAAGGTTCTGGTACTTCCTCATCTCCGGCGTGGTTATCCTCATCGGGATTATCTCGCTGGCGGTGTTCGGGCTGCCCTCCGGCATTGAGTTCAGCAGCGGCTCGATACTGACGGTCAAGTTCGTGGAGGAAGTGGGGAAGGGCGACCTCGAAGGCGAGCTGACCGGCCTGGGCTACGGCAACGCCCTCGTCCAGCAGACCCAGCCGGCGGGGAGCTTCCTCATCCGCACGCAGCGCCTCACCGAAGAAGAGGGAGACCAACTGCAAGCAGACCTGAATGCCGCCTTCGGGGCCTTCGACGGCGAGCCTTCCAGCCAGGATGTCTCGGAGATGATAGCCGCCGAGACGCGTACCAACGCCATCATCGCCGTGGCCATCGCGGCGCTGGG
>Ga0315548_1003509_pt1 | contig 11720 bp, 6 predicted proteins | sample SalMarSW160110MG_2_FD_202540 | JGI IMG/M metagenome (GOLD analysis project Ga0315548, IMG submission 202540) | Salt marsh sediment microbial communities from the Plum Island Ecosystem LTER, Massachusetts, United States - Salt Marsh Sediment SW1601-110 ... | reverse complement strand
TTCGACACCCAAACCGGGGCTTCGAAAGGTGGAGCTATCGAGCTGCATCTCGACAGCATGGACGGGCCGCTTGTCGGTACGCTTCCGGTCTCCTATACCGCAGGTCAATGGAAAACCGAAACCACCGTGATCAACAGCGCATCGGGCGTGCACGACCTTTTTCTCGTCTTCAAAGGCGAGGCGTCCGGCAATCATTTCAAGTTCGACTATTGGCAGTTTACAAAAAAAAACACCAAACCGCAGTTGTTCGCTGTTGATGCCGCGGTCGATAGCTACAAGATCGACTCCATCCCCGGTAAGGCAAACCGGGTTCAACTCAAGGTTTCTGCGATATATTCCGATGGTACGAGCAGGGATGTCACTGCCCGTGCCCGGATTACGGTACAGAATCCCAATGTCGCGTCCGTGAGCAACGGCATAATCTCCGGCGTGACTGCCGGCAAGACGTCTATAGACGCAGTTTTTGAAGGTAAGTCAGATACCATTCCAATCATCGTGAAGGATTTGAAGAGCGAATTCGTTCCTCAGGAGGTGATTGTCAGTGTGACAAACACCAAGCTCATCGCAGGGAACACGCAGGCCATTACCGCAACAGCGGAATTCCTCGACGGCCACACTGAAAATATCACGGACACAGCCGTTTACGCCGTGGAAAATCCGGAGGTTGTTTCCGTAAAGGACGGTCTGATTACCGCTCTGGAAAAAGGCAGTACCACTATCCGTGTTGCTTTCAATAACGAGTTTGGTGACCCGGTCACGGCCTCGATCAACATCGAGGTTTCTTACCGCGACCCCTTTGTTCAAAACAGCGCCGCGGAGTTTAATGAAGCCAGGGGGATCCAAACTGAAGATAGTGCTGAAGAAGGTAAAAACATCGGCTACATAGAAAACGGCGACTGGGTGCGCTTCAACGCGCTCGATTTCGGTGTCGGAGCCGATACTGTGGAATTAAGCGTTTCTTCCGCGACCGACGGCGGGACAATAGAAATTCGCCTGGACAGCGTGAACGGACCGCTCGCAGGTACCTGTGAGGTGGGTAATACTGGCGACTGGCAATCCTGGGTCACCAAAACCTGCGAACTGAATGGAGTGAAGGGTCGGCACGATGTCTTCTTCAGATTCGTGGGCGGTTCCGGCTACCTCCTTAATATGAGTGAGTGGAAATTTAATCCGAATCCTGTCCAGACGAAAAAGCAAACTTATCAACCTGACTTCGAATCATTGGAGAAGTCAAATCCTGCCCCTGAATGGTTCAAAGACGCCAAGTTTGGCATCTATTTTCATTGGGGAGTTTACTCTGTTCCGGCATTTGCAAACGAGTGGTATCCTCGCAATATGTATATCAGAAGATCTGCGGAAAATAGGCACCATATAGAGGTTTACGGCGATGTGTCTGAGTGGCCATATAACAACTTTATCACCGGTGCAAAGGACAAGAAAGGAAATTTTGTACAGTTCGCACCTAAACTGAAATCGGAAGGTGGTAAATTCGATCCGGAAGAATGGGCACAACTATTCGCTGATGCGGGCGCTAAATTTGCCGGTCCGGTGGCTGAGCACCACGACGGCTTTTCGATGTGGGCCAGCAAGGTCAATCCCTGGAACGCAAAAGACATGGGGCCGAAACTGGATTTGGTCGGTTTGTTAACGGATGCCATCCGAAAAAAAAATATGAAAGTAATTCTTTCCATGCATCACGCTTACAACATCACCGGATATTATGACGCTGTCCCGAAAACAAATGATCCAAAACTTCAAATGCTTTTCGGACAACAGGGAAAAGATAAAAATGAAGCTTTCTGGCTGAATAAGCATAAAGAAATTATCGATAACTATCAACCAGATATCCTTTGGCAGGATTTCAACCTGCGTGTTATTTCACGACCTATTCTTTTGCAATTTTTAGCTTATTATTATAATAAAGCAGCTGAATGGAACAAGGAAGTTGTCGCTACCTATAAAGATGGACTGAATCCCAAATGTGCGGTTCTCGATTATGAGCGGGGAGGCCCTGCCGATATCACCGAAAATTACTGGCTGACGGATGATGCAATCAGTTCTTCAAGCTGGTGCTATACAGAGGGCCTCGGATACTATTCCAAAAAACAGATACTTCATGGCTTTCTTGACAGAATAAGTAAAAACGGCAACCTGCTGCTTAATATATCACCCAGGGCAGACGGCACCATACCGCAGGAACAGAAAGACATACTACTCACCATGGGTGCATGGCTTAAAAAATATGGCGAAGCTGTTTATGCCACCCGAGCGTGGGAAAAATATGGAGAAGGCCCGACGAAAATGGGAGCTGCGCATGGAGTTATGGGGGCTCCGAGAGAAGGAACAGCCAAGGACGTTCGTTATACAAGATCCAAAGACAATACGACACTTTACGCCATTTTGCTCGGTTGGGAAGACGACCAGAAAGAAATTATTCTCAGATTATTGTCTTCCGACAGAATTGACGGTAAGCGCCTGAAATCCGTTGAATTGATAAATGGCAAGGCCGGCGAATATCTTCCATTAACTTTCAAGCAGGACGCAGAAGGATTAACCGTACTTTTACCCGAACGCTCTTTCGAAGAACTGGCATACGTACTAAAACTCAATTTCGATGACGGCATTCCACCACTCGATAGGTATGCTTATATTGACTGTGCCCCCCATTATTACATCGTCCCGGGAAATAGCAGGGGTGGTTGGGTGCTTGGATCAGATTTGGCACTGACCAGTAAAAGGAAGGAGGCTGCGAACCAGTGGAAATTGGAACATGCCGGCAAAGGCATTTATAAAATACTGAACCGCGAAGATAGAAACAAGTCATTAGAGTACAGCATATCCGGTCACGACCTTGTTCTTTCGGAGTTCACCGGAAAAGACAGCCAATTCTGGAAAATTGAAGAAGCATCCAACGAATTATTAACAATATCAAATAAACAAAATCCGGACATCAAATTATCTATCAATGCTGCAGTTGCAGAAGGAAATCGAGCGGGCATATCAAATACCGGAAACGATTCATTTTCAAAATGGAAACTCGTGGAAGTCTGTGAGTTGAAACAGGAAGCTTTCAAAGCGAATACGATTCCCGGAACCATTGAAGCCGAAGACTTCGATACCGGATGCCCGGGCGATGCTTTCTATGACAGGGATAATATAAATGAAGGCGGGCAGTATCGTCTCAGCGAAGGTGTGGATATCGAAAAATGTTCAGCAGGCGGTTATAATGTTGGTTGGACTCATACTGGAGAATGGATAGTTTATACAGTGACTGTCAGTAAGTCTGCCGAATACCGGATTTCATTCTATATTGCCTCGGCTTACGATAGTGGAAAATTACATCTCGAATGCGATGGCGTAGACAAAACGGGGATCATTTCAATCCCTAATACTGCAGGATTTCAAAACTGGGAAGTCATGGAAAAGACGGTAAACCTTGATGCTGGTCAGCATTTGCTGAAGCTGGTTATTGACGGTGATTACGTTAACCTCGATAAAATGGTTTTTAAAGAAATAAAATGATGATGTCTAAATCCTGTCCAGTGACCGACGCGAAGGGCATCCACGATTTATATTTTAAATTCACCAGAGGCAGCGGGCCGGTGCTGAACTTAAACTGTTGGAAGTTTGAATAAGACACAAAAACAATAGTATTAAGGAAAACACTATGAAAAAATCTACAAAACCGAAATTCGTCATAAATATCGTATTGGTTTTAACAACAGCCTGGGGCACGCTCTGTTATGCGGACAATCCTATCGTGCAGACCGTTTACACAGCAGATCCCGCTCCGATGGTGCACGACGGGTTATGTTACGTGTATACCAGCCATGATGAAGACGTAATCATGCGTAACTTCTTTACCATGAATGACTGGAGATGCTATTGCTCCACCGATATGGTCAACTGGACCGATCTGGGGTCTCCATTGTCCTACAAGGAATTCAGTTGGGCTCGCGGTAATTCCTCCTGGGCGGGTCAGTGCATTCCCCGAAATGGTAAATTTTATTTCTATGTTCCTATTAATCAAAAAAGAGGTGGAAATGCCATCGGAGTTGCGGTATCCGATAGTCCTACAGGACCGTTTAGCGATCCCCTCGATAAGCCTTTGCTTACCGGATATGGATATATCGACCCCACGGTGTTTATCGATGACGATGGACAGGCGTATTTGTATTGGGGTAATCCAAAGCTCTATTATGTCAGACTCAACGAGGATATGATATCCTATTCCGGTGAGATTAACGAGGTGCCCTTAACGACCGAAAGTTTCGGTATTCGCTCCAAGGACGACCGGGCGACCCGGTATGAGGAAGGGCCGTGGTTATACAAACGCAAGGATCTATACTACATGGTATTCGCCGCCGGTCCGATATCCGAGCACATTGCCTATGCTACAGGTCCCACAGCGACCGGACCCTGGACGTTCCGGAACACGATTATGCCAACGCAGGGGAAAAGCTTTACCAACCATCCGGGACTCTGCGACTACAAGGGAAATACCTATTTCTTCTATCACAACGGCGCATTGCCGGACGGGGGAGGCTTTCACCGTTCGGTCTGTGTCGAACAGTTTGAATTCAACGACGACGGTACCATCCCCGAGTTCAACATGACAAAAGAGGGTCCACCCCAGATCGGCCACCTCGATCCTTACACCACGGTTCAGGCCGAAACGATTTGCTGGGAATCTGGTGTTGAAACGGAAAAATGCGATGAAGGCGGAATGAATGTCTGCGATATCGAAAACGGAGACTACATCAAGATTAAAGGTGTGGATTTCGGCAAGGGGGCAACATCTTTCAAGGCCAGGGTGGCTTCAGAAACAAAAGGTGGAAACATTGAGATCCGCCTTGATAGCCTAACTGGTACGCTGGTAGGAACCTGTGCTGTTTCCGGCACCGGCGGCTGGCAACAATGGGAAACTAAGAGCTGCACAGTTAACGGCGCTGCCGAAGTACACGACTTGTATCTGGTTTTCACTGGCGACAGCGGTGCTCTTATGAACTTCAATTGGTGGCAATTCGAGTAAATGAAAGGAAAAAAGATCCGTATGAACCGATATGTGCAATTTATCGCATTCATTGCTCTGACAGCAGTGGTTCGTCAGTGCTTTGGATCCAATCCGGGAGGTAATCCCATCTTTCGCGATGTTTTCACTGCCGAACTTGTTGGCGGAGCGAACAAAGTAGCTGGTACTACGGCCTCAGAAGGCTATCTGGCCAGTTTGACCGAGCCGGGTCAAAGCGTGAAGTTCACAGGTTTACCGGCTGCCGGGAAATTAGCAATTCGATATGCGTCAGTGGAAGTAGGCACTATCAGTGTTACCGTCAACAACCAGCCGACACGCAAGGTGAACATTCATTCTTCAGGGAATCTCACTGGTTCCTTTCTCTATGCGATAATTGACATTGAGATTCCCAACAATGCCACTCTGACTATCAGTCTGGCTGCCGATGATTCGGTGGTCAGTATTGATCAGATAGTTGTCGGCGACGGAGATCTTGGACTGCCGCCGGATATCTGGAACCTGCCGCCTTTGCCGGTGGCATCCGGTCCTTATTCCGCCGACTGGAAAGCGTTGAGCCGGATTTATACCGTGCCGGAGTGGTGGCGTGACGCCAAGTTCGGCGCATGGTCACACTGGGACCCGCAGTCCATGCCCGATCAGGGTGACTGGTATGCGCGCGGCATGTATCAGGAGGGCCATCCGCAGTATAGATACCACCTCAGTCACTTCGGCCATCCGTCGGAATATGGCTACAAGGACATCTGTCACAACTGGGTCATCGACCGATGGAACCCCGATGAATTGATGGATTTGTATGTCGAAATGGGCGCTCGCTACTTCATGGCAATGGGCGCTCATCATGACAATTTCGACTGTTATGATTCGAAATATCAGCCTTGGAACTCGATACGTGTCGGCCCAAAGGTGGATATCGTTGGCACTTGGGAAAAAGCCGCGCGCCGGCACGGCCTCCGTTTTGGCATCGGCTTCCACAATTCTCCGCCGCGAACCTGGGGCCAGTTTATGACTGTGCGTTACACCAGCGACAGGAGAGGCCCGAAGCAGTGCCTTATGATGCGCTGCAAACTATTTTCGATGGAAAAGGAAAGTGGTGGGAGGGCATGGATCCGGTAGACCTTTATGGCCCGGTTCACAACAACAAGGATCCGTTGCTTTCGCCCTTTGCCAACCAGTTTATGTGGCGCGTGGATGACGCTATTACCAAATACCATCCCGATGTGATTTACTTCGATGAGGCTGCGGGTGATACCTTGGTGGATCTGGGCGTGAAGATGGGGCTGGGTTTTCTAGCTCCGCCGCTCGTCGCGAACTACTACAACAAGTCCCTGAAGTGGAACCAGGGGAAGATGGATGTGGTCATCAACCTCAAGTGCGTGGGCGGGCGTTACAATAGCTTCAAAAAAACCCCCGAACTGATTCCCATCGTTGAACGCGCCCTCGTCAAGAGCACCGAGGCGCACATCGAACCGGAGATCATGGCCTATCCTTTCCAGACGGAGACCACCATCCAGGACTGGCACTACCGAACCGGTCAGGGATACATAGACGCCAAAAGCCTGGTCCAATCACTGATGCAAAACGTCTGCCGCAACGGTACGATGTTGCTCAACCTCACCCAGCACGGCCGTGGCGATCTTGATCCGCAAGTGATTCAAATATGCAAAGACATCGGCGCGTGGTTGAAAATCAACGGCGAAGCTGTCTATGCCTCCCGCCCGTTTGAAATCTGCAGCGAAAATTCAAATTCAATTTGCTACACGCGCAACAACAGCAACGTCTATGCCACTCTGCTCGATTGGAACGGCGGTCCGATCACGCTCAAGGCCCTGCGCACCGGCGGGACGACGCTGGGCAAAGTGTCCAAAGTCGAACTGCTTGGCTCTGATATTGAAATGACGTTTGTCCAGGATGATCAAGGCCTGACGGTGACGCCCGGCGGAGCGGCGCAGCCGCTGGCGGGAATTACCAACCAGCAACTGGCATCGGGGTGTCGGGTTCTGCGCATCGCCCACGACAAGGGCTGGTTCAACGACGATGACCCTGGTGCGGTTGCGCCAGGATGGATTCGTCACTGTAACCTTGGCACAGGTGACTTCAACAATGACCTTACGATCAGTGATAGACCCGGTGATGTCTGGAGCTGTTTATTCACCGGCAGCAGCGTTTCAGTCATCGCTCCGAAAGAGGCGGGAGCCGGAAAGATCGAGATTCAGATCGACGGCGAAACACATGCAACAGCGAATTTGTCCACGACGGATTCGCGTATAGCCCAACAGAAGGTGTGTGAGGTTTCCGGTCTTACTTCAGGCAAACACACTATGAATATTATCAATCGCGGCCCCGGACCTGTAGCTGTAGATGCAATAGTCATTCAGTAAAATTCAATCAAAAGGAGCTAAAATAATGAGAAAAAGATTCATTTTGTTATCGTTGAGATTGACAACGATTATGGTTTTTGCCTGCGCGGGCTGCTCTACGACCCTGGTAGGATATAAACCTGACCGAATTGAACTTGCAGAGAATTGGGAACTTGCGTCCGCAACAGAAGTTCATTCGGAAGGCGCCGCAATTTCTGTCGTTGGCTACAAGGACGACGAATGGCTCCCGATTCAGCGAATGCCGGCTACGGTTCTTGAAATACTTCAGGAGGATGGCGTCTATTCCGACCTGTATGTCGGAAAAAACCTGCTGGAAAAAGTTCCGCAGGATTTATACAAGCAGGACTGGTGGTATCGCACGACTTTCAAAGCGCCCGCCGGCGAATCCTACACGCTCGAATTTCCGGGAATCAACTATCGGGCTGAAATCTGGCTCAACGGTGAGAAGATCGCCGACAACAACCAGGTGGTTGGCATGTATGCCGCTCACGAATTCAATGTTACCCAGTGGATCAAGCCGGGCTCGCAGAACTCACTCGCCGTCAGGGTGACCCCCGAGCAGTCGATTCAGAATGTCAATGGCGTGGAGTTGGCGGACAGTTGGTTTGACTGGATCAACTGGAAATACCTCGGATACAACAGCAAGCCGGATGAACCAGGCCTGGGATCCATGACTTCGTTTGTTCCGGACCGCAACGCCGGCGTCTGGAAACCCGTTTATTTGCGGGCGACGGGCGCTGTTTCGGTCAACCATCCGCTTGTGAATTCGGAACTGTCCCTTGCCGAATCCACCGCCCGGCTCACGGTCTTCGCCAACCTGCGTAATCTCTCGGAGCAGCCGGTCAGCGGCACGTTGAAAGGAACGATTTCGCGGCAAGGGAAACCGACGATTCATTTCGAGCAAACCATCACCAATCTTTCCGCCGGCGAGGATCGCGAAGTCAGGTTCACGCCGGAAAAATTCCAGAAATTGGTCGTGAAGAATCCGGACCTCTGGTGGCCCTATACCATGGGCAAGCCGGCGCTTTACGACCTTCAGTTGGAGTTTGTGCGGAATGAAACCCTTTCGGACAACGCTCACATTCGCTTCGGAATTCGCCAGATCACGCAGCACCGCGACAACGACGAACATTTCCCCGAGATCGGCAAGGGCGGCAATTTCTACTTGCAGGTCAACGGACGCGATTTTCGTGTACGCGGCGGCAACTACACTCCCGACCTTCTCTATCGCTATGATCCGGAGCGAGAAGAGGATATCCTGCGCTACGTGAAGGACCTCGGCATCAACTTCCTCCGCTGGGAATCGAAAATCTCCAGCGAACACATTATCGAACTGGCCGACGAGCAGGGCATTCCGCTCATGTTCGGCTGGATGTGTTGCAATCAATGGGAGAAATGGGATCAATGGGACGATGAATGCCATTGTGTCGCCTCGCAGAGTCTTCGCTCGCAAATCCGGATGCTCCGCTCGCATGCCTCGGTGGTCGCTTGGGCAAACGCGAGTGACGGTCGGCCTCCGGAACCAATTCGCCAGGAATACCACCAGATTCTTTCCGAACTGCATTGGCAAAACGTCGCGGTGGATACCGTTTCCTCTTTTGCGAAGGACGCCCATGGAGAACCCGCATGGGACGGTATTCGCATGCAGGGCCCGTATTGCTGGCGGCCTCCCAATTACTGGTTCAGCGGGAAATACCCGGCAACCTGCGGCTCGACGGTTGAGCAGGGCGATAACGAGCATATTCCCACGTTGGAGAGCCTCAAGAAATTCATTCCGGCGGGCCAGCTCTGGCCCATCAACGATACCTGGTATATGCACGCAGGGGCCTGGCCCACTAATTGTTCGCTCGGAAGTATTCGACTGGCCTTGGAAAAACGCTACGGGCCTTCCGCCAACGTGGAGGACTTCGTGCGCAAGGCCCAGCTCGCTCAGTACGAGAATACCCGCGCGCAGCTTGAAAACTGGTCCGCGTCCGATTGGGCCACCCACAAAATGGTCGCCTACTGGATGTTGAACAGCCACTGGCCTTCGTTCTACGGCAACCTCATTGATTACTACCTCAGTCCCGGCGGCGCTTACTACGGCGCGAAAAGAGGGTTGCGTCCGCTCTCGGTGGTGTTCGATTACTATGCGACCGGCGACAACGGCCAGGCCAACATCAACGTGTTCAATCAAACACCCGGCGACGTGCGAGGTTTGCGCGTTCGCGTGCGCGTCTATGATCTCGACGGCAAGGTGCGTGACGACCGTTCTGCAAACGACATCGCGGTTCCCTACAACGGCGCGACGCAAGTGATGGTGTTGCCCAGATATCCCGAAAGCACGCCCGTCTTCTTTGTACGCTGTCAATTATTTGACCACAGTGGAAAACTCGTGGTGGACAACACCTATTGGCAATCCCAAAAAGATGACGATTTGGGATCTCTAAAAAATGATTATTACACAACTTTGCAACAGGATAAATGGGCTGACATGACCGCGCTGAATACCATGCCGCCTGTGACCATCGAAATCGAAGCCCAACAAAAAAAGATCGGCCCGGACAGTCACGTAACCATCCGTTTGCACAATCCCTCCGAGCATATCGCCTTTTTCGAGCGGGTCACACTTTCCACCGAGCGCGACAGTAACGAAATCCTTCCCATCGAATACAGCGACAATTACATCACGATCTATCCCGGCGAAACCGTTGAGATTCACGGAACAATTTGGAGGGGAGGCAAGCCTCGCTGGGTCAAACTCGAGGGATACAACACGCCCGTCATTTCCGTCCCTGTCAACTAAAACTACAAGGAGATGCATATGAAGAAATCTGGAATCCATACCTTCATTGTGGGCGCTGCTGTGGCCGCTGTCACCGCCGTAGGAACGATCTGTCATATAGACAACCCGATCATACAAACTAAGTACACCGCCGATCTGGCCCCGGACTGGTGGCCATTGATGCAATAGTCATCCAATAAAAGATACAGGAGATTGCACTATGACTCGACATAAGGAGCAAAACAACGGATTCCGACCTGTGATAAGTTCTTTCCTACACTCAATTCGTTTTGCTATTGTGTTTGGTTTGTTAATTATTATATTTTTAGGATTGAGCTGTGTTTCGCTTAAATATGATTCACCACGAAAAACGATTTCACTGGACCAGAGTTGGCGTTTCCATCTCGGCGGCAGCGGACCGCTGCTGAACTTCAATTGGTGGAAATTTGAATAATTGAAAAGAAACAAGACACATTAACTGATTTAAGGATTAAACGATGGAGAAAGTCAACCTTATAAATGCCGTTTTAAAGTCTTTGACAAAGGCAGTTACGACTCTGTTCACACATCGGAATTGTAACTTGTCTGTGACCGGAAGGATTTCCGTGACACTTACCGTTCTGTTCCTCATGTCGATCGTCGGTCAATGGTTTTCGTCACCGGCTGTCTTTGCGATCGAGGAGATCTGTGGTTCTTGTGATAAAAAGGTGAGTATTACCGGAGATTTTACCCACCGCAAGGATGATGCATTAGTCACAATCCAGGGTGCCGCCGGTGATGCGGCGGCGTTTCGCGAAGAAATCAACGGAAAGGAATTTAGCGTCAGCGTCTCGAATTTGCCGGCAGGTAAATATACTGTCCTTATCGGCGAAGTGGAAACGCTGTTGAGCAAACAGGGGGAAAGAATATTCAACGTGACTTCGGATGATGCAGCATTGGCAACGGACTTCGACATCGTCAAAACCGCCGGTAGCGCGAAAAAAGTTTGTTATATTACCGGCGTGGTCGAGCATCAGGATGACTACTTGCGAGGTCCGTTGAAAGTCACTTTCACGGCGGTCAGGAACAACGCCAAATTCAACACTTTCGAGGTGAAGGATTCCTCCGGCGCATCGGTTGTCGCTTTTAATGCTTCGGAGATTGCCGAACCTTTTACCGGCGATGTCACTCTTGTACCTGATATCAAGGAAGCTCCAATCTGGCGTGACCCGGACCAGCCGTTGAAAAAACGCGCCGACGACCTTATCCGCCGCATGTCACTGGCCGAGAAAGTCTCGCAGTTGCAGAACGACGCGCCAGCAATTTCACGGCTTGGTCTTCCCGCGTATAACTATTGGAATGAAGCACTGCATGGCGTCGCAAACAACGGTATCGCCACGGTTTTCCCGGAGCCTGTCGGAATGGCCTCTACGTGGAATCTCGGTTTGCTTCGGAAGGAAGGAACCGTCATCGGCGTCGAAGGCCGAGCGAAGTTCAACGATTACACCTCGAAGCACAATGGAAACTCCAAATGGTGGACTGGCCTGACCTTCTGGACGCCGAACAT
>Ga0315548_1003507_pt1 | contig 11728 bp, 14 predicted proteins | sample SalMarSW160110MG_2_FD_202540 | JGI IMG/M metagenome (GOLD analysis project Ga0315548, IMG submission 202540) | Salt marsh sediment microbial communities from the Plum Island Ecosystem LTER, Massachusetts, United States - Salt Marsh Sediment SW1601-110 ... | reverse complement strand
ATTCGCCAAGACCGGGGACTATTTCGGCAAGGAAACTGGAGGACAATATCCCGCCCGCCGAGAAAAGGAGGCGATTAAACCAGATTGAGCGACTCCAGGAGGGCATCGCTACCGAGATTAATGCCCGTCTCCAGGACAAGACGGTTGAAGTCCTGGTGGAGGGGGAGAGAAAGGGGAGGTGGCAAGGTCGAACCAGAGGTGATAAACTGGTATTCTTCAATAGTAGCAATGATTGCCTGGGAAAACTGATGAACATCAGAGTTGAGAAAACAAGTCCGTGGTCACTACAGGGCAGGGCTGAATGCTAAAATGAGGAGGAAAAATGAACCGGAATAAAATATTAAGCCTGGCGTTAATAATTGGGTTGCTTATCACTGCTCTTGTATTTATAGGGGGCTGCCTCCCGACAACCACCGAGGGAGAAGGAGGAGGCACCAGCAGCACCATCTATATGATTGTCTTCCTGGTGCTGATTTTTGCCATGTTCTATTTCCTCATGATTCGACCCCAGCGCAAGAGACAGAAGGAACACCAGCAAATGGTGGAAGAGCTGAATAGGGGAGATAGGGTAGTTACTGCCGGCGGCATCTACGGCGTGATTGAAAGCGTCAGCGAGGATAGTGTAGTCATAAAAGTAGAATCAGGAGCGACAATGAGGGTGGCTAAAGGTAGCGTCGCCCTCAAGCGAGAGAGATAGAATTTTTAATCACTCTCACCCCCTGTATCCCCCTCTCCCTCACAGGGAGAGGGGGAGGAATATTAAAAAGAGGGGCGGACGCCCCTCTTAAACACCCCATAATTAACTTTGTCTTGCGCCTTAACTATTCCCTTCTATTCTGAAGAGTTTAAGAGAAGCGAAGTCTCAATGGGCGGGTGGGTGGGTAGAAAGACAACAAGAAACAGGGAGGAGGGGGCGAAGCCCTTATGATGGCTTATTACGGGCCAGCCCGTGGGCGCTAAGCAAGCGCTTGTCAGCCAAGATATGGCTGGTGGCACCATCAGCAATTACCTCTCCCCGGTCAAGAATAATTGCCCTCGGGCACAGCGCCTGAACCAGTTCCAGGTCGTGAGAGGCAATTATCTTGGTTATTTCCAGCCCCTTCAGCAGTTCAATCAATGACCACTTGCTACCAGGGTCGAGGTTACCCGTTGGTTCATCAATCACCAGAACCTCCGGATTCATAGACAATACCGTAGCTATAGCAATGCGTTTCTTCTCGCCAAGACTGAGGTGATGCGGTGAGCGCTGCTCATAGCCAATCATCCCCACCCACTCCAGAGCCCTGGTTACCAGCTTACGAACCTCAGCCTCGGAATAACCCATGTTAATCGGACCAAAGGCAACATCTTCAAAGACGGTGGGGGAGAATAGCTGGTCATCAGGATTTTGAAATACCAGCCCCACCTTGCTCCTCACCCACCTCAGGTTTTTATCGTCCACCGCCCTGCCGAAGACTTTAACCACGCCGTTACTATGCAAGATACCATTGAGGTGAAGCAGCAGCGTAGATTTACCAGCGCCATTGGGTCCAATCAGGGCCACTGTCTCCCCCCGATATATAGTGAGGTTAACATCGGTTAACGCCGACTGCCCATCAGGGTAAGAGAAGGAAAGGTTATCCACCCTTATAATCTCTTCCACACCGCCTCCTTTAGTCAGTTAATACCACAGGTTTACCACCATGGCCGAGATAAGAACCAAGCCTAAGGTTATGCCAAAGTAGGCGTCTACCTGCCTGAAGCTTAAATGTTCCAGCGTCCGAGTCTGACCGTCAAAACCACGAGCCACCATGGCCGCATAAACCCGCTCCCCCCGTTCATAGCTACGAATAAACAGGGTGCCTATCATATTGCCGATGGTGCGGAGCTGCCGCAAGCGCCCGCCACCAAAGTTGCGACTGTCCCGCGCCTGCTTCATCCGCATCGCTTCATCAATCAGAACAAAGATATAACGATACATAAAGGATAGAATCATGGTCATCACCCGGGGTAGACGTAACTTCTCCAGGCTCCTGAGCAGGTTGGAGAATCTGGTGGTTGAGGTTAGTAAAATCAGGCTGAGAATAGATAGCCAGGCTTTAGCCAGGATATTCCATAACACCTGAAGGCCGCTGTAGGTAACCGTTACCTGCCACAGCCAGATGTTGTAGCTGCCAGCTACCTCTCCCTCTTTAAAAAAGGGAATAAAGATGGCAATCAATACCACGAAGGGCATGATTACCAGCGACCGCTTTAAAACGTAAAGGACGGGAACCCGGGACAAGAGAAGCAAGGTAACCACCAGGATAAAATATAAGGCGAATGCCTGCCACCGATTAGGTGGCGTCAGCACTACCGCCAATATGAAAAATAGCGTAGTAATCAGCTTGGTGCGCGGGTCAAGCCGATGAATAATGCTATCCCGGTCGCTATACTGGTCAAGAAAACTATGTTTCACGCCGCCCCTTGACTTTAAGATAATATTAAACCAGTTGTCTCTTCCTCAATGTCAGCAGCCAGGCTATACCATAAGCCACGCCAAACAAGATGAGGGTGCCAATTATTCCGGCCAGTATTGTGGCTAGTGCCTCATTCCCCATACCTGGGAAGACATAATCGGCAATAACTTGAAAGGGTGCCTCCCCAGCCAGCCCAATAAACCCATTATCCTCAGCCACCCTCTCCAGCCCATCAGGCGATGATGATGCCAGTGGTGATAAACAGGCTACCGCTAAACAAACCAACAAACTAATCAACCACCACTTTGATTTCACTTTTTAACCTCCCATTTAGATACGCTGCAATTGCAAAAGGTCGGCTCTGGTGGCCAGCACCAGACCGAGCACGGCTCCGGTAATCAGCCCCTCGCCGATACCAATCAGGGCGTGAACGCCAGCCATCGCCGGTAGGACTACCCCGATGGGTGATGCCCCTGAGACCGCCAGTTCAATGGCACAGAAAATGGACGCCAGAAATACCGAGCCCCAGGCAGCAGCAAAACCGCCAACCAGCGTGCCTCTCCGGCCGTTACCCATCAGCGAGGCAACCAGCCGGTAGATATAGTAGCCGCTAAAGCTGGCAACAATACCCATGTTAAAGATGTTCGCCCCCAGAGCCAGCAGTCCACCATCCTGAAAGATTAGAGACTGGGCGATGAGCACACAGCTCATTATCAGCACTCCCGCCCACGGACCGAGCAGTATTGCCGCCAGGGCAGCCCCGATAACATGCCCTGAAGTGCCGCCAGCGATGGGGAAATTTAGCATCTGGGCAGCAAAGATGAAGGCGGCCAGTATTCCCATCAGCGGCACCTGCTTCTCTCCCAGCTTTTTGTTGGCTACTCTCACGGCATTGCCCACGCCGCCGGCTGATACGGCATAGGTAGTTGCCACTGTAGCCACGTTGAGGAAGCCGTCTGGTATGTGCATCTAAAACCCTCCTTCTATTATTTGCGTTTTAATGCAATTGCAACTGTATGCAATAAATGATTAAAAAAAATTACTGGCTACATTTAACACAGCGACCAAAAATAGCCAGATGCCTTAAATCAGCACTGAACCCGTATTCCCGGAGCAAAACACTCTTGAGCGGGGCCAGCACTGACTCATCAAGGTCAATTATGGCTCCACACTCCTGACAGACCAGGTGATGGTGATGCCCCTTCCCTGCCGGGTGGTATCTGCCCCGACCCTCGCCAAAGTCGGTCTCGGTCACCAGACCCAGTTTTTTCAGTAATTCCAGGGTTCGATAGACGGTTGAGATATTAACCTGGGGGTATTTAGCTATCACCTGGGCGTAGATTTCCTCAGCGCTGACATGGCCATCGCTTTTCTCAATGGCCGAGATAATCATTGCCCGCTGCGGTGTCAGCCGATACCCCTGCTCGGTTAGCTTCCTTACTATATCTCCAGAGTGATTCATTTGACGGTGGGTATTATACCAGAATTTTGGGTATATTGCAAGCTTTTGCAATTACATCTATTTGCGACAACAGCCGCCTCAGCCCTTACCTTTGCTGTCCAGCATTATGGTTACCGGACCATCGTTGTGGATTTCCACCTGCATATACTGCTGAAAGCGCCCGGTTTCCACCTTCAGTCCGCTGGCTCTAACCTCGTCAACAAACTGCTGGAATAGTGCCTCAGCCTGGGGCGGTGGGGCGGCATCGGTAAAACTGGGGCGGCGTCCCTTCCTGGTATCAGCCAGCAGGGTAAACTGGCTCACCAGCAGTAGCTCACCCTTAATGTCTAAAGCGGAGAGGTTAAACCTGTCTTTCTCGTCGGAAAAAATGCGCAGATTGACAATCTTTTGTGCCAGATAGCGGGCATCTTTCTCGGTATCCCCGTTGGCGACGCCGATAAAAGCCACCAGCCCCCGGCCTATGCTGCCCACCACCTCCCCAGCCACACTAACTGAGGCGCTGGTGACTCGCTGGAGGAGCGCCTTCACTCCTTCCCCTTTCTCTTCCCCTCACCGGGTAATTCCTTCTCACCCTTCTCCGGCTCGGGCATACCTTTACGGTTATCGGTAGTATAAAAACCGCTCCCCTTAAAGATAATAGGAGTGGAGTGAATGACACGGCGCGCTTTGCCCCCACACTTGGGGCACATGGCTACCGGCTCTTCATCAAACCTCTGCTTCCTTTCAAACCGGTGATGACATGAACCGCACTCATACTCATAAGTAGGCATTAACTAACCTCATAAGTTTTTTCCTGAATATTTTACCGTAACTGGTAGGCTCAAGGCAAAAAATCCTTCACCTTATTTTATTAAGGAAAGCCTGTCTGCCTGCTCCATTGCCTCACCGACGACGAACAGTGAACCGGCGATGCAGATAAGGTCTTTGTCGCCGGCTAGAGCCAGAGCCCGGGATAGCGCCGAGGGAACGTCCTCCGCCGCCTGGGCTTTTACTCCATGCCGGGCAAATTCAGCCGCCAGAGGCACCGTCGCCATAGCCCGGGGATGGCGAGAGCGAGTGACAATTACCTTGTCAAAAAGGGGAACCAGCTCTGAGACTATGCTGGCTATATCCTTATCCAACGATGCCCCGATAACTAAGATAGCCTGGTCAAAGTCAAAGTATTGCTCAATAGACTGCGCCAGCCGGCGAGCGGCGCCAACATTATGGGCACCATCAACCACCACCAGCGGGCGGCGGCTGAGAATCTGGAGCCGGCCCGGCCAGCTGACCAGCTTTAGTCCTTTAATAACGCTTTCCCTCGGAATTACGAAACCCTTATCAGCTAAAACCTCCAAAGCCGCCACTGCGGTAGCTGCATTATCCAGCTGGTGCTGACCCAGAAGAGGAATGGAAAGTTCATAAATATCTCTTCTGCCCTGCACCCGAAGCCGCTGCCGAGATAAGTCAAAACCAAGCCCCTGCCAGGTAACGTCGCTGCCCACCATTATCAACTGTGCCCCTCGCTCCCGACAGGTCTTGCTGATTACCTCAGCCGCCTCATTGGGCTGGGGGGAAATAACCACCGTGCTGCCGGGCTTGATAATACCGCACTTCTCGGCAGCAATCTCAGCCAGAGAATCGCCCAACACATCCATATGGTCAAAGCTGACCGAGGTGATAATGCAGACCACGGGCTTAATCACGCTGGTGGCGTCAAACTTCCCTCCCATCCCCACCTCCAGCACCTGAAAATCCACCCCCTTCTGCCCGAAGTAAGCAAAGGCTAGTGCCGTCAGGAACTCAAAGGTAGTCAGCTCACCATAGGTGGCTTTCTGATTCACTGCCTCAACCTGAGGCTTGAGCCTTGCCACCAGCCGGGCTAACTCTCCCTCAGAGATCAACTCCCCATCAACCCTGATACGCTCTCTCCAGGTATGCAGATGGGGCGAGGTGTAAAGCCCGGTGGTATAACCTGAGGTGGTGAGGGCTGAAGCCACCATAGCCGCCACACTTCCCTTGCCATTGGTGCCGGTGATATGGACAGAGCTGGCTTTATGATGGGGGTTGCCTAAATGAGCCAGCAGTTCATCCACACGCCTCAGGTCATAGAATGCCGGGTCGTGGGGCATGCCTATTTTTTCGTAGTCGGTATAGCTATTGATATAATCTATGGCTTGCTGGTATTTCACGCTTGGCTAATTATATCATTGTCGCTAGCTACCAACAATCTTAGCTTGTTGCGAAATGCAGTAAAGCCAACTTAATGACACCAATAAAAGTGCTATTCCACAATTAACCAGTAAGGTGATGTCAACGCTGTGTTGCTACAGCTCTTCTACGAAGAAGCTTTTTAATACTTTGAGTGATTTCTCGCCTTTCGTCGTCCCGCAAGCCTTTTTCGAGTTCCTCAATGAGGTCTTTAGACAGTTGCTCTGGGTCTACGATAGCGATGAGGGGTAAGAGAACAAGCTGGGGCCAATATGCTTTTTCTAGAACCTCCGCCGTGGGGCGGTGGTATAAGTGAGCTATGCGTAATAACATTGGATAGGAGGGCACTCTAGTACCCTTTTCATAGTAACTTAGTTCTTGACGAGATATCTCAAGTTGTCGTGCTGCTTCAGCTTGGATGTATTCCGTATTGTCTTCTCGCAGCCTTTTAAGGTATGCACCAAAATCCGGCGCAAGTTTCCTTTTCTTGTAACTTTTTGGACTCATCATAGTATTTTATAGGATGGCGGTTATGTTAACATGATGTCAACAATTTGTCAAGAGCATCTTCTAATATAAGCATGAATATCGCAGTGTTTGCCTTGTTTTCTTTGATTAAGTAAGGGAACAGGTTGGAATATCGTTGACATTGTGTTTACGTTATGCTAATATGTTAATGAATAGCAAATGGCTGTACTATAGTAAACAGATTGTTGTCTACCAAAAGTTTAAGTCCGTAACCTTTTGAGTAGTTTGGAGTAGCTATGCTGAGGAACACTTTCTTACATGTTCCCGGTGTCGGTCCTAACACCGAAAGGAAGATTTGGGCAGACAATATCTTTACCTGGAGTAATTTTGCTAAGTCCAACGGGTTTGAAATTCCCCCAAAAACTGCGCAGAAAATCGGTGACTATCTTGCTCTCTCTGAGAACGCTTTAAGCAAAAGAGAAGTTCAGTTCTTTAGTGGAACCTTACCCAAAAGAGAGTGGTGGCGGTTGTACCCAGAGTTCAAGAATAGTACGGCGTTCCTAGACATTGAAACGACGGGGCTGTCTTTCTATTACGATAACATAACCCTAATTGGATTGTTCAATGGTAAAGAGTTCAAGGTGTATATCCGGGGTCAAAATCTGCCGGATTTCAAGGATGAAGTTGAGAAATACTCGTTGCTAGTGACTTATAACGGTACTCTTTTTGACCTACCTTTCTTAAGCTCGGAGTTTGGAGAGGTGAATTTCCCCCCAATTCACATTGACTTGAGGTTCCTCCTCAAGCGACTTGGATATACGGGCGGATTGAAGTCGATCGAAAAACAATTTGGTATCTCGAGAGAGGACGAAGTTGATAATATTGACGGATTTGGGGCTACTATTCTATGGCATAGATATATGCGTGGTGATTGCGGTGCATTAGAATTACTGCTAAAATATAACTTCTACGACGTAACCAACCTCGAGGTATTAATGGAACTTGGCTACTCTATGATGAAGGAAAGATTACTACCAAAGCCAAGCCATCTCACTCATGCCCGTCGGCTTAGTGGTCAGACCATACATGTTCCGACAGCAAAGGCAAACAGGAAATTCTTTACAGCAGCTTGGAAAGAAGTTTGCTCAGCTAGTAACAATCATGAAACACTCAAACCCAGTATTGACATAGACATGTTACTAGCGAAGCTGGATGGACGGAGAGCCGCTCCTCCAAAGGTAGTTGGTATCGACTTAAGGGCATCAGATGCTCGGAAATCTGGAATGGCATTAATGAAGGGCGAATTGGTGGAAACCGGACTAGTAGAAAAAGATGGTGAAATCGTAGACCTTATGTTAAAATGGAAGCCCAACCTGATCTCAATAGATTCGCCCCTTTCTCTCCCCAAAGGACGGGACTGTGTTAGTGATGCATGTGAGTGTAGAAAGTTTGGCATTACCCGGGAGTGCGAAAGAATACTTCGGAGAAGAGGAATCAATGTATTCTGGTGCCTGATCCAAAGCATGCAGGGCCTCACAGAAAGAGGTATGAAACTAGCACAACAATTACAAGAGCTTGGCTTTAATGTTATTGAAAGTTATCCTGGTGCTGCTCAGGATATACTTGGAATCACTAGAAAGAAGGTCAGTACTACAGAGCTGAAGCAGGGCCTGATAGACTTTGGCCTTTGTGGGGAATTTGTAGATTCCAAAATTACGCATGATGAAATGGATGCTATTACCTCTGCTTTAGTCGGCTATTTTTACTTGACGGGTTGGTATGAAGCTCTGGGTAATGAAGATGAAGGGTATCTAATAGTTCCAAAGCCCAACAAGATATAGCTAATTTTCAGGGCAGATGGGGGGAAGTCATGGGAGTGACTATTGTAATCGGTGGACAATATGGCGGCGAAGGCAAGGGGAAGATTGTAGCGCACATTGCCAAAAGAGATGACCCGGACTTTGTAGTGCGTTGTGGTGGGCCAAATTCTGGTCACACTGTTTACCTTAAGGATCAGATATTCAGGCTTAGACTGCTTCCAGCCGGCTTTGTCAATTCACGAAGCCGTCTGCTCCTTGCCGCTGGATCTGTCATTAACCTGAAACTGCTGATTACGGAAATAGAGCTTACCAGGATAGACGCACATCGGGTGGGCATAGACCGAAATGCGGCCATCATTACAGATGAAGACGGGAAAAGGGAATCTCAGCTCGGCCTAAGAGAACGAATAGGCTCAACACTATCGGGCACAGGCATAGGGGTTGTGAAACGTGCCCTTAGAGACGGGACGATTAAACTAGCATCGGACATTCCGGAGGCACGCCCCTTTGTCACTGACGTCTCCGCCGAAGTTAACTGCGGCATTGATAAAGGTAAACTCTGTATAGTTGAAGGCACTCAGGGGTTCGGATTATCCCTGTATCATACTCTTTGCTACCCATATGCCACTAGCCGTGACACTACTGCAAGTGCGTTTCTAAGCGAAGTGGGACTTAGCCCTATGAAGGCGGACTCTATCATTATGGCCATAAGAATCTTTCCAATTAGGGTGGAGGGTAAGTCAGGACCTCTTAAAAATGAGATAACTTGGGAGGAGCTTCAGCAGAGGAGTGGGTATCCTTACCCTATTTGTGAGTACTCAACAGTGACGGGCAGGCTTAGACGGGTTGCCACATTTGATATGGACCTAGTGCGCCGAGCAACCATGGTCAATCGTCCCACTCAAATTGCTCTTCATGGTGCAGATTATCTCGACTATAACAATAAGGGATTAACAGATTTTGATGGTCTCTGTGACAAGGCCAAGCAATTTATTGAATGGGTGGAACAGGAGTTAGGTGTCCCGGTAGAATTCATTGGTACAGGACCGGCCAATGAAGAGCTAATAGATAGAAGGAAAGAAAGAGAATTTGGAACCGATTTCAGATTAGACAAAGTAGTCAAATCTACTACGATGCTCATACCTTAAGGAAGTCTAAAGAGTGAGGGGGCGGGAATGACAGAAGAAGAGCAAAACACGGGAGAAAACAAGAGGCTGAGAAGAGACCCTAGAGACGAAGTATGGGAGAACTGGCAAGGGGCAGTACTTCTACAGAACGAAATTGAGTACTATGCTTCGCTAGATCCACCTCTAATTGAGCCTTTTGACAAGAAAAATCTCAAAGCCGCAGGCTACAAGCTCAGCCTTGGCAGTGAATGTAGAGTGGGGGGTAAAGTTTATAACCTATCTGAACAATCCCCAAAACTTGTGATAGAGCCCCACGACCTAGCTGTAGTAAGCACGTATGAGAAAGTTAATATCCCTGGGTTCCTTATAGGTCGTTGGAATTTGCGTGTTACCAGTGCCTATGAGGGGATAGTCTGGGTTGGCGCACCACAGGTTGACCCAGGCTATGATGGTCATTTGTATTGTCCTTTATATAACCTCTCAAATAGGGCAGTAGAGCTGGAACTTAAAAAACCTTTATTCTTCATAGATTTCGTGAGGACGACTCGTTTTCTGGAAGGAAAATCTACTCTCTGGAAGCGAAAAAGAGAAGATTCTCTAGATTCGTATGATGTACATCGTCTAAAAAGCGCCTTGTTTGAGGACTTCGAGCAATTTCGGAGTGATATCTCGTCGGTTAGGAAGAATCTAGAGAGGTTCCAACAGATCATATTCCCTGTGTTGGCTATTATTATAGCTGCCGTAACGGTTATAGCGAGCCTTGGTATCTTTGGGTTTTATGAAATTCCAAGCGAAAGCAAATGGGTAGGCATATCTATAGGGATGTCCGGGCTGGCCTTTTTACTGGCTATCTATGCTCTGTTTAAGATTAAGTACTACATCAAAAAGAAATAAACACCTTTTGGTCGTTCACCTTCAACCGTGAGAATGGGTAAATTCCCTTGGGCTGACTTCTAGCCAACATTAGGGTTATCTCGTCTAAGTCACTAGATAACACAATTCCTCGGTGTCTCCGGGAAAGCCAAAGCCACAGCCTGTGTCACAATTACTGGTATCAGACTATGAACTGTTACTTTAAGACGACGCCTCACAGTGATGTTATTTAGACGCCTGTGGTTTTTCATCCTACTGAAAACTCTCTCTACAGCTGTTCTACGATTAAAAATGAGTTGCCATTCTGGCGTCTCCTCACCTAAAAACTTCGTATGACGTTTAGGTGCTTTTATTATGGGCTTCGCCCTCCACTGCTTCTTGATTACTCTGCGGAGGTGAGCACTACTATACGCAGCATCACAAATAACATAGTCGGGATAAAATTTGCCCGTAATGTATCGACCTTGTGAGAGCAAAGGGGTAGCCCCACGAATATCGTGCATGTTTCCCCTAGTAATATTTGCAGTTATAGGAATTTCATATTTAGTATCCACCATTAGATGCATCTTATATCCCCATGTAAACTTAGGCTTGCCGGCTGTGTCAGCCTTTATAACCCATCCAGCGTCAGGATCAGATAGGCGTTTCTTCCGCCCATTTGACCAAGCTTTTAAATCTGTGGCATCAATAGCAACACTCCTACCGAAATCGGGGAAGGTTTCATAGCACCTGCGGGTCAACGCTCGCATGATATTCTTCACAAGGGTAGCAGGTTTTCTCCTTTGAAGCCTATGGACAAATCGGGAATAGGCAAACTTAGATGGAATAGCATCGGGGTTCGTAATCCCGCAAGCCTGGGCTACATAAGGGTTATTCTCCAATGCCCTAATCAAGGCAGCAAATGATGGGAGATTCAGGACGGTCATAGCCACATAAGTTCGCCAAAGCACTCTGTACGTGTAACCATTCCTGCCTGCATAATAAACCTTAAGCGCTTTTAGTAGTTCTTCCTCCGGGATTGTATCAAACAAGGCTTTAAGTTGTCTGACAACAGGTATGTCATCTTGACATGGTGCAGGTTCTGGGTCTAAAATAGAAGTGGTTGGGTGGTTCGTCACAGTTCCTCCTGACTGCGCTCCCTGTCGTGTCAGCGACTATGGGGGCGTTTTATATTATTACGTAATAATTATACATGACCGCTCAAGCATTGTCAATAGTTATTTATTACATTATTACACATTGTGTAAAAATGTTATTGACAAAATACAGCTTTTATTATATAATCCGAATATGGAAGTGGTTTTTGCGGATGATGACTTATATTGGTTGGAGACAGACCCTGAATCTACA
>Ga0315548_1003505_pt1 | contig 11737 bp, 11 predicted proteins | sample SalMarSW160110MG_2_FD_202540 | JGI IMG/M metagenome (GOLD analysis project Ga0315548, IMG submission 202540) | Salt marsh sediment microbial communities from the Plum Island Ecosystem LTER, Massachusetts, United States - Salt Marsh Sediment SW1601-110 ... | reverse complement strand
TTTGCCTACCCCCCATTTTTTTTATTAATTAAGTCGGCGAGAATCAGAGGGATTGCCGTCCAGGAAAGCGTCTCGAAGGGTGAGCGGGCATGGTCTTTTGAAATGCTTGCATTTCAAAAGGAGCGAACCCGAGAGCCGAGTGGCAATTTCCTCGCAGGGGAAATTGACCACGTCTTTCTCGGACGGTAATCCCTCTCTTTCTACGAATATTCGTAAATAGCTTATCCCAGCATGAAATTTCCTATAAGTATTGCGATAACTAACTTTGGATGATTCGGCGTAAAAATTTTGGGGGGTAGGCAGTAAAACCCCCCTTCCCTACCATTTTTAACCACAGAGTACACAGAGAACACAAAGCCCAACCCACAACCCCTTTAATTTTATCTTTTCAAAAAAAACACAGAGAGAAAAATATAACCCCTATATCTTCATGCCCTACATGTAACAAAAATTGTGTAGGGTGGATTAAACAATATAATTTTTCTCTGTGTGGGAATATTTTGGATGGGATGGGCAGTGCTTTAAACAACAAAAACTCTGTGTTCTCTGTGAGTTACTCTTTTCTCTGTGCGCTCTGTGGTTGATTTTCTCAGTGTGCTGGGCGGTAATGTTACAATTTCGTGAAATCACCAAATCCAATACTAAACTTCACATACCACTGGTGAAGAGGCATCTCGGGAGCGTTCTGTATTGTTACTTCTTCCATTCCTTCTAAAACCATCTTGGGAGTACTTAAACTATATACATAACCGGCGGAAACACCACCAGCCAGGTAGTCCGAGATAGCCAAAAATATACCGGTACTTGCTGATAAGACAAAAGAGGAACCTTTATAGCTGACACTTCCTTCGGGATTCGAAAGAGAGAGGCTAAAATAGATTGTTTCCTCTTCCTTAACAGATTTCAAATTCACGGAAGAATATCCACCTCCTCCGCTTAAGAAAAAGATAAGGCGTGAAAACCCAACCGCGTAACCTAACTCAAGTAACTTAGTATCAAAAGAAAGATCAAGGATTAGTGAATCTAACTCTTTTGTTTCATTTCCTCTCAATCCCTTTACACCCAATGCCAAGTTATTCTCAACAAGCAGTAAATTCCAGCCCCATCCCCATTCTTTTTCATTGAATCCTTGAGTAAACTCAATTTTCTCATTTAATTCGCCGATTTTATAATGAGCAGTATAATCCTTATCCAGTGATATAATTCCAGTTGAAAGTCCTAATATTAAAAAAACCATTTAAAACTCCTTTCCCAATTTAAATATAACATCAACTATCCATTCATTATCATCACTACTTCCAAAACCCTCTATCCAGTCACTGTTTTCGGAGAAGATAAAATCCGAAAAAACTTCCGCTGACAAAACAAAACCAGCTATATCGCCCCTTAAACCAACACCTCCCCCCAAAGACATGCTCAAGCCCCGAAACTCATTCCCGTTAAGACTCATAACCACATCACCGCTGCTTACAAACCTCCAACTTTTAAAACCCAATCGCCCCGATAAACAAGGGGAAAGCACGGTCCTAAACGGTATCCAACCTACGGAAATATTTCCTCCAAAATGCTCAAAATCTTCCCCGCGCACTGCTGCAAAATATTGCCGCTGTCCCAATGAATCATACGTAAAAGCCATGGTTTGGGTCGAAGCAGTAGATTTTCCTCTCTGGAATGAGAAACTATAATTAAGATCCGGAGTTACATAAAAATCACAAAAAACCCCAAAAGAAGGTCCAAAAGAAGGAGAAACAACATCGTCGCCTTTTAGTTCAAAAATTCCTCCTTCAAGTCCCGCAGCGAATGATAGCAAAATATAAAATATCATAAACAACCTCCGCACCTTTCTTCGATTTTATTTACCGTTAGCAAGAAACCTTCGCTGGTCCAGCTATCTTTATTTTTTTCGACTTTCCTTCGAAAACTTTCGTACTTCCTATCATCCAGACAGAATTTATACTGCACAAAGTATCCCGGCCAGATATGAGTATCAAGTTTGGGATCAGTACCCTTCAACCTACCTATAACTTTGGGGGTCATAAAATACTCATCTACTTTTTCTTCTTCTAAGATTTCCTGAAACTGGTCCTTTAACCCCATAAATATGACAACTTCAATCTGTTTCATTCTGACAATCTCCTTTTTAACCTCGATTCAAAAATCATATATAAAGTCGGAATTAAAAGCAGCGTTATGAAGGACGAAACAATCATACCTCCAACAACAGAAATACCGAGGGACTTCCACAAAACAGAACCACTGCCTGTAGAAAAAGCAAGAGGCAAAAGGCCAAATACGGTAGTACCAGTAGTCATAAGTATAGGTCTAAGTCTTCTCTTCGCACCTGTTTTTACAGCTTCGGTCAATTCTATGCCTCTTTTTCTCAAGATATTGAAATAGTCGATCATAACAATTGCGTTATTAACAACAACACCAACAAGCATTGCGATTCCAACCATACCCATAAGACTCATCGATTGAAAACTTACCCAGTAAGCAAGAGAAACCCCTACAAAAGCAAAAGGTACCGAGAACATTATAATGAAAGGATCAAAGAAAGACTCAAACTGAGCAGCCATCACAAGGTATACAAGTATCATACCCAACAATATCGCAAAAATCAAACTGCCGGTAGTTTCACTCTGTTGTTGTACTTGACCTGCATAGTTAATTGTCAATCCCTTAGGTATTACAAAAGTATCCACAACCTTCTTGACTTCTTTTATTACCTCTCCAAGAGCTGTGGAAACACTTATCTTCAATACCACCATTCGTTCTTTATTCTTTCTTTCAACCGAAAGCGAAGCTCTCTTCTCCACGGGGTCTATAAAATTTGAAATATAAACAGGCATACCATACATACTCATAAGCTGTAAATTATCTATTGTTTCAAAGGCATTCCTGCTCTTGTCATCCAGCCTGACTATGATGGGATATTCTATCCCTTCTTCACTGAATTTACCAATTTCCGTACCGTAAAATGCAGTTCTGAGCTCCGAGCCAACAGAATAAGCCGAAAACCCATACGAATACATTTCGGAACCCCGGGGATCAAGCCATAATTCCCTACCGCCTTTTTTCCTTGAAACTTCAATAGAAGAAATCCCTTTAACAGTTACAAGCGCTTCCCTTAAACCTTCAGCCAGAGAATCCGCCTTCTCAAGATCGTCTCCTATAATTTCAACTTCAATAGGAGCTCCTCCAAAAATCCCTTCGTCATCTCCGCCAAACATACCACCAATAACGGAAAATTTAACTCTACTTATACCGGGAATTTCGCCGACTTTTTTATTAAGTTCATCTGCAATCTGAAACTTTGACTTCTCCGTCTTTCCGATTGTACTGTATAAAGTTATCCAGTGAGACCCCTTTGCCCCACCGAAGATATCTCCACTACCTCCTGCCTGAACTGTAATACTCTGGGTTTCGGGAACTTCTTTCCAGATAAGTTCCTCTATTCTTTTCGCCATCTCGTTTGTTTTCTCCACTCTCGTTCCTACAGGAAGTTCAATACTAGCCTGCAGTTGGTCACTACCCGGATTCGGGAAAAAATCCATCGAAACAAACCTAAATAGAGACATACCAATTATAAAGATAAAAATAAATATGCCTAACAACCACCCTCTATGCGAAAGAGCCCAGTTTATCATCCCGGAATAACCGGACTCTAATCTACCGAAAAACTTATCAGAAAAAACTTCTTCTTTCTTCATCTTCAAAAACCTGGATGAAAGCATCGGTGTAAGTGTAATAGCAGTCACAAAAGACACAGTAAGCATCAAAGGCATAGTTATTGCAAGTTCCTTGAACATAATAGCTACAAGACCTCTTGTAAGCATTAAAGGCAGAAATATGACAATTGTCGTTACAGTCGACGCGAGAATTGCCTGAGAAACCTCCTGAGCACCGAATATGGCAGCTTCCCTACGACTCTCTCCCGATTCTCTATGCCTGAAAATGTTTTCCAGAACAACAACGGCGTTATCGACAACCATGCCAACCGCGATAGCGATCGCGGAGAGGGATATAATATTCAGACTGCTATCCGATAAATATAGATATATAAAAGAGATAATCAAAGAGACAGGAATAGCCAAAGCAATAATTATACTTGCTCTTATATTTCCAAGAAGCAGAAAAGAAACAATAAGAACAAGAACGATTGCTATTGCTATTGTATTAACAAGATTGCTAATAGAATCTTCCACCATTTCGGAGAGATCAAAAATAACCTCAAAGTTAAGACCCGGATACCTTTCGCCAAGATCTTCCACTCTTTTCTTAACCAATTTTGCAACTTCTACAGTATTTGCCCCGGACTTCTTAAAGATACCAAACATGGCGGCATCCTTACCGTTTCTTCTAAAATAACCGTCCTTCTCTCCTACACCCCAGCTAACAGTCGCGACATCACCTAGTTCCACCATTTTACCACCATTATTTCCAACTACAACCTTTTCGATCTCTCCAAGACTTTCAAATTTTGCAGGAAGGCGCAAATTATATTCAATCCCTCCCTGCTCTAATTTTCCAACAGGATAATCCAGATTGTTGGCTTGTAAGACCTGAACAACCTGCATAAGAGAAACCCCAAGCTGCTCAAGCTTTACCTGTGAGATATCAATGTTAATTTGTTTCGACTCACCACCACCCCAGTAATCTGCAGAACCAACTCCCGGAACTCTCGAAAGCTCGTCTAAAACCCTATCTTCCACTATACTCTTAATATCAACACCGGGGTTCTCCGTCGATACGGTAAAACCAATAACCGGAGCCATATTCCCTGATATCTTAAACAACATAGGATCTCCCGCGTCATCAGGCAAAAAAGCGAAACCTAAAGCGTCTCTGATGTCATTAGCAGCTTCATCAAGATTAGTACCATATTCAAATTCAAGAGAAATAATGGATATATTTTCTCTCGAATCAGACTTAATTGTCTTAAGGTTCGCCACATTACCAAGAGCATCTTCCAACTCCTTTGAAACTCCTTCTTCAACATCAAGCGCAGATGCGCCCCTGTATTCGGTCATTACCATTAATGTGGGAAGCGTAACATCAGGATACAAAGATACAGGGAGATTAGACCATCCAAATATTCCCAAAAGGACAAGTATAATAAAACCAACAGCAGTTAAAACAGGTCGACTTACTGCTCCTTGTATCATCTTATCTCCTTTATGTCAATTTTTGCGCTATCTTTCACTATGTGTTGACCAACTACAATAATTGTATCACCGATTGAAACCCCATTTTTTATCACTATATTATCGCCATTGGTAAAACCGGTTTCAACAGATGAAAGTAATGCTTTACCTTTTTGCGCCTTAAAAACATATTTATCAACCAAACCGATCACAGCATCTATCGGTAAAGAAACAGCATTATTCTCACGCGCAACTTCTACCGACACTCTGGCAAACATTCCGGGAAGAATTTCTTTTTTAGAATTAGAAACAACGCCCACAACATGCTGTGTCCTGCTGTCTGAATTATAAAAAACCGAAGCTTTCTCAACTTTACCTTCAAATACTTTAGAAAGAGAAGGAATCTCAACTTTTATCGGCAATCCTTCCTTAATATAAAACTTCTCCGGAACATCAAATTCAACTTTAATTCTATCGATTCTCGCTACCTCTGCCAGAGGAGGATCAGGGAACATCGGATCCTGCTGCCGAATAAGCTGCCCTTTATCCACAGAACGTAAGGAAACCATACCCGATATCGTACTTTTAACAGCAATCGGTTCTCTAACAACCCCCGGAATGTCCTGCTCAACGTAAGCTATAATCTGGTCCTTATTAACCCACTGACCGTCTTCGACTGTAAACTTCAAGAACCTGCCTGGTATATCGGGAAAAACTTGAGCCTGCTCAATGCCCTGTACCTGGGAAGAGAAACTCATAATTTTAACAGCATCTTTCATTTTAGCAGTAGCAACCACTACAGGGACACCTAGATTTTCTTTTTCAGTTTTTCTTGAAGATTTCCCGAATCGGATAATTCCTGGCACTACCAGAATTAAAACAACAACAATAATAAAAATCCACTTTTTCATTATTCCTCCTTATCCATCATTGTGGCAACTTTAATCTGTTCTTTTGAAACAATTAAATTGTACTGAGCATTAAGATGCGCAAATTCCGCACTCCTGTAACCCAATTCGATATCCTTATATTCGAGAGCAGATATATAACCGGCTTTGTACTGCTTATCTGCCATTTCATATGCCTCTTTAGCTGTTTTTAACAGTTCTTCTGCAAGTTCTAATTTTCCTTTGTTTAAGCGGTAAGCAAGCAGAAGATTCTTTACCTCCATCTTTATACCTTCTTTTACTATATTTTCTCTTATGACTGCCTGTTCAACTGTAAGCCTGTATTTCTGTATCGCATTTGTTCTTGCAAAACCCTGAAAAATCGGCCATGAAACAGCGATAGTCGCAGTCATATCATTATCCCATTCGTTCAAAAACCCAACCGGCTTATCATAAGAAAAACTACCGACAAACGCTATATCGGGCAAGAAGAAAAGATACTGTAGGGATTTACCAATATTAGAGAGCTCGCTCGTTTTTTTGATAATCTGAATTTCCGGCCTCATCGCAAGAGCTAAATTTTTAAGCGAATCGAGATCAAAAGTATCGATTCCAAGTTGAACTTGCCCTTCTACATCAATAAGTGTGTCCAGGGGGAAACCAAGCATCATATTCAACGCGGATTTAGCCTGTTCTATGCCATTATTTGCGTTCAACAATTCTGTCTTTCTACTATTAAAATCTGTTTCTGCCGAAAGCAAATCAAGCTTAGTTATCCTTCCCTGATTATATTGAATACGCGCTGTTCTCAGATGGTCCTGCGCTCTCTCCACAGCACCTTCAGCTATCTCTAATCCTTCCCCGGCCACGACGACTCCATAATAATATGTTATTAGATCCTTTATCAAATTCATTTTATCGGTCTCGTGCTGTAAAATCTGCATGTCCTTACTTTTCTCTCCAATTTCCTTGACTGCGAATCTCTTTCCGAAGGTAAAAACAGGGAATGTTACCTCAAGAGAATTTCTGAAATTATCCGGATAACCGAGAGAAATATACTCCGTACTTCCATCCGCCATAGGCATCTCAAACTGCGGAACACTCAAAAGCCTGGTATAGCTTGATTGGAAACTTACTGTCGGATAAAAAGATGCCCATGATTCCCTCATAGCAATTTCAGCTTTTTTTACTTCAAGCTCTGATATCTTCATATCTCTATTCTTATCCAGAGCTATTTTCTTTGCCTCTTCAAAAGTCAAAGAAAACAAAGAAAAAGAAAGCATCAAAAGCAAAAGAGAAAAAACTCTAAATTTCAACATTTAGCCTCCTTCTTTACTCCATCTAAAAGAACAGAAAGAGCAGTATTTTTTATTGTTTCGGACTCAGATTCTTCAATAGCCAAAATCAAAGAAACAATTATTTCATAAACATCACTAAAATTTAACTCGCAATGCGGCAAATATCCCTTCAGAACACTCACCGCTTCTTCCTCCAAAGATCCAATTATTTCGGCGATCGACTCATTAATTTTCTGCATGCAATCGATCGGAATATTGGCACCCCTCATTCCCTTTTGAACCTTCCCAAACCTGGAAAAAAATCCGTCTCCTCTTATAAATTTCTCAAAATAATCAAAAATTTCCGAAATAACCTCCTCAAAACTCTTTCCCGAACCAATTATTTTCCTTATCTGTTCGATAATCTCCTTGTGCGCCGTCACAAAGATTTCGACAAAAAGGTCTGCTTTTGAATCAAAATACAGGTACAACGTACCCTTCGCTACACCACAAACCTCAGCAACTTCCTCCACAGTAACGGGATGGTAGCCTTTTTTCGCAAAAAGCTCTTTCGCTTTTTCCATTATTCGCCTCTTTCTTACTGACTGGTCAGTCATAACGTCAATTAATTTACACAGGTTTTTTTATTTGTCAAGAGACAAATCAAGAAATTAACAATAAAATCATCCATTCTTAACCCTAACTTCATACATTCACTTCACGCTTCAAAATCCCACCATAGAAGACTATTAGAAAAAGACCCTTCTCTGAGCTTTGAATCACCTATAAGGTTCTTTGCCTGCGCAAGCGTAAAAGCATTGCCTATCTCGTTCTCAAACACTCTTAACCATGAATACCTTAAATCCTTTACAAAGAGACAGCCATCAGGTTTTAAAATTCTCTCGATTTCGTTTAACATAGAAACCGGATCGCCAACCCAGTGAATCATATTAACATTAAAAGCTACATCGAAAGAATCATTCTCAAAACTCATTTTTTCAACATTCCCTATTTCAAATTTTACCCTGCCTTTAATCGATTCTTTATTGACAGAATCTCTGGCATAATTCAATAAGGGTTCAGACAAATCGACACCAACTACCTCACAACCCGGAATTTCCTCAGCTAAAACCATACACATCTCGCCAAAGCCACAACCAACATCTATTATTCTACCTTCACAAAAACCTCTATTCTTCAATTTTTCAGCATAAAAGCGACCCAGTTTTCGCAAAATCTTTTTATGCCTTTTAATATAAGGTTCCGCAAAGTTTTTATCATTAAAATCTTTTTTCAAAGTTAACTCCTCTAATCGCCTAATTTTTTTTGACAATTCTTACAATATCCTTTAATCCCAAACCGGAATTCCGCCGACTTAAAACCGTATTCATCACACACTTTTTTCTTCACTTCTTCCAATTCCGTATTTTCAAACTCTATAATCTTACCACACTTCAGACATATTATATGCCCATGCGACCGGTGACCGTAAATATGTTCATAACACACTCTCTCTCCACACCTCATAGCCTCCTGAATGAGCCCGCTACCAATAAGCAAAGGCAAAGTCCTGTAAATAGTAGCCCTGGAAACATCCTCTCCCCTCCCTCTAAAAACCTGAAAAAGATCCTCGGCATCAAAATGATCATGCCTCGAAAAAACCTCCTTCAAAATCAATTCTCTTTCAGGAGTAAACTTTAAACCCTTTTCAATTAAATACTTTCTAAATATCTCTTTCTCTTTTTTCATAATTGCGATTGAATCTCAATCGCAATTATATATAAAAATACAATTTTGTCAAGGGGGTGCCCCCTACCCTCCATTCTTTACCACAGAGGGCACAGAGAAAAAAACACACAGAGCGCACAGAGATTTTTTTGTTATTTAAAACCCAACACACCCCACCAATTAATTCTCACGCAAAGCCACGGAGGACACAAAGCCCCACCCACAACTTACTTCTTTGTTTTTTTTAATCTAAAAGTGAGGGGTGCCACTCAAAGAAAAATGTCTCGCCAGGTGGAATAGTAGTTGCCTTGTATTGAGCAGCTATTCCACCGGGCGAGGAGACCGACACGGTCTTTTATCAATAAAATGAGAAAGAGTGCTGTCCAAGAAAGCGTCTCGGAGGACTCACCCCGTCGAATAGTAAATTATTCTACGGGGGCAAGCGGGCATGGTCTTAAACTTCAAGATGAGTAAGGGGTACTGTTCAGGAAAATATCTCGGAGCTCGAACGGGCACGGTATTTTATTTATAAAATGAGCAAGGGGTGCTGTCCAAGAAAGCGTCTCGGAGGGTGAGCGGGCATGGTCTTTTGAAATGTTTGTATTTCAAAAGGAGCGAACCCGAGAGCCGAGTGGCGATTTCCACGCCGGGGAAATCGACCACGTCTTTCTTGGACAGCACTCTTTGCGAATCACCCGTTGAGGAAATTGACCACGTCTTTCTCGGATGGCAATCACTCTGATTCTACGAGTATTCGTAAATAGCTTATCCCAGCATAAAATTTCTTACAAGTATTACAATAATCAACTTTGGATAATTTGGCGTAAAAATTTGAGGAGGATAAGCAAAAACATTGACATATAAACTAAGAAAACTTATACTTCCCTATGCCTCAATTAAGGATAAAGGTAAAGCCGTCATCAAATAAAAACAAAATCGTTAAAATGGAAGACGGTGTTTTTAAAATATGGCTCAAAAGCGCGCCTGAGAAAGGAAAAGCCAATAAAGAACTGCAAAAATATTTAAAGAAAATTACCGGTATTCCCATAAAGATAACTTCGGGCTTGACTTCGGAAAATAAAACAATCGAATTTGAGATAAAAGAGGAAGAATTTATCAAAAAACTGGAAAAACAACTATAAAACAAAAACTTAAACCACAGAGCACACAGAGAAACAACAAAGAATTTTTATTGTTTATACCCTACCCCTCACAAAAACAAAGAAGAACAACAAATTGCACGAATAGCACAAATAATTTTTTTTGACCCGTGACTAGTGACCAATGGCTAATGACTAAATCATTCACACAAAGGCACTAAGTCACAAAGAAAAAACTTAATTTTGTTTTTTTAACTAAATCCTTCCCATTGCCACAGATTAACACAGATTGATAAGATTTTCTGTTTGAAACTTTACCTATACATAAACCTTAACTTCAATTTACTTAAGTTATGACCCAGTTTCATCTCTTTAATCACCTTGAATTTGTTTTTGTACATCTCTGCTACTTAATTTTCATACAAATATTTCTCAAAGATAACATTAATGATACCAACAACTCTAAATCTATACCCTTTTGGGATCTAACCTCATAAATATATCTCCAATCAGAAAAACACTTTTTAATTGGTTCAATTTTCGCATTGAAATTTGAACTATTAATCTCATTATAGGATAAACATATTTTTTGTATTAGTTCTTCTTTAATTTTTTGCGGCAAACTATCAATTAGCACTTCGAAGTTATGGCCGTTATTTCCTTTCGGTAAATCTATATTATTTTTGGTGAGTAGATACTTTAAATACAATTCAATTGCAAATGCCATGTTCGTAATCATTGGAACGATAGGCATAGTTTTTCGATCATTAATAAATTTATATACAAATATTTCACATGCTTTCGTAAATGCATTTGCTGTATTCAATATATCCTTATTATCAGACATTTTAGCAGGTGAATACAGAACTTTCTTAAAACTACCTATAAATATTTTCCACATTTGATTTCCTTTATATTCAAACAATTATTTAAATGTTACTCCATTAGTTCTTTTAAACCTATTCGTAGAATCTATACAATGCTTCGTATGATTGCAAAATCCCCTAAAAAGCAAGCTGTTATGCGAAGTCTTCACAATTCTCTTGGTATATATATGCCATCTGGATATGGTAATCTACTATTGATGTATCGTAAAAATTCAAGATATATGCGAACATTAGAAAAAAATTCATCAAAATCACCTATATCTCTATCTCTAAAAGCATGAATTGCATTTCGACGTTGTTGAACATGTTTTATCCATCTATCCCAATCCTTATCCTCTTTTTTCCATATTCTCTTTTTGAAAAAATGTCGCATTGATTCTATTTGTAGACAATCAGGACTAATTAATTTACCTCTTTTCTTAATCGCTTCAACATCTATTTCATAATCTTTATACCAAATAGATAGAAACAATTTCATAGTTCCCTCCACAAGACTTCCTAAATTAGTCCAAGCAAGTATTAAAGCACCACTATCATCTTTTAGAAGAAGTTCTACGAGCCAAATTTTTAGACATTTAGAAAGCGATACCTGCCAATCAAGCCGTGATTTACTCAACAATTGCGCAGCTTCAATTGGAGCCCAGCCCTCCGACCCTTTCCAGAAATTACTTAAACCATTATTCAAATTAACAATACGCTTTATAACTTCATCAT
>Ga0315548_1003503_pt1 | contig 11740 bp, 17 predicted proteins | sample SalMarSW160110MG_2_FD_202540 | JGI IMG/M metagenome (GOLD analysis project Ga0315548, IMG submission 202540) | Salt marsh sediment microbial communities from the Plum Island Ecosystem LTER, Massachusetts, United States - Salt Marsh Sediment SW1601-110 ... | reverse complement strand
GCCGATGTAAAGTTTGCCCCTGTGCTGGGAGTGGAGTACCTCTATCTTTCCGGTGAAAAGGGCAATGGCAACACAACTGGTGACTTTGAGGCCTGGGACCCGATGTACCGCTCAAAGACAATGGGTCTAATCCATGATGAGTTAGAAAGCAGCTTTGCCACTGCTGATCCAGCCGACACCAGCGGATTAACTAACCAGCACACCATCAAGGCTACCGGTTCCGTGGATTTAGGCGAATTAGTTGACGGCCTAAGCCTGGACCTGGCCTACCTGCATTATTGGTTTGCTGAAGAGCCAATTAAAGCTGCGAAGGATGACATCGGTGATGAAATCAACCTGACGATAGCCTATGACTACACCGAGGATGTGCAGTTTGCTTTAGAGGGTGCTGTGTTTATGCCTGGCGACTATTATAATGACACCCACGCTGCTAGCGCAATATCTGGCGAGGACCAGTCTATTGCGGCTCAAGATGCAGCTTCAAAAAGCTTTAGCGACAATGCGGTTTCCATCATTGGTTCCTGCAAGGTTAGTTTCTAAATAAAGACGCAAGTCTTTATTTACCCCCGGGGGTGCAAATCCCCGGGGGTTTTTTAATGAGGCCATAACTTATGGAATGAAATGAACATAAGTTATATGGCCGAATTATCCCAATGAGTATAGCAAAATTATGGAACAGAATTTTGCTATGTCTTACGAATCGGGATAAGTGCAAAAAGGCGTCAGGCTCTTTTTTTGTTCTAGAATAAATTTTCGCAGCGCTTAGGCCAAAAAGGGGTCAGGTTTTGAATTGTGAATGCCAAAAGGGGGCAGCCCCTTTTTGACCCTTGACATCTGTATATCATTGTGATATACTTTAGTTGGAGGTGGTAAATATGTCCGTAACAATGGATAAAGAGCTGCTGGTGAGGATACCTTCATCTTTGTATGCAAAGGTCAAGAAGATATGCGCCAGCGAATACAAATCTATGTCGGCAATGATCAGGGAGCTATTTTTAGAAAAAGTGGAAGAAAATTTGGGAGAAAAAGAAATGAGGTTATTGGAAAAACAAAGCAAAGGCTTCCACAAGGGCAAGGGGACTGACTGGAGAAAAGTAAAGCGTGGATAGCTTCCAGGTTGTTTTGCTTCCACCGGCCCTAAAGTTCTATAAAAATTGTCCTCTGCAGCTAGCCACGGGATTAAATAAATGTTTTGAGGATTTAGAGAAAAACCCGTTTTTTGGCCCAAATATAAAATTACTAAAAACCTCGAGTAAAAAGAAACTCTATAGGTATAGAATAGGAAGTTATAGGGTAGTTTACGAAATAGACAAAAAAATTAAAAGGGTAGGTATTCTTTTAATTTCCCCAAGGCCTTCCGCATACAAAAACCTTTAATCCCCTTACCTAACCCACAGAAACACCAGGCTTGCCAAAGGCTTATAATTATGCTAATATAAAGCCTAATATGCCGCTGTCTTTATTTAAAGATAAGAAGCACAAGAAGCGCCTGGAAAGGTGGTTTGGCCGGCAGTGGGTAGGCCTGATTATGCTGGCTGCCCGTTTTTTAACTCTTGAAAGGGCCCACGGCCTGGGCCGCATTTTCGGAAGGTTGGGCTTCTACTGCCTGGTCCGCCATCGCAGACAAACGTTACGCAATCTAAGGCTGGTTTATGGAACAGAAAAATCCAAAGAAGAGCTTCAGCAAATAGCCCAACGCAGTTTTATCCATGCCTCCTGTTTTGGCTGGGAGGTATTTTATCTTTATACCCACAAGGTAAGCGATGAAGAAGTAAAGGCCTTGGTGAAAAAAATAGAAGGCCTGGAGCATTTAAAAAGGGCAGTAAGCCGGGGCAAGGGTGTAATCGGCCTGGGCGCACATCTAGGCAATTTCCCGGTTTTAGGAAGAAGGCTAAGCATATTAGGGTTTCCCTCTACAGCCATCATGCGCCAGATGAGAGACAAAAAGCTGGAAACTGTTTTTGCCGTAATGAGGACCCAATTCGGACAGCGCTGGATACCGAAGTTTCCGCTTTCTGAAGCCGTCAAAGAAAGTATTGCCTGGCTAAAAAGCGGGAGGCTTTTGTTGATTTACATGGACCAGAGATCGGGACGGGGGGTAAGGGTAGATTTTATGGGTCTACCCACGCCTACCCCCACAGGCGCAGCGGTATTTGCCTTAAAAACAGGCGCAGCAGTCCTGCCGATTGTCAATGTGCAGGATGAAGACGGCTCCTACAGGCTAATAATCGGCGCAGAGATTTCCGTAGCCAGAACAGGTAATCACAAACAAGATGTTTTAGTTAATACGCAGAGGTTCAATAAGGTAATTGAAAAATACATTCGCCTTTATCCCGACCAATGGTTCTGGTTCCATAACCGCTGGAAGGGGGCAGGGAGATAAAAACTAAAACTATCTGGATAGCTCTTCTTTCGGCAGTCCTCTTATCCGGCTGCGCAGGCCTGCCGCATGTTATCGGTTATCAGATAAACCAGGCACCTGCTTCCGCGGCAAGCTTAGGCCGAATCTATATTTTGCCTTTTGATGACGAGAGGCCCGAACCCGAACGCAAAGGCGCAAAAGCTAAACTGCTCACCTTCAGCTCTAAAGACGCCCATTTCAGCAAAGCGGTTCCCGAGGCTGTTAAAGAAATTTTATCCGCAGAGTTGGACAGCGCCGGTTTTTCCGTAGTTGAGAAAGAAGAAGACTGCGACTGGAAGATTAGCGGCTCGGTTAAGCACTTCCAGGCGATTATGGCCCCGGCCAAGATAACCTTTTTGCCTTATCTGGGCCCGGTCTCCACGCTCTGGGCCAGGGACGATTTTACCATTGCCTTAAGCATCGCCATAAAAATGACCGGCAAAAAAGACACAATTTTAATTGACAAACCCTTCAGGGTCTGCGAAGATATGGAAATACGCACAGGGTTACTCAATCTAGCCCGATACTCGCACGGCTTCAACTACAAACTTAAACTCCTGGATGAGGCGCTTAAGGACGTAATCGGGCAAATTCGCCGGGAAGTTGCAGCTCAAACAAAAGAAGGAGGTTAAGCCTCCAATGCGGGCTTTTCTTTATCTTTTAATATTTTTGGGGTTGGCTTCTGAATGCGCGGCCGAGTATAATCTGGCAACCAAAAAAGAAGAAACAGTTCTTTTCGGCACAGCCAGAGAAGTAAAGCTGGGTCGTTCCATTGCCCAAAGGGTAGAAAAAGAGTTTAAGCTTTGTCAGGACGTCCAGCTCCAGGAACGCCTGGAAGAAATCGGCCAAAGGCTTGTTTCGGTTTGTGACAGAAAAGACATCGTCTATTGCTTCAGGGCCCTGGAGAACGAAGAGGTCAATGCCTTTGCTTTACCCGGCGGGTATGTCTATGTGAATAGCGGCCTGATAGAAAAGATTGAATCCGACGATGAGCTTGCCGGCGTGCTTGGCCATGAAATAGGGCACATTGTAGCCCGGCACAGCGTAAAGAGGCTTCAGGGCGCCCTGGGGTACAACCTAATCAGCATACTTGCCCTGGCCGTAACCAGGGATGCCCGTTTTAAAAGGGGGGCGGATATGGCCTTTGCCCAGATAATGCTGGGCTATTCCCGGGAAGACGAATTCCTCGCTGATGCGCTGGCAGTTAAGTATATGCGGGAGGCGGGATATCGGCCTAAGGCCGTAATTAGTTTTTTGGAAAAGTTAAAACAGCTCGAAAAGGAAAGGCCCTTAAGGCCTCTGGTTCCCAGCCGGATAAGGACCCATCCCTATCTGCCTGAACGCATCGCCGCGACGAAACAAAGAGTTTACGGTAAAATGGATTTTGATGATTACATCAACAGAAAAGAGGAGGGTAAATGAAGCATAGATGCCAGATTTGCGGAAAAAAGATTGATGATTCGGTGGGCCTGGCCCATATTAAGGCAGAGGAATATCTGATTGAACTTATCCGCAGGGACCACCCCGAATGGGATAGGGAAAAAGGCACCTGCGACCTCTGCGTGGAATATTACCGGGAATTAATCAAAAGAAGCGAGATATAAAAAGAGAGAGGAGGCGGAAGATGTTTTTTGGTCTTTTTAAGAAAAAGGTCAAGGTTGTAACGGTAAAAAGAAAAAAAGGTAAAAAGGCCGCCGGGGTTAAGGTAATAAAGAAAAAGGGGACTGCGGCACCGCAGATAGTAGGCAGGATTACCCATTATTTCGCTCATGTCAAGGCAGGAGTAATCCTGGTTAGCCGCGGAAAGATTGTCCCGGGAGATACCCTCTGGTTTAAAGGCCATACCACTGATTTCAAACAGAAGGTCAAGTCAATACAGATTGACAACAGCCCAATCAAAGAAGCTAAACCAGGACAAGAAATCGGCCTTCTGGTAAAGGCGCGCGTCCGCCACAACGATACAGTATATAAGCTCTAGATGCAAACCAATCGCAAGTTAGCCAGGTTCTCCTGGGCGCTCTATGACCTCGCCAATACAATCTTCTCAATGAACATAATCTCGTTCTATTTTGTCCTCTGGCTAACGGTAGATAGGGGTTGCCCGGAAATATATTACAGCCTGGCCCTCTGCGGCTCTATATTCTTAGCGGGGCTTTTAATGCCGGTGCTCGGGGAAATCTCGGACAGGCTAAAAAGAAGAGTCCCTTTTTTAACGGCCTTTACTTTTGGGTGCGTTATTTTTACGGCAATGCTCGGATTGGTCAAGAGGATACCTTTTGCCCTGTTTTTCTTTGCGCTAGCCAATCTCTGTTATCAATTAGCGGCAGTGGCCTACAATTCTTTGCTTGCCCAGGTAGGCACGCCCCGGAGCCTGGGCCGCACATCCGGCCTGGGCGTAAGCCTGGGGTATCTAGGGACTATCCTGGGGCTCGTTCTGGTCAAGCCTTTCCTTGACTCCGGCGGCAGGCAGGCCACCTTTGCCCCCAGCGCGGCGCTTTTTCTTCTTTTTGCCGCGCCCGCTTTGAGCTTTATCAAGGACCTGCCACATCCGCGTATTCCTAAAATTGAACTGCGGCTCAAAACTGTGTTTTCAAGATTGCTCAAAACCATCGGGCAAATTCGCCAGAACCAACCTCTGGAGAGATTTCTGCTCTCCGCCTTTCTATGCTTAAATGCCGTCAACACCATTGTAGTATATATGGGAGTTTATGCCCACAGAGTAATGGGCTTTGGCAATAGCGAAAAAATCTATTTTATGGTCATCTCCACCATTTTTGCCATAGCCGGCTCTTATCTCTTCGGGCATCTTACCGACCGATGGGGCTCAAAAGATACCTTAATTCTGGTAATTAAACTCTGGTGCCTGGCGATATTCCTGGCGGCTATAGCTGTATCCGATTGGATGTTCTGGATAGCCGGCCCGTTGGCGGGAATTGCCTTAGGCGGGACATGGGTCTCTGCGCGGACAATGTTGATTGAGCTGATCCCGCAGAAGAAAATAGGCCAGATGTTTGGTCTATTCGGCCTGCTGCACATGCTCTCTTTTATCTTAGGGACCCTGGCCTGGGGAATAATTACCAGCTGGGCCTTCGCTGGATGGGGAATACTTAAATACAGGATAGCTCTGCTTTCGGTATTTTTATTTATGCTGGCCGGATACATTACCCTTAAAACCGTCCGCAACCCGCATAAAGTTGCCGCTTGAAAACTAGATATGGCTGTGGTAAAATATCTTTAAGAAAAAGGAGCAAGTAATGGCCCGGGAAGAAAAAAGAAGGCCTTCCGCGAGCAACACTTTTAAGCTATGGCTGGTAGCGCTTATCTTCTTTCTCACCTTTTTCCATCTCTATGCCATAAACCGCTATCCGCAGACCAAGGTAGTGTCTAACGAGGTTCTTTTAGGGCTGGTCTTGGTCCTTGTCGGTTATCTCTGGGTCCAGGAATTGAGGGACAGGGAAAGATTGCAGGCAATCAACCAGGCCCTGATCAAGGCACAAAGACAACTCGAACAGGCCGAACTTGCCACTATTACCACTTTAGTCCTAACCGAAGAAGCAAAAGACCCTTATGTGCGCGGCCACTCCAGAAGAGTTACCAGATGTGCTATAGGGATAGCAGAAGAGTTAGGGCTCAAAGAAAGAGAACGCAAAATAATCGAACGCGCCGGGATCCTGCACGATATCGGCAAGGTCGGCATTAGCGATGCTATTTTACATAAACCCGATAAGCTTAACAATGAGGAGTGGGCAATAATCAAGAAGCACCCGCAAAGGGGGGCGGAGATACTTGAGCCCCTGCAGTTCCTGAAAGAAGAAAAAGAGATGATTCGCCATCACCATGAAAGGATTGACGGCAGGGGCTATCCCGATGGGCTCAAGGGCGGGGAAATTCCTTTAGGCGCAAGGATTTTAGCGGTGGCCGATACCTTTGATGCGATGAATTCCGAAAGGTCCTATAGGAAGCCGCTCCCCGAAGATGTAATTATATCGGAACTAAAAAATGCCTGCGGAAGCCAGCTTGATCCCCGCATCGTAACTGCTTTTCTGGATTTACTCAAAAAGAAACCCAGCCTCTGGGAAAGAAATTAAGGATGAATATCCACCCCACGGCAATCATCGCTAAAAGAGCAAGATTAAGCGAAGATATAGAAGTCGGCCCCTACGCGGTTATTGAGGATGAGGTCGAGATTGGCCGCGGGGTCAAGGTCTATTCCCATGCCCAGATATTAAACGGGACCAGCCTTGGCGATGGCTGCCAGGTGCATATGGGGGCAATTTTAGGGCACCTGCCCCAGATCCGCCACAACCCGAACCAAGCCGGGCAGCTGATTATCGGCCGCAGAAACATCTTCCGCGAATACGCTACGGTACATCGCTCAAGTCTGGCTGCAGGGGCAACAGTTATCGGGGATGAGAACTACCTGATGGGTTTCTCGCATATAGCCCATGACTGCCGCCTGGGTAGCCATATTACCATCTGCAACGGCGCCCTTATAGCCGGGCACGTTACTATTGAAGACGGCGCCTTTATTTCCGGAAACGTTACCGTGCATCAATTTTGCCGCATAGGAAGGCTTTCCATGGTCGGGGGGTTAGCCCGCGTGGCAAAAGACGTGCCTCCTTATATGCTGGTAAAAGGGGACTCTGCCGTCCGGGCAGTCAATTCCGTAGGCTTAAGGCGGGCGAATCTTTCTCTTCGCGCCCGCAGCGAAATAAAACAGGCCTTTAAGTTGCTTTACAAATCTGGCCTTAACGTGAAACAGGCAATCGGGCAATTACAAAAACTTTCATCCTCTGCCGAGATTAAACACCTGGTTGACTTTATTCTTCGCTCAACCCGGGGAATTTGCGCGCAGAAAGAAATGGGCTTCTGGGAGAAAATTCTCTTACTCCGCAAGGATAGAAAAGGGCAGGAAGCGCTGGCCGTGGCCTTGCTTCTTGTCTTAATGGTGCTGGCGCTTTTATTCCTCAACCGTCCATTAAAGGAAAAGCTGCAGGATAAGTATCGTAGGCTTATTCAAGAGATACAAAGTAGTTTGTCACGCTAATGTTAAAAAACTGCATAAAGGCCTTTCTGGTTTTAGTTCTGGTAGTTGTATTAGGCATAGCCTTCTTTCGCAACAGGCTTTGTGAGACCTTAATTTCTGCCGCCGCGGCTAAGACCACGGGCTTAACGGTATCCCTGGAGAAAATAAACCTGGACGTTTTAAACAGCACTCTCCAGATACGCGGGCTAACCCTGCTCAATCCACCCGGATTTAGGCCTAAGGCATTAGGCCGGCTTGAAGAGGCATTTGTCAAATACGATTTACTGGATTGCTTAAGGGGAAGGATACACCTTCGGCAGGCGAAGGTGCGAATCAGCGAAATTAGTATTATCAGGAACGAAAAAGGCAAGTCCAATATATCCGGCATTAGAAGAAAACCTGACAAAAAAGTGAAGGTGCCCGCAAGCCCTTCGCAAGCAATAGCAGCAACCTCAACGCAGCCGCGCCCTAAATTCGCTATTGACAGATTAGAGGTTTTCCCGGGAAAGATAACCTTCATCGACTATCGGACTGGAATAGGAGAGCCCGTTGTAATTATAGTTACCACAAAAGGCCCTTTTGTTTTTAAGGATGTCGGCGACCTGAATTCGGTAGTTAATTCTGTATCGGCAAAAGCGGGGTTTCGCTATTTATTAGACAACTTCACGGGAATTATCTTACCCTAAAGGCCTGATAAAATGGCCCGTATAAAAGAGAAAAGAAGGCGCAAGAGGATTGACGTTGCCCTTGCCTTAATAGTAGAATATAATCAAGGGGAGATACGGGCCGAAACAAAAAACATTAGCCTCCTGGGGACATATATTGAACTTAATAAAGAGATTCCCCCGGGCGCGAAATTAAACATCAAAATAACTCTTCCTCCTCAAGGCTCGGGGCAATCCGGCCGAAACAGGCAGGTTTGCTGCGAGGGGGTCGCTTTCAGGTCCGGCCCACTCATCCCTTTGCAGGGGAAAAGGTTATATGGAACAGGGATTTTCTTTCGCGCTTTTTCGCCGGGAAGCGAAAAAAGCTTAGCCGATTATATAGATTATGTTCTTCGGCGGGAGAAAAAAGCAGGTAAGATTTTTATGCGCAAGAGAAAAGAAAAACTGTTAAAACGGAAAGGAGGACGGTAGTGAAGGCTCAGGTAAACCCAGAATTATGCGTAGGCTGCGGTTTGTGCGTTGATGTGTGTCCGGATGTCTTCGTAATGGACGGGGACAAGGCAAAAGCCAAGGCCAATCCCGTGCCCAACGGCTCTGAAGAAAGCTGCAAAAAGGCTAAGGAAGACTGCCCCGTAGAGGCCATCAGCATTGAGGAGTAGATGAAAACCCAAAGATTGCTTCTTATATTGATTTTGCTTTCAGTTATCAGCTTTCAGCTATTAGCTTTTTTAACCGGGTGTGTGCATGTAAAAAGGCATTCGCAAACAAGAACAAGGCTTTCGGCTATTTCCGCCGGTAATTTAGAGGGAATGAGCAAGGTTGAAGTAATTAAAAAATTCGGCCAACCGCCGGCTACCTCAAAGTCGGAAATCTCCGAATGCTGGTATTATGCGCAGCCCAGCGAGATGTGGATCTGGTTTGAAAAGGACGTAGTGGACCACGGCGAAGTTAAATAGACAGGAGAGGAAAGATGACAAAGAAAAGAATAGATGTTCAAAAAGAGGTGTCCAAGATCTGGCAGCAGGCCAAGCAAAACCTTAAAGACCTGGGACACAAGACTATGAAGCTGGCGCAGAAAGGGGAAAAAGAGGTTGTCCGCGCCTCCAAGATAGGCAAACTTCAACTTGATGTCGTCAGCATCAATTTAAAGAAAGAAAACATCTTCAGGCAGGCAGGCAAGAAGGTTTATCAGCAGCATTCCAAGAAGGGCGAAGTTAAATCTGCGAAACTTACCTCCCTGTTCAACCAGGCAGACAAATTAAACCAGCAGATTAAGAGTAAAAAAGCGAAGATAGCCAAACTGAATAGAGCCTAACCGATGGAAGACCTGAAGAATTTAGAAAAACTTAACCCGCAGGCCAGAAAAGTAATCCAGCCGTATTTAGGCGAACTGCTAAAGATTCATCAGGACAATCTGGTTTCTATTTTTGTCTGCGGCCAGGCGGCAGGCGCAGATTATATCCATAAGGTCTCCAATATCAATCTTTTCGTCATCCTGCAGAGGCTGGAGTTTCAGGACCTGCAAAAAAGCCTCAAAACTGTATCTGCAGGCATCAATAAGAAGATTGCCGCCCCGCTTTTTCTTACCCGCAAGCATATAGAGAGCTCGAGCGATGTATTCCCTATTGAATTCCTGGAAATGAAAGAAAACCATCTGCTTCTTTACGGAGAAGACCTGCTCTCGCAGCTGGAAATAAGATTAGGCCAGATCAGGCTTTTTTGCGAAGAACAGATTAAAGGAAAGCTGATTAGAATCAGGCAGGCCTATTTAGAAATAGGCCTGAAAAGAAAGGGTATCGAGGCCCTGTTGAAAGAGTCCCTTAGCTCGCTCACCCCAGTATTTCGCAATCTAATTAGGCTGAAAGGCAAGACCCCGCCGGTTGAGAAAGAACAAATTTACAAACAACTCTGCGCCGAATTTAATTTAGACAGGGCTCTGTTGCTGGCTGTTTTGCGTGATACTAAAAATGACGAGAAGATAGGCGCGTATGATGTAGAGGTCTTTTTTGAAAAATATATCGCCCAGATACAGAAGCTGGCTATCGCTGTTGACCAATTATGAGGAACACAGATTACGTAGATTTAAAACATAGATTACGCAGATTCTTTAAGGCAGCTTCCCTCATAATAATTGGGCTTTTTTGTTTTTCCTCACCGCTCTTAGCCCAGGAGGCCGGTTTTCCTTCGGCCCGGGGATACGTTAACGACTTTGCGAATTTGATTGCCGCTGAGGATTACCAGAGATTAGTCGCTTTAGCGCAGGCCTTAGAGCAAAATACCGGCGCCGAGATGACGGTGGTTACCTTAGAGACCACCTCACCCTACGACATCCAGGACTATTCCGTAAGATTGTGGGATAAGTGGAAAATCGGCAAGGCCGGCAAAGACAACGGCATCCTGCTTTTAGTGGCCTCTGAAGACAAAAAGGTCTGGATAGCTACCGGTTACGGATTAGAAGGCGCTATTCCCGACGCTGAATCAGCTAAAATCTATCGCAATATTATCGTACCGTATTTTAAAAAAGGCGAATTTTCCAAGGGTATCCTTGCCGGCACTATTGCCCTTGTAGATTTGGCGGCTAAGGAGTATAATGTAAAGATAAAAGAACTCCCCGGCCTAAGGCAAGAGTATGTGCAAGCAGTGCAAAAGACGCCGCTTGCCGCATTCCTCGAAGGCCTGTTTACGCTGCTGTTTTTTATTCTCATCTTTGGTTTTCGCATGGGGCTGTTTGGTTATCTGCTCCTGGGCTCAGGCAGAAGAAGAGGGGGATACTGGTACGGAGGCGGATTAGGCGGGGCCTCCGGCGGTTTTGGCGGCGGTTTCGGCGGTTTTGGCGGCGGTTTTACCGGCGGCGGGGGCGCCGGGGGCGGTTGGTAAACACAAGGAGGCTATGATGAACAAAGGCGTACTGATTCTTATTATTACCGTTGGCGTTTTACTTATCTTGGGTGGCTGGTTTATTGGCGGGCTCAACCGCGTGGTAATCCTGGATGAAAACGTCAACCAGGGCTGGGCGCAGGTAGAAAATCAACTCCAGAGAAGAAACGACCTGATTCCCAACCTGGTCAACACGGTTAAGGGTTACGCCGCCCATGAGAAAGAGCTGTTTACCAAAGTAACCCAGTTGCGCAGCCAGTGGGGAAAAGCCGCAACCCGCGGCGAAAAAATCGCCGCAGCTAAAGAAATGGGGGGAGCGCTTTCCCGGCTTCTTCTGGTTGCCGAAAACTATCCGACATTAAAAGCCAGCGAGAACTTCCTAACCTTACAGAGCCAGTTAGAGGGAACAGAAAATAGGATTGCCGTAGAAAGAAGGCGCTATAACCAGGCGGTAATGGCCTTTAATGCTTACAGGCGCACGGTGTTTGGGAGCCTGTTTGCCGGCATCCGCGGCCTGAACAAGCCGGCGGAATATTTTGAAGCAGAAGAACGGGCAAAAGAAGTCCCGGAAGTAAAATTTTAAATTACCGACGGCGAAAGGGGGGAAAAGGAGAATGAAATTACTTATCATCAGACTGGCAGGGCTGCTCTGGATTGTAATGGGCACATTCGGATTAGTGGTCACCCGAAAAAGCATTTCAGCCCTGGCCAATTTTGTAAAAAGTACAAAGCGCCAGACCATGGGGATGCTCAGTTTGGTATTCGGGCTTC
>Ga0315548_1003499_pt1 | contig 11747 bp, 16 predicted proteins | sample SalMarSW160110MG_2_FD_202540 | JGI IMG/M metagenome (GOLD analysis project Ga0315548, IMG submission 202540) | Salt marsh sediment microbial communities from the Plum Island Ecosystem LTER, Massachusetts, United States - Salt Marsh Sediment SW1601-110 ... | reverse complement strand
TTTAGGGGTTTAACCCCTAAATTTAGCAACGATGGCAATTCGCCGCCGGAATGCCTTTCCGACAATCGGCAGATGTGCCAGAATCGATTCGAGTAAACGAACGATGGGAATATGCGAGGGTCGCCATTGATATCTTTGGATCTCCCAATTTTGGCGTTTCAGGAACTCCTGAAGTTCGTGGGCGCTTTTTACGTTGATGTGCCCCGGTGGATTCTTGAGTAAAATACCTCTGTGCTTGAGAATCTCAAAGATGTGACTGCGGTCCGGAGTATAGACATATAGCGTTGCGTCGGGTAGTTGTTTTCCTATATTCTGCAGGATTTCACCCAGCATATCATCCGGAACGTGTTCCGTGAAGTCCGGCATGATTACTTTGGAGATTTGCCGACCGAAGCGCATACTACGCAAGTCGCCTTTCACGAACTCTACACGCGATTTAAGATTGGGGAAATACTTGTCGCGCATGGCGCGTGATACGGCAATGGCTTCGTCCTGAAAATCGACTCCGATGACCCGACATCCACTGTGGTGAGCCAGGTCCACAGCAGTTTTTCCGCTTGAGGATCCGCATTCCATAACAGTGTCTCTATCAGTTGGTGCCATCCATTTCCGAATGAATATAGCTTTGTCGATTACGTGATTCTTTGCTTGCAAGTAGCTCTGGAACGCGGCGCGGTGTTCGTTGTGCTTCATAGCTTGTAATTCTTGGTAAGTGTAGTTTTTCTGCTTTTTGCGGGGTTTTGTTCTCATTTTTGCGGAAGCCCATCAAGGTGGGATTTTATTGCTTTTGTGCTTTTGAATTTAAGATGATTATTTGTTTTCACTGATTTTGGAGATAACCCCTTTTTTTTGGATAAGCTCTCTTAAAAGACCGTCTATTTTATTTTTGGTTTCCATTTGTGCTTTAAGGTAGAAGTATGTTTACTTAATAGGATATAAAATGTTTTTTATTTGTCAAGGGATATTCGGTTGTAATGTTAGAGAGTTAGAAGGTTAGGAAGAAGAAAAAAGAAAGAAAAAGAGAAATCAGTGCATATCTGTGTTAATCATTGGTTGTACTTAGGCGCCAGGTTCCAGTTTTTAGCTGTGACATTGGACTATGGACTTTGGACATTGGACTAATTTTCTGGGATTCTGTATTCTATTTCTATATATCGACTCGCAGAGTTATTCTTATAATGATTCCTATTACAAAAGAAAATGCCGCGATACCGAGGCTCAGGAATGTCATCTCAAGAAAACGTTTTTTGAAAGGGAGGTCTTTGGCTATAGAAACATAGTAGTTGAAAAATAGTATAATTAATACACCAATGATGAGGGTTGTCATCAGTGCTAAAAGATAATTTTTAAAAATGAAATATGGTAAAACTAAAAATAAAACAGTAAAAATATAGGCTGTTCCCGTATAAAGTGAAGATTTAAGAGCTGTTTCAGTATTCCCTTCGGCTTTTGTAGAAAGATATTCGGAAGCGCCCATAGAAAGAGAAGCGGCTATCCCAGTTATAATTCCTACCGCTGCTATCAGATTTGTTTTTTGAAGGGCAAAGGAAAGTCCCGCGAGGCTGCCTGTTAATTCTACGAGAGCATCGTTAAGGCCGAGTACAATCGAGCCAACATAGTTGAGTTTTTCCTCATCAAGCAAATCAATCAATTCGTTTTCATGTTTTTCTTCATCTTCGGCTATCTGTTCTGCTTCCGGAATATATTCCGCGATTTCCAGGTAATTGACCTGAGCCTGCTCTTCTCCTTTTTCCATCAATTTTATGGCGAAGGTAAACCCCAGAAGTTTTGCGATTAAAGTAAATTTGAAAATTTTCCAGCGTGTTGGTTTTATATCTTTTTTTGTAATAGCTTTCCAGAATTTAGCGTGTCTTAATTCCTCGTTTGCTATATCGAGGAGGACTTTTTTGTTTTTTTTATCTTTTACCGATTTTGCTATATTGGAATAAATATGATATTCGGTTATTTCATTTTTTTGAGCAGTGTAGATCTGTTTCATAATATGTTCGAGCGCTTTGAGAGATTGTCCCATCAAACCTCCTTATTTATATTTGCGTCCCGGGATTGCGTTCTCATAATTTTATTTAAATTAGAAGAAATTTACTATTTTGTCAAGCAATTTTTGTCTTTTCTTTTGACATTTTTTATTTGAATACCTCGCCTGTTTCTTTTGCCCAGAAAACATGATCGAGAGTATCCATAGGTATATTAAACTCTTCTGATAAATTCTTCATTTTTTCTTCTATTCCTTTGTATTTCTTTTCCGAGAGATTTTTGGGATATTCTTCAAGTACTTTTAGTTCTATCAGATTTCTGATGATATGTCTATCCAGTATGGCGATATCCGCGCCAAGGCCGATATTCCTCAGGAAATGACTCGCTTCTTTCCATCCTATTCCTTTTACGTTTTTGACCAGATATTCGCGTAATTTTAAGGGAGACTTTATTTTTTTTATGTTGTTGTAAATTGAATCATTGTCGCAGAAAAATTTCCTTCTGTTTTCAAGAAGATATTCTGTTTTTTTATTTTTAAATCTAACCTTCTGCAGCTTTTTGTTTATTTCTTTTTTTGTGCCATTGAGGAGAATATTTTCTTTTTGCATTGCAAGGATTGCTTCCCAGCAAAGTTTCGCTTTTGATTGGGGGGTTAGTATGCAGAAGGCTAACTCCGTAAATAACTCTTCGGGGGTTGCCCTTTTTCCGATTTGCCTGAATTCATTAAGCCTGCATTCAATTTCTTTTTTGAATTTTAAATAGGTCCGTTTTATTTCGGGAGTTATTTTTTTCATTATTCTTCAAATTTCCAGATATATCATAGTGTTTTGATAATATATGTCAAGATGATAAGAAGACTGAATCGTTTAAGAGGACTACCCATTAAAAACCCCTTGACAAAAATCACAGTATGCGTATATTATTAGTAGTTCTATTAATTCTATAGAACAGATAGAATGGTAGTTAAAAATTTTATAATTGGGGGTAAAAATGGGAGAAATAAAAGTTGATTGTAAAAATGAAACGTGTCCCGTACCATTAGTGGAAACAAGGAAGGCTTTGCGTAAGGCTTCTAAGGGCGACGTGATCGAAGTTACGGGAACGCATCAGTCTTCAAAAAAAGAAATACCTATGGCTGTGGAATCGATGGGGTTGGAACTTTTGGGGGTTCGGGAAGAGGGTGGTGTGTGGTCTATAAAGATTCGTAAGTAGGGGGATTGCATGGATAAAAAAGCAACTTTAATCGTTCATAGCGGAGATTTGGATAAGGTTTACAGCGCTTTTATTATTGGTTTGGGCGCTCTTTCTATGGGTATGGAAGTTTCTATGTATTTTACTTTCTGGGGTCTCGAGCGTCTTAAAAAAGGAAAGTTGGATAAGGCTTCGCTTTCAAGGATGAATATGCTCGGGCTCGGCAGGTGGATGATAAGGCGAAGGATGAAACAGGCAGGTGTCGCTTCTCTTGATAAAATGCTGAAAGATTTTGTCGAGCTTGGGGGTAAAATACTCGCCTGTGATATGACAATGGAGATTATGAGAGTGGATAAAGAGAAGTTAAGAGAAGATGTAATAAGTGATTATTGCGGTGTGGGAACTTATATTAAAGAAGCGATGGAGTCTAATGTGACTCTTTTTATTTAGGGGAGATGAGATATGGAAAGAGAAACGATTTATTTTGATAACGCAGCATCGAGCAGAATGGATGAGAGAGTTTTGGAGTCAATGAAGCCGTACTTTTTCGATGTTTATGCTGTCGCGACTTCCGAATTTGGTTACTCGCTTGGAATAGAAGCAAGGGAGGCTCTTGATGGCGCGAGAACAAAAATCCTTTCCGCTTTGGGAAATCCTGAAGGTAAATTGATTTTTACCTCGGGAAATACGGAATCGAGTAATATTGCTATAAAAGGTGTGGTTAAAAAATTGTCCGGGACGAAAGGAAAACACATAATTGTATCCGGGATAGAAGACTTTCCTGTTTTAAACAGCGCGAGATCTCTCGAGAGAGAAGGATTTAAAGTTACTTATTTGAACGTAGATAAATATGGTTTGGTGGATCCGGATGAGCTTAATGATTCAATTAACGAGGAAACGATATTGGTTTCGATACAGCACGCTAATCAGGAAATAGGAACCATTCAGGATATAAAGGCTATAGCCGGGATATGCAATAAGAACAATGTTATTTTTCACTCTGATGCAACTCATTCTTTCGGAAGAGTTCCTATCGACTTAAGTACATTGGATATAGATTTACTCACAGTTTCTGCTCATACGATTCATGGTCCAAAGGGTATCGGAGCTCTTTATGTAAAAGAAGGCGTTCCTGTGGCGAAGTGGATTGACGGAGGATTCCAGGAGTTTGATTTGCGCGCCGGTGTTGAAAATATTCCCGGAGCAATTGGTTTCGCGAAAACTATCGAACTTATAACGGAAGAAGAGAATAAAAGAATAAAAAATCTGCGGGATTATCTCATAGAAAAAATCCAAAAAGAAATCCCCGATACCGTTTTAAACGGTCATCCCGAAAAAAGAATCCCAAATAATGCTAATATAACTTTTCACTTTGTCGAGGGTGAGTCCATAACGCTTCATCTCGATATGAAGGGTTTTGCCGTTAGTACCGGTTCCGCGTGTTTTAGTAAATCTCTAGAGGCTAGTCACGTGATATTGGGTATTGGAGGCGACCATGAGAGAGCGCATGGTTCTGTTCGATTTACTTTCGGAAGATTTAACAAAAAAGAAGATGTGGATCAGATAGTTGATGCTCTTGCGGATATCGTAGGGAAACTGCGTAAGATAAGTCCTCTTAAAGGAAAAAAGCGAGGTAAAAATGAAATTTCCGTATAATGAAAAAGTTCTTGAGCATTTTAGAAATCCCAGGAATGTGGGAAGTATTGAGAATCCTGATGGAAAGTCAACTGAAGGAAGCCCCGCGTGCGGAGATATGGTTTCGGTTTATATTAAAGTAGATAAAGATACAAAAAAGATTAAGGATGTAAAGTTCGAATCATACGGTTGTGCCTCAAATATAGCTACGGGTTCTATAATAACGGAATTGGCAAAGGGTAAAACTCTCGAAGAGGCTAAAAATATAGACTGGAAGCAAGCATCGGATGCGCTTGGAGGTCTGCCCAAAATAAAAACTCATTGTTCTGTGCTTGCTGTGGATGGTCTTAGGGCGGCAATTGCCAATTATGAGGAAAAACATGGTCTTGTTAAAGAAAAAGTTCCTACAACTAAGGAGATTGTGTTGAAGAGGTTGAAACATGTTATGAATCCTTTGGCTGGATTAGATCTTGTGAGAACAAATTTGATCAGTAATATTAAAGTGGAAAACGGAATTGTAGAAGTAGAGGTGCAGCTCCCCGAAGATCATCAGTTTGCAAACAACATTAGAGAAGAAATTCTGGAAAAGCTGGAAAGTTTATGGGATATAGATGAAGTTACTGTTAGATTTAGCCTTTAAAAGAACGGAAGTGTTAGCGTATCTGAGAGTTGAAAGGGGAGCTTGAGTTTCAAGCTGAAGATGGTAGGGAGGATAGGATAAGATTAAAATAACCTGTGATGAAATCGTGTATTGTTGCTTTTTGCCCGGGGTCTAAGAATATTGGTTTATATTTTTTAAAAAATGAAGAAGGAGTAAAAATGAAAAAAGAAGAGAAAGTAAATAAAATGAAGGAAAAGGTCAAAGAAGCTATAGAAGATATCAGGCCGTCGCTGCAGGCTGACGGAGGAGACGTAGAATTGGTGGAGGTTTCAGGTGATGGGGTTGTGAAGGTCAGGCTTATGGGAGCTTGTTCGGGATGTATGATGGCTCAGGTTACTTTGAAATCTGGCATAGAAAATTACCTAAAAGAACAGGTTCCTGAGGTTAAGGAATTGATTTCTGTCGATTAGAGGTAGAAAAGGAATGTATTCGAATGAATGACTTAAAGATAAATTACTATAAGTGTTCACGGATTGTCGGAGGAAGATGTATGAAGAATACTCGGTGGTTAGTTTATATTATGTTGGTGAGAGTTCCCGAAGCAAGTAAAAAAAAGGAAGTTCTTACGGGATGAAGTTTTCGTCGAAAACAAGATATGGTATGAGAGCGATGATTGAACTCGCTCGTTGCTATCCGGATAAGCCCATTTTTCTTAAGGATATTGCCGAGCACCAGAAGATTTCTATGAAATATCTAGACCGTATTGTTTCTTCTTTGAAGGTAAAGGGTTTAATTGTTAGAATAAAAAAGGGATATATTCTTGGTAGACCTCCGGATAAGATAAATTGTGGTGAGATAGTAGATGTCCTTGAGGGTTCTTTAAATCCCGTTGTCTGTTTGGATTCGCCTTCAGTTTGCGAGAGGTATAGTGATTGCGAAGCTAAAAAGGTATGGGAGAGAGCCGGGACAAATTTGAGGGAAACATTAGAATCTTTTACATTGAAAGATTTGATAGATGGTAATGTTTAAAAAACTTTTGAAAGGGGGAATGATGGATGTAAAGCATGTAGAAGGGGAAAACAAAGGAAAGATAATGCTTTATGCGATATCGACCTGTGTTTGGTGTAAGAAAACAAAGAAACTTTTAAACAGCTTAAATCTCGATTATTATTATGTGGATGTCGATCTTTTAGATGGAAAGGATAGGGAAAAAGCAGAAAAGGAAGTTGAGAAATGGAATCCTCTGGTTTCTTTTCCGACTCTCGTTATAAAAGATAAGGAATCTGTAAAAGGTTACGATGAAGAAGAAATAAGGAGTAAACTCTCAGATGAATGAAAACAATATTTCCCGAGAGCAAGTCAATAAACTATTTGAGAAATTGGATGAAGAGGCGAAGAGTTCGGGGTACCATCTGAATCCCGATGAAGAATTTACAAGAGATTTAGTGGAAGGTTTGCTTGTGAACGAAGAAAGATACGGATACTGGGCATGCCCTTGCAGACTTGCGTCCGGGGAAAAAGATAGAGACCTGGATATGATGTGCCCCTGTGATTATAGAGATCCGGATTTAAACGATTATGATACTTGTTATTGCGGGCTTTACGTCTCACAGGCGGTTGTAGACGGAGGAAAAGAAATAAAAAAAATACCGGAGAGAAGACCCTCAAAATTGGAAAGAGAGAAAATGAAAAAGGAATACGAAACTAAAACAGTCGGAATATCGAAATTATCGAAACCCGTATGGCGTTGTAAGGTTTGTGGTTATCTTTGCGGACGGGATACACCTCCCGGGGTTTGTCCTATATGTAAGGCTAAGAAGGAACGCTTTGAGAAATTTTTGGAATAATGATTAAAATAAGGAAATATTAAATGAAAATTTTTTTAGAAGATAAATCTTCTAATCACAAAAAATTATAAATTGGATATTCGGATTAACTTGAGGAGGAGAAAATGAAGGATATTTCAATTGTTTTGTGCGGTGCGGCAGGCCAGGGTATTCAAACTGTAGAAAAGATACTTTCTTCTATTTTTAAACTTTCTGGGTATTATATATTCTCGACCAAGGAGTTTATGTCCCGGATAAGAGGCGGAAGTAATTCTACGGAGATAAGGGTCTCAGATAAACCGGTTAATTCTTTTGTCGAAAAAATAGATATCTTAATTCCGCTAGATGGGAAAGCGGTCGATCATGTAAAATGGAGAATTGATAATAATACAATAATACTCGGAAAAAAAGAATTTATAGAGGGGAAATCGGAAAAAATATTTGAAGTTCCTTTTGCCGAGTTGGCACAAGAAGCGGGTAATAAACTTTACGCCAATACTGTTACGGTTGGATTGCTTTCCGGTATGCTCGGCATCGATTTCTCTATAGCAAAAGATCTTATAAAAGAATTTTTTAAGAAAAAAAATAAGAAAATTATTGAAGAAAACATAGAAGCGGGGAAGAAGGGTTATGAAATAGGCGAGAAAATGATCGAGGAAGGCGATATAGACTTTAAATTAAAAAGAAATAAAAAGGTAAAAGAGCATTTACTGCTTAGCGGTACCGATTTAGTTTCTCTGGGAGCAATAACTGGGGGATGTAATTTTATTTCTTCGTATCCCATGTCTCCTTCGACCGGAGTCCTAACTTTTCTGTCAAAGCAGCAGGAAGAATTCGGAATAATCGTGGAGCAGGCGGAAAGTGAAATATGCGCTATTAATATGTCTCTTGGAGCATCGTACGCGGGGGCAAGAGCAATGGTTACAACATCGGGAGGAGGTTTTGCGCTTATGTCTGAAGGTTTAAGCCTTGCCGGAATAATTGAAACCCCGGTGGTGATTCATCTTGCGCAGAGACCCGGTCCTGCAACCGGTCTTCCTACAAGAAGCGAGCAGGGTGATTTACTTTTTGCTTTGTTTGCCGGTCACGGGGAGTTCCCGAGAATAATCTTTGCTCCGGGTAAAACGGAAGATGTTTTTACTCTAAGCCTTAAGGCTTTTGATTTGGCCGATAAGTTTCAAGTTCCTATTATTATAATGACGGATCAGTATCTTCTTGATTCTTCATTTCTCGTCCCTTCGATTGACGTATCAAAAATAAAAAACAAAAATCACATCGTGAAAACCAATAAAGATTATAAACGTTATAAATTGACAAAAAACGGCATAAGTCCCAGAGGAATTCCAGGCTACGGTAAGGGATTAGTGGTTGTTGATAGTGATGAGCACGACCAAGAGGGTTACATAACCGAGGATCTGGATTTGAGAATTAAAATGGTGGATAAGAGACTTAAAAAAATGGATTTAATCAAGAAAGAGATAGAACCGCCGGAGCTTATCGGCAATAAGAATTATAAAACATTGGTAATAGGATGGGGCTCTTCGTATTACACTATAAAGGAAGCTTTAAAAAGACTGGACGACAAAAACATGGCTTTTTTGCATTATAAGCAGCTTTATCCTCTTCATCCTGATACTATAAAATATATTAAAAAAGCGAATAAGACAGCTGTAATAGAAAACAATGCTACCTCTCAATTCGCCAAATTGATTAAAATGGAGACAGGAATACAGATCGACAATTCGATATTGAAATACAACGGGTTACCGTTTGGTGTGGAGGAGATTGCAAAAGAGCTTAAAGAAATTGAGAAAAAGGAGGATAGATAATGGATGCTAAAACCTATAATATGTCTAAAATAGATATTGCCTGGTGTCCCGGCTGCGGAAATTTCAGCATCCTTAAGATATTAAAAGATGTTTTATCAGATCTCGATATAAGGCCCGAAGAGCTGGTTATGGTTTCAGGAATAGGGCAGGCGGCAAAAATCCCCCATTATTTAAAAGCGAATGTATTTAACGGTTTACACGGAAGAGCTCTTCCTCCTGCGACTGCTATAAAAGCTGTAAACAGGAAACTTACGGTTATCGCGGAAAGCGGAGATGGCGATATGTATGGTGAGGGAGGGAATCACTTTATTCATACAATTAGAAGGAATCCGGACATTACGAATATTGTTCATAATAACATGGTGTATGGTTTAACCAAAGGACAGGCGTCTCCTACAAGTTTGGAGGGTTTTAAAACTCCAGTTCAGGTGAAAGGGGTTATACTGGAACCCTTCAATCCCCTGGCTGTGGCAATAAGTCTCGGAGCTTCTTTTGTGTCTCGAGCTTATTCGGATGACTTAGAAGAGACTAAAGAAATAATAAAAAAAGCGATAACGCATAAAGGATATGCCTTAGTCGATTTACTTCATCCTTGTGTTTCTTATAATAAACTTAATGATAGAAAATGGTTTAAAGAAAACACTTATTATTTAGATAAGGGTTATGACCCAACGGATAGAAATGAAGCTTTTAAAAAGGCAACCGAGAAAGGAAATCTTCCTTTAGGCGTTTTTTATATAAATAAAGAAAACAAGCCTTTTGAAGAGAAATTGATTGCTTATAAGGAAAGTAAAAAGCCGATGTATGAAAGAGAAGTGAATTTGAAGAAATTGAAAAAATTAATAGAATCGAAAAGGAGATAAAAAAGCGATGGGGAAAATTAAAGTAGCTTTTTTCGATACAAAGCAATATGATAAAGATTTCTTTGATGAAGCGAATAAGGAATTTGGTTTCGATATTAAATATTTTCAAAGCCGTCTTTCCGAAAACAACGTTATTGTCACTAAGGACACCGATACCATCTGCGCTTTTGTAAATGATATTATAAGTAAAGAAATTGCGGATGCTTTATACGATAATGGTATAACTCTTATAGCTTTGCGCTGCGCCGGTTACAATAATGTGGACTTAAAGGCTGTTTTCGGAAGAATACATGTGGTTCGGGTTCCGGCTTATTCTCCGGGTGCCGTTGCCGAACATGCGGTTGCCCTAATATTATCCTTAAATAGAAAAATACATAAAGCGTATTACAGGACTCGTGATAGTAATTTTAATATCAACGGGCTTCTTGGTTTTGATATGGCAGGGAAAACAGCCGGGATTATAGGGACCGGTAAGATAGGTCTTCTTGTTGCTAAGATATTGAAAGGTTTCGGTATGGAAGTCCTCGCCTATGATAAATTCCCAAATAAGAAAAATAAAAAAAATTATGGTTTTTCTTATGTGGATTTAGATACCCTGTACAGGGAATCGGATATTATAACTTTACATTGCCCTCTGACACCAGATACGATGCATCTAATAGATAAATCCAGTATTAAGAAAATGAAAGACGGTGTTATGATAATAAATACTGGAAGGGGAAAGCTTATCAATACCGTCGATTTGATAGAAGCTTTGAAAAATGGCAAGGTTGGGAATGCGGGATTAGATGTGTATGAGGAGGAATCGGAGTATTTCTTCGAAGATTATTCGAGTACTATTATCAGTGATGATGTGTTAGCCAGATTGCTGATTTTCCCTAATGTTCTGATAACTTCACATCAGGGGTTTTTTACGAAAGAAGCGTTAACAAATATAGCGAAAACTACTCTAAGTAATATAAAGCTATATTTTGAAGAAAATAAGCTGCCTAATGAAATTTGTTATCGCTGTTCGGAATTCGATTCTGGAAAACCCTGCAGGAAAGAAAAAACAGGAAGTTGTTTTTAGAACGGTTCTTTATAATTCGAAGAAGAATCTTCCCCCTAAACTGGCAGAGAGAAAGAAGTCCGTTTCCGGGTATAGATTCAGGTAAGGAGAAAGTTCGAAAAAGGCGTCAAAAGGTGCGTCCGGAAAGAGGTATACAAGACCAACGGGGAATCGAATACCGATTTCGGTTTCATCTTTAAAGGCAATTCTTCCTCCCAATCCGAAATACAGCGGCATTTCTCCTTCTTCTACAGTAATCAAATTTGAATTATGATAAATGTAATCTCCGTTTAGATGAATATATCCTTCGTCTCTAAATGACCAACCCATTGCCCCACAGAGTGCTGTATTGTGGCTTGTCCAATATTTTGCTGTAATTCCGGTTGGATCACCTACGGCAATCCCCAGCCCCAGACCATGGTGTGCGGTTAAATTTAAAGAACTTAATATAATAATAATAACGAATTTCTTTTTTATCATTTAATCCTCCCGCATTTTTTAAGCAATAATAGTGTATAATAAATTATTGTCAATGTGTTACTGTGCTTTAGTATAGTCAAATAATTGAATTGTCAAATAGTCAAATAAAAAACTACGAATAAAAAATCCTTAGTAATGGGAATAGCGTGGTGTTTTTGTGGTAAATATATGATTTAGAAAATTTAAAATAAAAATAATACGCCCTTGACATAAGTAAAATATTTATATATATAGAATAGAGAAAAATAGGAGATATTATGGCTAAAGAAAAAGAATTTT
>Ga0315548_1003494_pt1 | contig 11756 bp, 8 predicted proteins | sample SalMarSW160110MG_2_FD_202540 | JGI IMG/M metagenome (GOLD analysis project Ga0315548, IMG submission 202540) | Salt marsh sediment microbial communities from the Plum Island Ecosystem LTER, Massachusetts, United States - Salt Marsh Sediment SW1601-110 ... | reverse complement strand
CTTCCTCTCTAACCGAAGTCAGAATCAGGATAGGTATACCCTTATACTTTGCCCACCTCGGGTCTTGAAGCTCTTTGCATACCGCAAACCCGTCCATCTTAGGCATCAGGAGGTCAAGGATCAACAGGTCCGGGTTTTCCGCCTTGAGGTTAGCCAAACCCTCCACCCCGTCACGGGCGGTAACCACCTTATAGCCCTGAGATTCCAGAATCATGCTTATCGCTTCCAGGATGTCAGGGTCGTCGTCAACTACCAGTATCTTGTGCGGCATGTCTCCTCCTTTGCCATTATAATATAGGTCTAGGCAATAATCCAGCCCGCTCAGCGATGTCTGAAACGATATCTTCCCAGCCCACAGCCATAATATGGACGCCGTGAACTCCCGGTATCTCTTTTAGCTGCTCGATAAGCTCAACAGCTATCGTTGCCCCCTCCTCCTTGGCGTTGGCCGCCTGCTCCATCCGAGTGACTACCTCATCGGGGACGCTTACCCCGGAAACATAGTCCCTCATATAGCGCGCCATACCGGCTGACCTTATCGGTATCACCCCGGCCAGAATATGGGTTTGCCTGTCCAGCCCCTTGTCGGTAGCCATCTCCATCCATTTGGCGAACTTGGCCACATCATAGACCGCCTGGGTCTGGATAAAATCGGCTCCCGCCTTGACTTTCTTGGCCAGCCTGGTCACCCGGAACTCAAAGGGGTCGGCATAGGGGTTGGCCGCCGCCCCGATGAACATAGGCACCTCCCCCGATATATCCTCGTCGCAGATGAACTTCTTCTCGTCCCGCATCTTTTTCAGGGTCTGAATCAGCTGAATGGAATCAATATCAAAGACGCTCTTGGCGGTGGGGTGATTGCCGAACTTCTGGTGGTCACCGGAAAGGCAGAGGAAATTACCCACCCCCAGGGCTATGGCGCCCAACACATCGCTTTGAATGGCCAGCCGGTTGCGGTCCCGGCAGACTATCTGCATCACCGGGTCAACGTTCTGCTGCTTTAAGAGCACGCTCCCCGCCAGGCTGGACATTCTCACAATAGCGGTCTGATTATCGGTCACGTTAGCGGCATCGCAGCAGTTGCGCAGCAGCTCACCTTTTTTAAGCATCACTGCGGGACTGGTCCCTTTAGGCGGCCCCGCCTCAGCAGTGACGGCGAACTTTCCACTTTCCAGAACCTTCTCCAGGTTTGTTCCCGCTTTCATCACCATCACCTCCGTTTGGTTTCGACTTTCCTGGGCAGGGTAAAGGCAAACTTGCTCCCTTTACCCGTTTCCAGACAGGGGCTCTCCGCCCATATCTTCCCCCCGTGAGCCTCCACAATCCTCCTGGTTATGGAAAGCCCCAGCCCCGTCCCCTTGGTCTCTACATTACTGGCCCGGAAGAAGTCCTCAAAAAGGCGGTGCTGGTCCTCCGCCGGGATGCCGATACCGGTATCAATAACCTCAACCTGTATCTCGTTATCCTTTTCGTTTACCCTGATGGTCACCGAGCCCTCGGGGGTATAATTGATAGCGTTACTAACCAGATTGGTTATCACCTGCTGCAATCGGGGGGCCGAGCCGTAAACCTTGGGCAGAGCCGAGGGCAGTTCTACCTCCAGCTTCAGCTTCTTCTGCTTAGCCATCTCGCGCAGGTCACGGACAGAATCCTTGATTACCTTGCCCAGAGAAGTCAGCTTCATCTCCTCAACAATCTGCCCGGTCTCAATACGTGGGATATCCAAAAGGTCGCTGATTAGGTTTAAGAGCTCCTTAATCCGGAAGGTGCTCCTCTCCAGCATGTTTCTCTGCTTATCGGTTATCTCACCGGAATAGCCGCCCAGCATTATCCACAGGAAGCCCTGGATGGCGGTAAGCGGGGCTTTCAGGTCATGGGCGGCAATCCCCAGAAAGCGCAGAAACCGGTTTTTCTCCTCTTCCAGCTTGGCTATCTCGACGGAAGCCTGCTCCAGCTCCCCGGTCCTTTTCTTAAGCAGGCGCTGGCTCAGGCGCACCACCGCCCGCTGGCTCTTCCTCAGCTCGCCGGCGACCGAAGTAGCCATATAGGTGGCAGCGAAGAGGGCCGAGCCCAGGACAATAAGCACCGCCAGGACATAGCTCCCCTCCCGGTACAGCGTGGGTGAGGCAAACCCCACCAGGTTGACATGGGGTATTACCCCGGTATACTCCAGTCCCACCAGAAGTGCCACCACCACAATCACCGAGGTGGCTAACAGGTAAACTGCCATGTAGTGAAGGATTATGCTGGCCCCGATGATGTGCAGCACAAAGTAGAAGATAAAGGGGTTCTCTATGCCGCCGGTAAAGTGAAGCAGCACGGTGAAGGCCGCCAGGTCGAGCAAGAGGTGAACGGTACCCCAGATTCTGGCCTGGTGGATTACTAGGCTGGTCGGCATTTTCCTCATTCTTCTGGACTGGTATAAAAGTGCCAGGTTACACAAAGCGATAAAAGCGCAGACGCCGTAGACGGCGGTGGTGGGGAAGCCAATATGGAATACACCGGAAGCCAGCAGGGTGGCGGCAAGGATGCCCAGTATGGTAATCCACCTTATGGTGATGAAGACCCTGAGCCACATCCTGAAAGCGGCTTCCTCAGGATTGTGCTCCAGATCACCTTCATCAGCTATAACTGTCTTGCCCTTGCTCCTGATACTCATCTAAAGCTACTGCCTCTTCTTTATCCTATAGTGATCCGCCGGGGTCCTCCTTCACGGCTGGTGCTCCAGTCCCGCAGGGGAACTATCTCCTCCAGGGCATCCAGCTGCCCCAGGGCCTCCAAGCGGTCGTAAATCAACTGCCAGGCACAGGGTATATCAGGCGATACTTCACACTTGCCCTCCACCGAGCCGCCGCAGGGCCCGTTGAGCAGGCTCTTGGCGCACCTGACCAGCGGGCAGATGCCCGCCGTGGTGGCCAGGACGCAGTTGCCGCACTGCATACAGACCTCGATAAACTGCCCCGGTGCCTCCTCCTTACCAATGAACAGGGTGTTCAGGGCCGGGTAGACCGGCTTATCGGTATACAGAGCCAGGGTCTGCACGCCAAAGGCGCAGGTCATAGCCAGGATAGCATCGGCCTTTTTAACCTCACCGGCCTGTTCTTCCAGGGCATACTTGGTAAGCTCATCACAGGCGGTGGGCACCACCATCCATCCGGTAACTTTCTTCCCCGCCACCTCAAGCTTTTCCTTCATGTCCAGAACCTCGGATTTGCCGCCGGTGTGGCAGATGGTGGCACAGGTGCCACAGCCTATAAGATATACTTTCTTAGCTTTGTCCAGGCACTGCAAAATCTCTTCTATGGGTTTTTGCTCGGTTATTGTTATCATAGCTTTACCCACCCCTAACTTTGGCTAATACGATTATCATAGACACCCCTAAAATGTTGCAGGCTGTCCATCACCGGGATTGGCGCCGCCTGCCCCAGACCGCACATGGAGGCCAACATCATGGTGTCGGCCAGTTCCTCCAGTACGGCAATATCCTTCTCCAACCCCTCCCCTTTAGAGAACCTCTCCAGGATTTCAACCATGGCCTCAGTCCCCTCCCGGCAGGGAGCACACTTGCCGCAGGACTCTTCAGCCAGAAACTCCATAGTCCGGTAGACGATATCTATCATGTCACGGCTCTTATCAAATACGGTAATAGCGCCGGCGCCGAGGATAGTCTCAAAAGAAAGCGGGGTATCCAGCATATCACCGGGTATAATTCTGCCGGTGGCGCCGCCCACCTGGACCGCCTGTACCTTCTCGGCTCTGGCTAATTCTTCAACCAGCTCCCTAAGGCTACTGCCCAGGACTAATTCATAGACTCCGGGCTTGCCCACATCCCCGCTTACCGAAAATACTTTAGTTCCCTTGCTCTTTTCCGTCCCCATCTGCTCAAACCACTCGGCCCCTTTGAGCACTATGCGGGATACATTCATCAGGGTTTCTACATTATTAATAATAGTCGGCTTCCCCCACAGGCCGCTGGTCGGCGGGAAGGGAGGCCGGTAGCGCACTTCCCCCCGCTTTCCCTCGATTGAGTCCATCAACGCCGACTCCTCGCCGCACACATAAGCGCCGGCACCCTGGCGAATCTCGATGTCAAGGTGCTTCAAAAACCCTCTCTTCTTAGACTGGGCGATAGCCTTCTCCAGCAAATCGAGCAGGAAGCGGTATTCGGCGCGGAGGTAGATGTAGGCTTTTCTGGCTCCGATGGCATGGCCGGCGATAGCTATGCCCTCGATAAGGCTGAAGGGGTCGTTCTCCAGGATATACCTGTCTTTGAATGTCCCAACCTCGCCCTCGTCAGCGTTGCATATAACGTATTTTTCGTCGCCTTTAGCCTTGCTGGCCAAATCCCACTTCAGTCCGCAGGGAAAGCCCGCCCCTCCCCTGCCCCGCAGCCCCGACGCCTTTATCTCCCCGATTACCTGCTCAACCGGCAGCCTCAGAGCCTTCTTCAAAGCCTTAAAGCCATCCCTGTCGATATAGCTGGCTATATCCTTGGGGTCGATAACCCCGCAGTTGGCTAATACTACCCGTTTCTCCGGCACCTTTACCTCCGTGCCTTATTTATACGCCTTTAAAATCTGTGATATTTTCTTCGGGGTCAAATCAACGTGAACATCGTCGTTTATCATCATCGCCGGCGCCCTATCACAGGCCCCGATGCAGTTGGTCAACTCAAAAGAGAACCTGCCGTCGGCGGTGGTCTCACCGGGCTTAATCCCGATTGCCTTCCGCACACCTTCAATTATGGTCTGGGAATCTTTAAGATAGCAGGGGATGCTCTTGCAAATCCTGATTACATTCCGGCCCTGTGGCTTAATTGAAAGAAATGAATAAAAGCTGGCCACCCCGTAGACCTCGCTTATGGAGAGCCCCAGGGATTCGGCCAGCTCGGCAACAGTCTCTTGAGATAAATAACCAGACCTGCTTTGCGCACGCTCCAGCAGCACCAGCAGGTCTCTCTTTTCTTGGCTCTGGGGTTTAGTTCCCTCACCAATTTTACTCATTATATTTCATCCTTAGAACTGGCTAGTCAACTGGTTATAATCAACGGCTTTCCCTTCCTAGCTTCCTTCACGTCTCTCGGCCTGCCCAGCGCTCCGGTAGGGCAAAAAGAGATACATACATCGCAGTCACGGCAGACTTCTTTGTCTATGGGCTGGTCAAAATCGACGACCACCTTGGCATCAAAACCACGATAGCCAATGGCGAAAACATTGTGCCCGGCCACCTCGCGGCAGGCGCGGACACAGCGGCGGCACATGATACACTTGGTCAGGTCACGGACAATATAGGGGCTTATATCCTCTAAAGGATAGTAATTCTTTCTCGTCTGAAAGCGGGGCAACCCCACCTCCAGGTCAGCGGCAATCTGGCGCAGCTCACAGATATTTGCTTTGTCGCACATATAACAGGAGCCGCAGTGACTGGCCAGCAGAAGCTCTAAAATCATCCTGCGAGTGGCTAAGACCTTATCGGAGTGGGTTTGTATCACCATGCCTTCAGTGATGGGGGTGTGGCAGGAGCCGACCAGCGTTCGAGAGCCTTCCACCTCGACCACGCAGATACGGCAGGCGCCGAGGGGAGACAAATCCTCGTGGTGGCACAGGGTGGGGATACCGATGCCGTTCGCCTGGGCGGCCTCGAGGATGGTCATCCCCTCTTTGGCGCTAACCTGGCGTCCGTCTATTGTTGCCGTTATCTCGCCCATTTACGCCTTCTCAACCCTGACCGCGCAGACCTTGTATTCCGGTATCTTGGCCACCGGGTCGAGGGCGGGGTTGGTCAGAAGGTTGGCCGGGCTCTCGGCAAAGTGGAAGGTCATGAAGACTACCCCCACCGGTGAAACCTCGGTTACTTTAGCCCTGGCGGTCACCTTACCCCGCCGCGAGCTGACCTTAACCATCTCGTCATTGGCAATGCCCAGCTTCGAAGCATCTTGGGGGTTGATCTCCACCGTCCCCTCCCCTTTTAACACGTTAAGCCCTTTTACTTTTCGGGTCATAGTGCCGGTGTGGAAGTGATAGAGGCTGCGCCCGGTGGTCAGCACCAGCGGGTAATCCTTATCGGGAAGCTCCTTCGACGGCTTGTACTCCAGTGGGATAAACCGCCCCTTGCCCCGGGTGAACTGCTGGGTGTGCAGGATGGGCGTACCGGGGTGCTCCGGGGTGGGACAGGGCCACTGCAGGCCGCACTTTTCCAGCCGCTTATAGCTGATGCCCCCGTAGCTGGGAGTAAGCAGGGCAACCTCATCCATAATCTGGGAAGGATTCCCAAAGTCAAATCCGCCGTTGCCCATCTTCTTCCCCAGCTGGCAGGTAATCTGCCAGTCGGGCCGGGAATCGCCTACCGGCTCTATTGCCTTTCTCACCCGCTGCACCCTTCTTTCGGTATTGGTGAAGGTGCCGTCTTTCTCGGCAAAGCTCACCCCGGGCAGGATCACGTCGGCCAGCTCGGCCGTCTCCGATAGAAATATGTCCTGCACCACCAGGAACTCCAGTTCCTCCAGCGCCTCTTTAGCATGAGTAATATTCGGCTCACTCAGCATCGGGTTCTCCCCGATAATATAAATGGCTTTTATCTTTTTACTGCCGGCGGCATCAACAATCTCGGTGATGGTCAGACCTGGCTTACCCGGCATTTGGCCACCCCAGGCCGCCTCAAATTTTTTCTTTACATCAGCATCGGCCACCGCCTGGTAGCCGGGATAGACGTTGGGCAGGGCGCCCATGTCGCAGGCCCCCTGAACGTTGTTCTGCCCCCGCAGCGGGTTAACCCCACTCCCCGGCTTGCCGACGTTGCCGGTGAGCATGGCTAAATTAGCGGTGGCGATAACGTTATCGGTGCCGTGGGAGTGCTGGGTGATGCCCATAGCATAGAAGATGGCCGACGGCTTTTCGGCGGCGTATATCCGGGCGGCCTCAACTATCTTATCTTTGGGCACGCCGGTGGTCTTCTCCACAAAATCAAGCCCGAAATCTTTAAGCGACTTCTTAAAGTCGTCAAAATTCTCGCACCTCTCGTCAATAAAAGCCTGGTCGGCCAATCCCTCGTCAACGATGACCTTCATCATCCCCATAAGCAAGGCGACGTCGCTCCCCGGCTTATGCTGGAGCCAAAGGTAGGCCCAGCGCACCATGTCAATCTCGCGGGGGTTGGCCACAATCAGCTTGCCGCCGTTATCCACCGCCCGCTTTATCTCCTGGCTGATTATGGGATGGGCCTCGGTGGTGTTGGTGCCGATAGCCAGAATGCACCTGGAATCGCGGAACTCGTTGATTGAGTTGGTCATGGCTCCGCTGCCGAAGCTCTGTACCAGCCCGGCAACGGTGGGGGCATGGCACAGGCGAGCGCAGTGGTCAACATTGCCCGTACCCAGGACCGCCCGGGCAAACTTCTGGGCAACATAGTTCTCCTCGTTGGTGCACTTGGCCGAAGAAACCACGGCCAGTTCCTCAGGCCTATATTTACCCAGCCTGCTGGCAACCAGCTCTAAAGCCTCGTCCCAGCCCGCCTCGACGAACTTGCCGTTCTTCTTTATAAGCGGGTGTTCAAGCCGGTCGGGGTGATTGATAAAGTCAAAGCCGAACCGGCCCTTGACGCACAGGAAACCGTTATTAACCGTGTTTTCCCGGCTGCCCCTCACGCCGATTACCTGCCCGTCGCGCACCCCCAGATACATCCCGCAGCCCACCCCGCAGTAGGTGCAGGTGGTGGCCACCTCCTCGGTGGGCAGTTTGTCCTCTTTAGGCATCAGCGCCCCCACCGGGCAGTGGGCAACGCACTCCCCGCAGGAGACGCAGTTTGAAGAATCTAATATCGGCTTATCGGCAAAAGTAGCCACCTTGCTGGCATAGCCGCGGTTGATTATGGCGATAGCTCCGGCCCCAACCACCTCGTCGCATACCCGCACGCACTTGGCGCAGAGGATGCACTTGTTCAGGTCGCGGAAGAAGAAGGGATTACTGTCGTCAACCGCATATGACCTAAGCGTCCGGCGAAAGGGTATCTCGGTAATGCCCAGATAGTCAACGACAGTCTGCAACTCGCAGTGCCCGTTCTTGGGGCAGGTGACGCAGCGTTCGGTAACGGCTACATTGCGCAGGCAGATGTCCAGAGGACCGCAGCGCTCTCTCCTATCGCAGATGAGGCACTCGCTGGGGTGGTCGGCCAGGATTAACTCAACGTTGGCGCGGCGTACCTCGTTTACCGTTGGGGTATTGGTCTTTACCACCATACCATCAGTAGCCGGGGTGGTGCAGGCGATGGGCAGACCGCGCATATTCTCGATTTCGACGATGCAGAGACGGCAGCCCCCGTAGGGCTTGAGGTCTTGGTCGGCGCACAGGGTGGGGATATAGATACCCGCCGACTGTGCCGCCTCGAGCACGGTCATGCCAGCCTGAGCCTCGACCTCCTGACTGTCAATGGTCAGCTTAATCGTGTCCAAATTACTACTCCCGCTCCTCAAGGTCGCACCTCAAGCAACGTTTGGCCTCTTCAATAGCCGCCTTATCATCATAGCCGAGCTCAACCTGAGCAAAGTTGCCCAGCCTCTGTTCGGGCGGCACGGTGGGCATCTTGGGCCGCCACTGTTCCTCGGCCTCTTCCAACGGCGCCAGATCCCCTTCCGGCGGCGCCAGTGTCTCATCGATTTCCCCCTCACCACCCAGGTATTTATCTATTGAAATAGCCGCCTGCCTGCCGGCAGCGATAGCCTCAATCACCGAGGCCGGCCCGCTGGCGGCGTCGCCGCCAGCGTAGACCCCCTCCCGGCTGGTGGCCAGAGTATCGGGATCAACCTCAATAACATTACCCCGCCCCACTGATATATTAAACCTTTCGGGGACTTCGGGGCGCTGGCCGATGGCGGCGATTATAGTATCATAGCCAGTGGTGAACTCACTGCCCTCGATTGGCTCCGGGCGCCTTCGCCCGCTCGAGTCCATCTCACCCAGCTCCATACGGATAGTCTCCAAATCTACCCTGCCGTTGCGGTTGACTATCCTCGAAGGCGCCACCAGGTAGTCGATACTGGCCCCCTCAGCAATGGCTTCCTCCACCTCCTCCGGGTTGGCCGGCATCTCGGCCTGAGTCCGGCGGTAAACAATACTTACCTCTTTAGCCCCTAGGCGAAGTGACGTCCGGGCAGCATCGATAGCGGCGTTGCCGCCGCCAATTACGGCCACTTTATCGCCCACCTCAACCTTTTTGCCCAGGCTCACCTCCCGCAGGAATTCGGCGCAGTCCATAACTCCGGAACCACTTTCCCCCTTGACCCCTATCTTCATCCCCTGGTGGGCACCAGTAGCCAGAAAGACAGCGTTATAGCCCTCTTTGAACAGCCCGTCTACAGAATCCACCCTGGTATTTACCCTTATCTCAACACCGGCATCTTCTATCTCTTTGATTTCAGATTTAAGTATATCCTTGGGCAGGCGGTAGTCAGGTATGCCCACCCGCATCATGCCCCCGGGCTCGGGCAGAGCTTCAAAAACGGTAACCGAATGACCCAGCCGGGCCAAGTAGTAGCCAGCGGTAAGCCCGGCCGGCCCCGCCCCGATAACAGCCACCCTCTTTCCGGTGGCCGGTGGCGCTTTTTTAAGATTCTCTTTCCAGAGGCCGGTATCGTGTTTGGCGGCGTAGCCCTTGAGCATCCGTATGGCGATAGCCTCCTCAAGCTGGGCGCGGCGGCACTTGGACTCACAGGGGTGGAAACAGACCAGCCCGCAGACCGATGGGAAGGGTATCTTCTCCCGGATGACGGCCACCGCCTCGGCGGGCTTGCCCTCACCGATAAAGCGGACATAGCGCGGCACATCGATGCCAGCCGGGCAGGTATGGCTGCAGGGAGCACTGACCAGCCCCTCGCACACCGCCGCCCGGCAGTGGTGCTTCTTGATATGCTCCTCGTATTCATCACGGAAATAGCGGATGGTGGTCAGCACCGGGTTGGGTGCTGTCTGCCCCAGCCCGCAGAGCGAGCCGGCCTTAATCTGCTCGCTTAATTTCAGCAGTAAATCAATGTCCTCCAACTTGCCCCGGCCGTGGGTAATATCATTGAGTATATCCAGCATCTGCTTTGTCCCCAGGCGGCAGGGGACGCACTTGCCGCAGGACTCGTCCTGGGTAAAGGAGAGGAAGTAGCGGGCAACGTCGACCATGCAGGTATCCTCGTCCATAACCACCATGCCCCCCGACCCCATGATGGAGCCGGCCTGGGCCAGCGTCTCGTAGTCAACCGGCTGGTTTAGCAGGCTGGCGGGCAGGCAGCCCCCGGAGGGACCGCCGGTCTGGACCGCCTTAAAGCGCTTGCCACCGGGGATGCCCCCGCCTATACCGTAGATAATCTCCTGGAGAGGATATCCCATCGGCACCTCAACCAGGCCGCTGTTGGCGATCTTGCCGGTCAGGGCAAAGACGGCGGTGCCCTTGCTCTTCTCGGTGCCAATCTGGGCGTACCAGTCGGCACCTTTGGCGATAACAACTGGCACTGTGGCCAGCGATTTCACATTATTGATATTGCTCGGCTTGCCCCATAAGCCGGACTGGGCGGGGAACGGTGGGCGGGGGCGTGGCATACCCCGCTTCCCCTCGATGGAAGCCATCAGGGCCGTTTCCTCGCCGCAGACAAAGGCACCGGCGCCCTCCTTGACGTGGATTCTGAAATTAAAGCCAGAGCCTAATATATTCTCCCCCAGAAAACCCTTCTCTTCAACCTGCTTTAAAGCCAGCCGCACCCTTTTTACCGCCAGCGGGTACTCGGCCCTGATATAGATATAGCCCTCGGAGGCGCCGATGGCGTAGGCCCCGATAGTCATCCCCTCGATAATGGTATGGGGGTCACCCTCCATGGTGCTGCGATCCATAAAGGCACCGGGGTCACCCTCGTCGGAGTTACATATCATATACTTCTGGTCACCGGGAGCCTTAGCGCAGAACTCCCACTTCTGCCCGGTGGAAAAGCCGGCACCACCCCTACCCCTTAAGCCCGAGCGCTTGACCTCGTCAATGACCTGCTCCGGAGTCATCTCGCCCAGCACCTTGCGCAGCGATTCATAGCCGCCGGTGGCGATGTAGTCCCCTATTCTCTCCGGGTTGATTCGCCCGCAGTTGCGCAGGATGATGCGCTTCTGCCGGTTATAGAAGGGTATGTCCTTGTAGAGAGGTATGGCCTCGCCGCTGACCGGGTCGTGGTAGAACAGGCGTGCCACTGGCTTGCCATCACGGAGGTGGGACTGGGCAATCTCAGGGACATCTTCAACGGTGACGTGGGTATAAAAGATGCCCTCAGGCTCAACCACGGCGATAGGCCCCTGCTGGCAGAAGCCGTGGCAACCGGTAAAGTCAACTCCCACCCCCTCCAAACCCAGCCCGGCTACCTCTTTTTCCAGGGCTTCCCGGATTTCAAAAGCCTTACCGGAGACACAACCTGTGCCGTGGCAGATAAAAACGGTGCGCTGGTTAGCTGGCTTTTTCTTTGGCACCAAGGACCTCCGCAACTTTCTTGGTCGTCATCTGGCCGTAGGTCTCATTACCCATTCTCATGGTTGGCGCTAGGGCACAGGCGCCGATGCAGGCCACCGTCTCCAGGCTGTATTCCATGTCTTCAGTGGTCTCTCCCGGCTTGATAGCCAGCCGTTTCTCAATCTCACGCAGGATACGCGCCCCTCCCCGCACATGGCAGGCAGTCCCCCGGCAGACCGTTATCTTGTTCCGTCCGGTGGGGGTAAAGCTAAACTGGGCGTAGAAGGTGCTCA
>Ga0315548_1003490_pt1 | contig 11770 bp, 10 predicted proteins | sample SalMarSW160110MG_2_FD_202540 | JGI IMG/M metagenome (GOLD analysis project Ga0315548, IMG submission 202540) | Salt marsh sediment microbial communities from the Plum Island Ecosystem LTER, Massachusetts, United States - Salt Marsh Sediment SW1601-110 ... | reverse complement strand
TGTACTTCTGTTTTTCCATACACACAAGATATAAAGTGTTTTCTTAAAGTACAAGTCTTAACTGTGATATTTTTCGCTGAGCAGTTACAGAATTTTTTATTTTACTCTGGCTTCTGAAGTAGATGATCTTATTACGCCCACAAAGCTTGAATGGGAACTGCAAAGAGGTTCTTGTCGAATGGTATTACTTCGTTTCCATTATATAGCACAATGCCACGTATAAATTTCTTTTTTAGTTCGTCAGCAAGAATTTTCATTGTCTTAAAAGATGTGGAATCAAACTTTTGACCGCTCTTAACTTCAATGCAAACCATACTACCATCTCGCCGCTCAAGCAGAAAGTCAATCTCCTGTCCTGTTTGAGTTCTGAAATGATACAATTGCGGCTGAGTCTTGCTCCATGAAATCAATTTTATGAGTTCGTTTAAAACAAACGATTCAACTACTTTCCCTCTTAACTCTCCATCGGATTTTATACGCTTTTCATCTGCGCCAACAAGATAGGATATCAGTCCGGTGTCAGTAAGATAAAGCTTAGGTGTCTTGATAAGCCGCTTACTGAGATTCTTTGACCATGAGGGGACTAAACGGACAAGGAATGTCGTTTCAAGAAGTGTCATATACCGCTTCAATGTCGTCTGGGGTATTTTACTGCTATTAGATAATTCTGAAAAATTTAGTAGTGACCCCGAACGGCTTGCAAGAAGGGCAAGCAAACGTGGAAGAGCTGTTAATCCTTCGATATGAGTGAGGTCACGTATATCTCTTTGTAAAATTGTGGCAATATAAGAACTAAACCAACCATTTCTCCGAACTGTATTCTCACGCTGTAAAGCTTCGTAATAGCCGCCATTCATCATCCGATCAATCAAATTTAATTGTGTAATACTTTTTTGGGATTTTTTCGGTAATTTTTCAGCAAACACATCATCAACAAATGAGCCTTTTGTTTTTTCAAGTTCACTTTGTGAAAAAGGATACAAAGAAAGAATCTCCATTCTTCCTGCAAGCGATTCAGAAAGCTTTGGAAGAAGGAGTACATTCGCTGACCCTGTAAGTAAAAATCGGCCTGCTTTGCGTTTCTTATCCACAGATGCTTTCAATGCCATAAAAAGTTCAGTTGCCCGCTGAATCTCATCTATTATCAAAGGTTCGTCGTATCCGGCAAGGAATCCTTCGGGATTATTAAGGACAGCAGAAAGGACTATAGCATCATCTAACGTTGTATATCGGGCAGAGTGCCCATGAGAAGAAAGCCATTCTACAAGCGTGCTCTTCCCCACTTGACGTGCACCATTCAATAGTACAACAGGGCTGTCATTTAAGGCATCTAATAAATTCTGCGTGATTGACCGGGGTATCATACTGGAACTTAATAAAAGTCATCCATAAAATCAACCACTAAATGGATGATAATCATCCATTCAATGGACGAATTTACATCACCAAGCATACACTTGCTAACAATTCCAAATTGTTTTACCTTTGACTCATAATTGACGTGTTAGGATCTGAGAATAACTGCTAACAAATGTGCTAACACTTGAGAAATTTTTGAATTAAAAGTTTGGTATTTTTTACTGAAATCATCAAAATTTTGGACTCAAACAGCTTTTCAAGCCTGGAACACGAGTTCTCCGCCAAACAGACGGCGGATCTTCGAGAATCTCGTTGGAGGCACAAGGTTTTAAGCAGTTATCTCTCATCTGCTAACACTTCTGTTAACACTTTTCGCAGGAGTGCATCATGCCTACACTTTTTAAACGCTCTAACGGTATTTATTATTTCATTTCTACTGACACTTTGGCAAAGTATAAGTCGTTTTTCATTTTTGAGATATGATCTAATCATAATAGATTCTTCTTATAATATTTTTCTCGCTGTTTAAATTGTTTTTCAAGAAACGGGATTTTATTATCTCGATAATCGATAATGAGTTTAGGTTTTTCTATCTCTCGCAATCTTCCCATATATTGTATTAGCTTTCCTTCAAAGGAAAACGGAAATGCAAGGACAAGACAAGTAATTCCGCGAATATCCAACCCTTCACCAAAAAACTGGCCTGTTGAAAGAATTGCCTGAAAATGACCGTCTGTAATCTGCCTCATTTTTGATTTTCTTGCTCGCACTGAATCATCCCCAGAAATTACAATTGTCTCACATTTTCCTTTGAGATAGAGATTGAGAATCTCGAGGTGCTCCTTTCTCTCGCTTAATATAAGCACTTTATTTCCACCAGTCGTTTGCTCCAAGATGTCTTGTACTATCAATTGATTCCGTGAAGAATCAAAACAAATCACCTTTGATAAGAGTTGAAATAGATCAGTCTTGAATTTGAAAGGAATAACAAGGTTCGTCGTTCTTACGAAAACTTCTGGTGGTACACTTACTACTGAAGATACTGATGTAATGTCCGCCGTTTTCATTTGTGCGATAATATCACCAATATAGACATAAATCAATTTTTCATCATTGTGTTTGCGAATAGGTGTAGCAGTAAGTCCATAAAGGTAGTGAGGATTGAACTGTGTAACGACTTCTCTAAATGTTGTTGCCGGTATGTGGTGACACTCATCTATCACAATTATACCAAATTGATTATTCAACTGTGAAAGGTCCGTTTTACGACTTAAGCTTTGAAGTAAAGCAACCGTAATGTGCTTGCCAAAGGTTTTCTTTGCTCCACAATATTGTCCTATTTGTGTTTTTGGAATGCCTAGAAATGTCTGGATACGTTCCATCCATTGATCTAATATTTGTTTACGATGAACAAGAATCAACGCAGGTAGTTTCCTTCGGGCGATCAATTCAAGTCCGATAATTGTTTTGCCACTTCCTGAAGGCGCAACGATCACGCCTTGATCGTTCGCCATCGCAGAATTAACAACTGTCGCTTGAGAAGGTGATAATTGAATTAGACTTTCATAAGATAGCTCATTTATGGTGGAGTATTCATGGTTCACCGTATGATTGATCTCGTGACTATTCAGAAAATCAATTAATTTATTCAAGAATCCTCGCGGTAACAGGACATATTCCCCCGACTCTTCTATCAATTTATAATATTTTTGAACTTTATAGGTCGACTTACCAAGTTGACGCTTCACAAAGTACTCGCTATTAAGAAAATTAAGTTCCTCCTTTAAGAAATCCCTAAGTGGTGGTGTAAGTTCCGTGTATACTAATACAATTTTATTGCTAACAGAAATGGTCAAAGAATGTTCAGCAGTCTCGACAGGTATTGAGAGATTTTCTTTCTCTTTGAATATTTTTTGATAAACATCATCAGTTTCTTTTCTAGAATATCTCCGTAATTCCCTAAGATATATCCATTGATCGGGGAACGGACAACCCGTTTCCAAATCTATAAATACTGTATTGCCTTGTAATACCGACTTCCCTTGAAAAGGCAAAGCAATTAAATTGCCATAGCCACCTTTTGAAATTGAGTCCTGATTTGGAAAGAGACGATCGAAACTGATCTCTTTTTCAAATTCTGAAATATTGTATGCATGGCGAATCAGTTCGAGGCCAAGTTGGCGACTTTTACGACAGGAATATGGTTCTGAGAAGAAAATCCATACATGGCCGCCATTTCCAGAACGAGATCGTTCGAGATAAGCTACCAACCCATAAATGCGGCAAGCATTAATAAATAATTCTGCCTCCTTTTTCCAAGTCTCCCCATCAAAATCGGCGGCAAGAAAATATGATGAATTATCAGGAAGAATGGGATAGACACCAACAACATGCAAACCAAGAAGATGCTTTTTAATCACTTCATCTGTAAGCGGTAATATCTTTTTATTTTCAAAATCTTTAATCGAGCCTCCACGACGCTTATGCGCCATGAACTCATCCCAATTGAATTCATATGCAGGGCTGTACCCAGAATGTCCCTCTTTTTCCCAACGACGTGCATACACATCTGATCTCCCTCGAAAAAGAGACTTAAATAATTCGATCTTTTGTGCATCAACGGAAATCATAATTGCACACTCCGCCTGTATAAGTGAACCACATTAAATTAAATGTGCTATAGTTATACAATCTTCACTGAGATTGAAGATTCATTGTTTTCAAGCTGATCAATTGAAATCTCTTTGATAATTGGGTACATATCGATAGTATATCAATTTGAAATTAGGAGAATACAGTGGCTTCGATTCCATGTCTCGGCATTGGTATTTTTCGCTTGTCGCGCCCCTTATCGAAGACGCTCCTATTATTGGAACAGATTAATATATTCTTTGAATACAAATCTTCTGTTTCTCTGTCCTCCGGTAACTTCCGTCAATATTTCAAGTTCTACAAAATCACGAATAAGAGCGTTCGCTGTAGCAGGTGTCACACCTATAAGGTCAGCTATTTCAGCAGCCGTAAGACTAGGTCTACTATAGAGAACATTCATCAGCTCTTTCGCTTTCGGTAATTTCTTTCCCAAGGTAATAAGCTTTTTCCCTTCTATTGTTTCTCGCAATTGGAGTATCTGCTCAAACGTCTCAACTCCCTTCTTCGATGTCTCAATAACAGCAATAAGGAAGAATTTTATCCATTGAGCCAGATCATGTGAGGTCCGTGCAATAGAAAGTTTATCGTAATACACACTTCTATTCTTTTCGAAGTAATCAGAAAGATACAATGTCGGTCTGGTGAGTAATCCTTCGCTAACAAGATATAAAGTGATCATAAGACGACCAATACGACCGTTTCCATCGAGGAATGGATGGATTGTCTCAAACTGATAATGAGCAAGAGCTATTTTAATTAAATGCGGAACTTCGATGGCATCATTATGCAAGAAGTTTTCCAAATCTTCCATCAGATTATCTACCTCCGAATTCGGAGGAGGAACAAACGCTGCATCTTGAATGGTTGCTCCACCTATCCAATTTTGACTCGTGCGATATTCTCCAGGAAGTTTTACGACACCACGTCCTTTGCTCAACAAATATTTATGAGTTTCCTTAAGCAGCCTCGTAGAAAGCGGCAGAGATTTAAGTTTGGCAATAGCGTTGTTCATTGCCTTGATATAGTTCTGTACTTCCTGCCAATCGTCACGTTTCTCGGGATCAATATCCTTTCTTGTGAGAAGCGCATCGCTAATTTCCGTCTGCGTTCCTTCGATTTTACTGGAAGTCGTCGCTTCTTTGACAACGTGCATCTCAATGAAGTAATCAACGTCGGGAATACGAAGAAAGTAGGCATTTAACTCACCCAGTTTATGGTTCGCCTCCGAGAGCAAGGTATTGATCTTAGGATCCGACCACGTCCAAGTAGTATTAATCTTGGATGGAAAGAATGCTTGATACCGTTTTTGCTGGAGGTATCTGCCTGCCTTATAATCTTTTATATCCATATATGTAACCTAAAATAAGAATGTGTGTTATTTTAACTTAACCTATTATCCTAAAATAAGAATTATTTTATTTTAAGCAAGAGAAATTACCTTTTTGCTGATTTCTCGAACAGTCTTAAGAGATCTAAGTAATAATAGCACCTTGACATATCGATCCTTCTATAGGCATTGGTTCCATATTTCAGCACTTTGTATAAAAGTACAGAAAATCCGAATAATCACAAATTTGGAGTGTTCATAATTTTAAACAAGCGATAAATCTGAATAAAATTTTGGTATAACATGTCTAGGAACTGAACCATCATTTTAAGTCAATAATTAAAGGGCAATCTATATGGCACATAAAAATAATCCAGGTCATTCATTAAGTTACAGATAAAGAGTTTCGGAAATAATTCATGATCGCTAAGGTATTGTTAAAAGTTTCTAGTGGTTCCCCATGATTCCCCTTTTTAGATATTTTGGCGTTATATCTTATTTGTAGCTCAAATAATCTATAAATTGCACTAGTAAAACGCAAGAAAATAATACAACTCAAAGGAAAGAACGAGTATTAAGCGATAAAAACTAATACTCTAAGCTGTTTCATCAAGAAAATATTATAAAAGGATATTCGCTCCCATCACAAGTCCAATTTTATAAAATACTAACTTATCATCGGCAATCAACGAAGTCAGATCAGCATCAACTAACTTGATTATGATGTTATTTGAATTAGGACAAAAAAGAAGCCTCGTTATTAATACCAACGAGGTGATAGGTAAATAAATAATATTTACTTCCCTCTTAGCCGTTTTTTGAAATACTTATCTTTGTCTCGAGTATATACTGTCCGCCTCTGATAAAAATTGTATCTCCGGGCTGTGCCACCGACATTGCCTTAGTAATTGTCTGGAACGGCGTTGAGTATGTCCCTGCAAATAAATCACTGCCGATCGGCGATACAAAAATTCCAAATATAGTATCTATTTTAAAAGCGGCCTTATCTCGTATTCCATTCTCTGTAAATGCGCATTGCATTAAGAAGATTACAATTACAATCATCTTCAGAAATAAAAATGAGAAGGCATGCTGTTTCATAATTCTTTCAGGCTTACCGCTTAATTCTTGCCGAACCGCCGCTCATGACATATTTGATTTCTTCTATTGTAATCATACTTGTATCGCCGCGTGTACTTTGAAGAAGCGCTCCATGCACCGCGCCTAACTCAACACATTCCTGCGGAGCCATCATATTTAGCATTCCATACATGATACCGCTGCAAAATCCGTCTCCGCCTCCGACACGGTCCTCCACTTCAAGATTTTCATATTTTCTTGATTGATAGAATTTACCGTCATAGTACATAATCGCCGACCAATTATTAAGCAGCCCGCTCGTCACTTCACGTAATGTGGTAGCCACAATTTGAAAATGCGGATACTTCGCCATGCTATTTGTAACCATTTCCTTGTATGCCTCTATAGGAAGCATTTTATAATTTTCATCAATTCCCCGCACATCGCATCCGAGAGATTTTTGGAAATCTTCTTCATTCCCGATAAGGACATCGATATAAGGGATAAGATTCTTAGTCGTTTCACGGGATTTCTCAGCGGACCAGAGTTTGGTTCGATAATTAATATCATAACTCACAATCGTTCCCGCTTCATGCGCTGCCTTCATCGCTTCTTGTACTACTTCTGCGCAGCCATCGCTCAGAGCCGTGAAGATTCCTCCTGTATGGAACCACCTTACTTTCTTTTCAGTAAAAATCCGCTTCCAATCGATGTCACCCGGTTTCATATTAGAAACTGCTGTATAACCTCGATCGTAAATCGATGTACTTGCACGAACACCGATTCCAATTTCAGTAAAGTTGATACCGATTCTATCCGATCTGCCGACTCCATCATAGGGAACCCAAATTATTTCACTGAGATCCATCCCACTGGCTCCGGCATGATTACGAATGAAATGACCAATCGGATTATCCACGAGGCGGGATACCCACCCCGCCCTCAGGCCGTACCGGGAAAGAGCATATGCAACGTTATATTCGCCGCCGCCGGCATATGCTTCAAACACCGGAGTCAATTCAATACGCTGGTGACCGGGAGGACTTAATCTTAGCATGCACTCACCGAGTGTCAGTATATCAAGTTCACATTCTGATGCAGATTTAATTTCTAACACAATTTATTTCTCTAAATATTTAAATGATTTTCCTGGATTTTAAAAAATCCGGCCTGTCTTGCCATCCTCATATCTCGGTTTGTTCAAGTTTTGGAGCCAGCTTGATAAAAATAAGATATGCAATCATATACATTGATCCGCATATAATAAAAAGTGTAAGATAACTTCCGGTTAGTTCAAGTATAAAACCTGCTAACGTAGCAATCAGCATACCGCCGATGGCTCCTGCCATTCCGCCAAAACCGACGATAGACCCAATCGCTTTTCGCGGAAACATATCAGATGTAGTTGTAAAGAGGTTCGCAGACCATCCTTGATGAGCAGCAGTTGCAAGACTTAACAAAGCCACTGCAATCCACACATCGGATGCTTGTGAAGCAAAGACGATCGGTATGACACAAATTGCACAAATTAACATAGCTGTCTTACGGCCTTTATTGACACTCCAGCCCCTTTTAATAAAGAATGACGACAACCATCCGCCCCCAATACTGCCTATATCTGCCATCAAGTAAATAACGATGAGCGGCAATCCAATTTTATCTAATGTTAGACCATAGTTTTTATTGAGATATTTGGGCACCCAATAAAGATAGAACCACCATATGGGGTCTGTCATAAATTTTGCGATCGCGAAAGCCCAGACCTGCCTATGCTTCATCAATTTGATCCAGGGAATCTTTTCTTGAGTATCGGGAGGGTCAATTTGTATATATGCTAATTCCTCAGCTTTGAGCCGCTTGTGTTGTTCAGGTTTCTCATATAGCAGCACCCAAAATATAATCCAGATGAATCCGATTGCGCCTGTTGCTATAAATGCCCATTGCCATCCATATGCAATAGTTATCCATGGTACAGCTAACGGTGCAGCTACGGCACCCACATTCGAACCCGCATTGAATATTCCTGTAGCTAAAGCCCGCTCCTTTTTAGGGAACCATTCTGCAACAGTTTTTATTGCAGCGGGGAAGTTACCTGCTTCGCCTAATCCCAATGAGAATCGTGCAATAGCAAATCCTATGACCGAAGAAGCAAAGGAATGCGCCATAGCTGCCAGACTCCATACTGCCATTGCAACAGAATATCCGATTTTCGTTCCGAGTTTATCCATTAACCTACCGACGAGCACCATACCGATCGCATATGCGAACTGAAACGCTGTCACAATATAGCCATAGTCAATCTCGTTCCATCCAATATCAGTTTGAAGTACTGGAGCCAGTATTCCTAAAACTTGTCTATCGATATAATTGATAGTCGTCGCAAAAAACAATAATGCACAAATTGTCCAGCGCTTGTTACCGATATTCACTTTTATTTTTTTCATATCCGTCATTCTTCAGCCCTTCATATTTATTCAATGCTGATGGTTATTCCTTTTCTCAAATTACTTGTTTATTGTCGTGATCTTCAAAGGAGATTTTAGACGCAGTATAAATTCGTTCAAATACTTATTCCATTCATCGACAGTGCTAAAATCGCCGCTGCATGTCCAGCCCGCTCCCGCATAGTATACCAAAGGAACACCGGTTATCGCAGTTCCAAGAAGGAGAACATGAACGCTGTCTTCCTTAATATCGTTGAAAGTTTTATTATCCGCGGCAATACCGGTACCCAGCAAACCGTTCTCTTCTTTCTCGTTGGTGAGTCCCCATAGACCGATCCATTTGTCCTTTTCGCCGGAATACACCGCAACGCCCTTACGTTTTACAAGTCCGGCTGCAAATTGTACCGAAATATTTAAAGAATCGGTTCGATATGTAATTTCAATTTTATTCAGATTGCTGCCTGCATCAAGTGTAAACCGCTTGACTTCCGATATGTTATGTCCATTGAATTTAACAGGCTTGTACACTACTTCAAACATCGCGCGAATCGGTCCTGCTGCCAAAATTTTGTGTGACATAAATACACCCGGCTGACAGAGAAAACCGTTGTCGTAAAGTGCAGAACCTCCTGCTCCCAGTGCTCTTCCAACGCTGAAGAAATCGGCCCCTTCTCCATGGTCTTCATGATAAGAAACTCGAACACTGTCCGGCGCTTCATCTCCTTTATACCATTTTTCAATTATCGGATAACGTACCCGCTTTGTCCATACATCAATTCCATTGTTCACGTCTTTCGCGAAAGCGGGACCGTATATTCTAAAAGCAATCCTGTCATTTTCCCATGCCAGATCTTCACGTGGAATCATCAGTTGTGCAAATGTCAGAGACTGCGGAGTTTTGGTTTGCTTATCGCTGACTTTAACAGCGAACTGTTTTGTCTCTTTTGCTTTAAAGTCCGAGCAAAAAATAAATTCTTCAGGAATACCGTTTTTATCTTTATCAATACACTGTGTAATAAGAGTATCTAATGTCTCCGAATCATATACATATATTTTATCGCAGTTTATAACCTTCAAATATTGTTGAACTCTATCCCATTTAAGTGCAATCATTTCATTGGCACGATCGAGATCCAGATCATTCGTGATTTGCACAACAACACTTTTACTCTTCGAAAAGGATCCTGCACTAACCGGATCAAATACCAAAAATAATACGAATATAAAAAGGGGGAATAATCTAATAATTCTTTCCATTCTGAATATCCTTCCAATCATCTAAGTTCATTAACAACAATGCCATCCATATCATCGAATTCCTGATTCTCGCCGCCCATCGCCCAAATAAAACTGTAATTACAGGTACCGACACCGGAATGGATTGACCAGCTTGGATTTAATACTGCCTGCTCATTGTGCATAATGAGGTGCCGCGTTTCATCAGGCTGTCCCATTAAATGTACAATCAGTGCATCGGGCGGAATGTTAAAATACATATATACTTCCGAACGCCTTTGATGTGTATGCGACGGCATTGTGTTCCAGACACTTCCTTCTTCCAATTCGGTTAGTCCCATAACAAGTTGGCAGCTTTGTACTTTTCCCGGCAGAATTAATTTGTAGATTATACGCTTATTAGCATCACGCTGACTTCCGAGTCTGGACTGAACTGCATCGGCGAAACGAATTAACGCTGTCGGATATTCTTTGTGTGCAGGATAACTGACAAAATAGAATTTTGCAGGCTGTGAACCGCTCTTACTTTTAAACTCAATAATCTTCGCTCCCTTGCCGATATACAATGCATCTTTAGGCTGAAGGGTATATGTTTTGCCGTCGACTTCGATTGTACCTTCGTATCCAATATTAATAACGCCGACTTCCCGCCTCTCAGCAAAATATCCCGCGGCCATTTCCTTTTTTGTGGCAAGAAGCTGCAAGGACTTGTTTACCGGAACAGCTGAACCTGTAATAGACCGATCAATGTCCGAATATACCATCGGCAATTCATCAGAGATAAAAAGTGAGTCAATAATATATAGTTTACGTAATTCTTCTGTAGTTATAGTTTTAAGACCTATCGGATCGGTCGAATATCGCACATCCATGATCATACTCCTATCGGTATTATATAGATTTCTTCAATGAACTTATCTTTCCTTAACACATGCAACAGCTTTGCAGATCAATTCTGCTATCTGTTCAAACTGTCCCGCCCGAATCATCTCCGGCTGTGCCATCCAGCTTCCGCCGCATGCAAGCACTTTTGAAAATCGTAAATATGATAGAAGCGTGGATTGATCAATGCCGCCTGTGGGAATAAATTTCAGGCTTTTAAAAGGCGCTGCCACTGCTTTTAAATATTTCAATCCGCCGCCCGCTTCGGCGGGAAAGAATTTTATCGCTTCCAGTCCAAATTCAACAGCATATTGAATTTCCGTCGGAGTAAACACTCCCGGCAGAACAGTAATTGATTTGTCGATACAATATTTAACCACTTTCGGATTAAATCCCGGCGAGACAATAAAACGAGCACCGGCGTCAATTGCGGTTTGTGCATCTTCTTTGGTAAGTATTGTTCCGGCCCCTATAAGCATCTCAGAAGAATCCGATGCAATCTGTTTGATCACATGTGCGGCGGCTTGCGTACGAAAGGTTATTTCGATAATCGGCAAACCGTTTTCCTGAAGTGTACGCGCACAAGGAATGCCTTTTTTTTCATCTTCAATAGTTACGATGGGAATTATGCCTAAATATCCAATTTGATTCAGTACAGGGTCCATAAAATTCAACTTTTCTACATATAGTGATTTATCTTGCCATCCAGCCGCCGTCAACAACAAGGACATGCCCATTTATATAATCAGAGGCACGAGATGCAAGAAAGACCGCTGCACCTTTGACATCA
>Ga0315548_1003488_pt1 | contig 11780 bp, 7 predicted proteins | sample SalMarSW160110MG_2_FD_202540 | JGI IMG/M metagenome (GOLD analysis project Ga0315548, IMG submission 202540) | Salt marsh sediment microbial communities from the Plum Island Ecosystem LTER, Massachusetts, United States - Salt Marsh Sediment SW1601-110 ... | reverse complement strand
AATTAAAAACTGATTATCGTCTCTCTTGCATTATGAGATATTTCTTGATGAGTATACTGCTTCTTTTCACTATTGCTTGCTGCAATCCGTTTGCTCCCGGATTGGACGACTCTCCTGATGAATCGTTATCGCTTTTAGGTGATCAGAAAAATCCGGAAGGTGTATTTCAGAATCTAAAATATGCATATACATTTCGTGATACTTCAATCTATGGGCAGTTGTTCGATGTCAATTTTACTTTTCTATATCCCGATTATGATAGAAGCGGCGCTGAAATTTCATGGGGAAGAGACGAAGAAATGCGGACTGCAGATGGACTCTTTAAAAGCGTCCAGCGCCTGGATCTTATTTGGAACAATATTGTCGATCAATCGTTTAATACGGACAGCACTTCGGCGTATATTAGCCGGGGATTTAATCTGACTGTGACATTTAGGGCGGACGATATTGTTCGTGTTGATGGATATGCAAGCCTGCAATTGATTCGTCAGGGGACTGAATATCCGTGGACTATAGTCCGATGGCATGATGATTCTAACCACTAAAATGAAAAGATAAAAAATGATTGCATATCAGGGTGAAAAAGGGTCGTTCAGCGAACAGGCAGCGCGGCAGTTTTTTGGTGTACATTCTCTGTTAAAACCGCTGCCGACTTTCTCTGAGGTCTTTGCCTGTACGGACCGGCGGGCCACAGGCCGTTGTATAGTTCCGATTGAGAACTCGCTTTTCGGAAGTATTCATCAGACTTATGATCTTCTGATGAAACACAACCTTTTTATCATTGGTGAAGTAAAGCTTCGCATAGAACTGCATTTAATGGCTTTTCCGGGAACAAAACTACGCGGCGTCCGCGCGATCTATTCTCAGCTGCAGGCGCTTGGTCAGTGTGAAAATTTCCTCGGTAAGCTGAAGAATGTAAAAATAGAAGCGGTGCACGATACAGCAGCGGCAGCACGGTTGATTCGTGAACGACGGCAGCATGACGCCGCCGCTATTGCAAGCGAACAAGCCGCACGGGCTTATGCTTTGCAGATACTAAAACGGAATATTGAAGACGACCATCGCAATTATACACGTTTTATTGCGCTCGCGCACAAACCTATTCAACCGCGCGGCAGGTTAAAGACTTCACTTGTTTTCGCTGCGAAGAATATTCCCGGTTCACTCTTTAAAGCACTCGCCGTTTTTGCTCTTCGGGATATCAATCTACTGAAAATCGAATCTCGCCCGCTTATTGGAAAACCATGGGAATATCTTTTCTACCTCGATGTTGAAGGAACACCTAAAAGTGATCCTCTCCGGCAGGCATTGAATCATTTGAAAGAAATTTGCACATTGGTTAGAGTACTGGGCAGTTATCGTCCTTTTGAAGATAATCGCGGTTCACTTTAAAGTAAGCAAGTAAGACATGCAATTACGATATGTTTTAAGAGAAGGATTCTCAGGATTTAAACGCGCAAAGCTTTCGATGTTTGCAGCGGTTTTCACTATCTGTGTTTCATTGCTGCTGTTGAGTTTTTTTGCAATTCTCTTTATCAATGCAAATACTGTGGTGAACTCGCTGAGAGAAAAAGTTGAAATGGAAGCATTCCTGGACGACCAGCTCTCTGAAGATAATGTCACTGAAGTGAAGGGATTGGTAGAGATGCTGGAAGGTGTTAGAGAAGTGCATTATGTCTCGAAAGAGGAAGCAGCGGAAATATTCCGGCAAGAATTCGGCGAGGATATATATAAGGTATTAAACTTCAATCCGCTGCCGGCATCGCTTAAAATATTCCTGAGTGAAGGTTATAAAACCGCCAAGCATGCCGAGAATATAGTTCAGCAGGTGAAATCTATCAAAGGCGTGAATGAAGTTATATACCGCAAACAGCTATTAGAGATGCTGGACGAGCGTGCTATACTGTTTTTGTGGATTACACTCGGCATAGGAATATTTATCACGGTTTCTTCAATTATTTTAGTAGCGAACACTATCCGTCTTGCTATTTACGCAAAACGTAAAATTATTCAAACAATGAAGCTTATCGGCGCAACGCGCGGTTTTATTCGGCTGCCTTTTTTGCTGGAGGGATTTCTTCAAGGGCTGCTCGGCGGATTGATTGCTACGGCAATCATTTTTGTGCTGTTTAATTATCTGGAGCAGTGGCTTACCGTCTCTCTTTCACAATTTGCCTATGTTCAGCCGTATTACTATGGAATTATTACCGGAGCCGGCTGTCTGCTAGGATTATTCGGAAGCATAATTTCTGTCCGCCGTTTCATCAGCGAAGGTGTGAGTAATTAATGAAAATAACCATTTATTTAAAAGGAGGTTTTATGTTAAGATTCTTTCATTTCACATATCTATTTATCGCTTTTGCAGCGATAACACTTATATGGGGCTGCAGCGATGAGAGTACCGGCCCCGGCGAAGGTACCGGAGGGGATGTTTCAGTTGCCTATACGGAATTAGAAGACCAGATGTACTTGATGTCGACAATTAACATTCAAAGTCCAAGTGATCTGGATCAGGTAAATTTTGTGCAGGCGAATCAATATTATAAAGACGCTGTTGCAAAATCTTCAAACAATACGTCGGCAAACTTCGGCGCAGGACTTACAGAGATATTGATGATTTATGCTGATCCCAGTGTGAACTCAATGATAAAACGCTGGGATTCTGTTTCTCTCGGCAAAAGTTCTGCGACTTCTTTCTTCAGATTCGGCATCCCGACAACTACCAAGGAGATGGCGGTGCCCACTCAGGCTCTTGCAAAAAACATGGCTAAAATTATTCAGGCGGCTTCTGTTAATCCTCCTCTGATCGGCGAAATGCAAGACCTGATGCGCGATAATATTTTACCTCATATCGATTATGCATTAGCTCGTTTTGCCGTCGTTGAATCGGACCCGAACTTTGAATTTAAGATCTCCGGCAAGATGCAGGGCGATCCAAATTTGGATTCTTTGATGCTGGATAACACCGAAATCTATATTATGGATGGTGTATTAATGGGATTGAAAGCTGTTGTAGAACAATTCATCGTATATCGCTTTGATCTTCCTGCATATACGACCCAGGCAATAGTACAGGCGCTTCAACCCTACAATACTACGTTTTTCTATCTTGCTTCGGATGGGGCGGCACGGAGCCAGAGTGTAATGGCGGATGTTACCGGTATGATTGGAAAATTTAAAAATGCTATCAACTTCTTAAAATCCGAAACAGACAACCAGGGCGATGATATTATTAAGATCGGTCAATCGGGAGACGGAACCGTTCCTTTGGAAGACATAGATACGACGCTGGTTTATTTAGATAAGGCCCTGAATTATCTGACATCCACGCAGACTATTTCGCTTGAAGATGCAGATTCCGACGGAAACGATTATACAATCAAGGTTAATATTGCTCAGCTTTATAATTATCCGCCGCAAAATCCGAAAACTGAATGGTTCCCGGCTTATACGGTCGATTCAACTTCATCGGGCGAAATTCAATGGAATTGGGTAAATCAAACCTATGCTTCGTTCACCTTCCCGGATCCGTCGTTCAGCGGCCTGTTCGTTGAGATTAAAAATGAAACTACGGGAAGCAACAATATGAATGAGAATCTGAAACGATTGCTCCATATTGATGAGGCGTTTGAATAATAAATCGGTCTATGAAGTTGCATTCTATCCGACAGCGCAGGCTGGGTTATTCCAGATCCAACCTGCGCATTCTTTTGTCATTCTTTTCTCTTATTTGCATTTCGTCAATATTGCGGTGTCAATTAATAGATTCGCTTGTTCATATCAGGGCGGAAATTTCAGGCGAATACTCGGATATTATACGTCAGCATGCCGATTATTCTTCGGCTACTGTCTTTGCGCGTTCGTTTGAAGCGGAAATATCGGCTTCACACGGATTTGATACGCTTGTACTTGCGTATTCCGGATGGAATCAATATGCATCCTACAACAACCATGCTTCTGAAATCGCATTATCTACAAACAACGGACTCCGTTCTTTGTCGCTTCAATGGATAAGTTCATTCAACTGCATCGATTATTCCGCTGAAGTATTTTTCCCTTTTTCTCAAAAAGTATTTCCTCTTTATTACAGTGCATGGATACGGCTAAATCCTTTTAATAAAATCTTTGTACCCGAGTTCAGTTATAAACGGCTTCCAATATCGTCTGCAAGCGGATTAGGACTGAAGGATTTTTCGTTTCCTTTAGACGAACATTGTATAAACTCTGCATGGAACATAACGCTTAAGAGTCAGCCGGTAAAATTCATGGAGGGCTCGTTCTCATGGGGAAAAAGTATATCAGCAATGCCGGGTGTGCCAGTCCGGTATTCCTCGCCGTTTAATTGGAATACTCAGACATTTTCTGCTCTGCTAAAAATTTATCCGGAAGAAGAATCATCTTTTTGGATAGGATGGAAAAGGAGGGAAGAAAAAGGGGAGATGTCCTTTACAAAAGACGGTTTATCTTTCGGAGATCTTGCCTACGGAGAATTTATTTCCAAACATTGGCAGGCAGGTGCGAGCATAATTATCTTATCGCTGCCTGTGTTGTGCGAATATGATTTTTATCGATTAACAATGTACGGTGTCGGTCATTTTGAATCATGGCCTTTCACAACGGTAGCATCGACGGTTTTTGACAACCGGTTGTACTACAAGATTGACGGAAATATCGATGTCCATAGAATTGAAAGCAGAACATCTGTTGCATGGGGTGACTGGATTATCAAACCGTCATTTGGTCTCCTCTATGTTCTGCCGGATTTATTATGGAGACAGTGGGAGCCGGACTTTATAGTCTTTGGCATAAAAAATGTCAAGGAAGAACAGTTTTCAATTCATCAAAGCTGGCTGCTGCGGCTTGGCTGTGAGGTTGACTTTTCACTGTTAGGCATGAATATCGAAATGCAAGTGGAACAGTACATACCTATGTCCATTAAAAAACGTGAAAAACAATTAAGCAATGTTGAACCAGGTACTCCGGCAGTCTCCGGTACTCCTTCGTCTACGGATGGAGGAAGGCGGATTCAACTAAAAGTGATTTTGCCATAGGTTGCTTTCAGTTCTTTGAATTGATATTTTAAGTCCAGCACTTATGACAACGTCTCCACTTATAGTCAAGTTGTAGTTTGCTTTCAGTTCTTTGAATTGATATTTTAAGTCCAGCCTCGGTTTTCGATGCGCATGGACATTTCAAGTTGTAGTTTGCTTTCAGTTCTTTGAATTGATATTTTAAGTCCAGCCCTTTTGACAAAGTATTCTAAGGTTCTCAAGTTGTAGTTTGCTTTCAGTTCTTTGAATTGATATTTTAAGTCCAGCTAGAAGTTGTTGCAGTGCCAGTGCTTTATGGTTGTAGTTTGCTTTCAGTTCTTTGAATTGATATTTTAAGTCCAGCCCCTTATAGGTAAAGCAATCCAGATGTGTAGTTGTAGTTTGCTTTCAGTTCTTTGAATTGATATTTTAAGTCCAGCTACGCCGACAAAATATCAGGGGTAACGATAGTTGTAGTTTGCTTTCAGTTCTTTGAATTGATATTTTAAGTCCAGCTCAAGCACTCGTGGGTAATACGGCGACTTAGTTGTAGTTTGCTTTCAGTTCTTTGAATTGATATTTTAAGTCCAGCAATTCCGGCTCTGCAACCGGCGGAGACATAGTTGTAGTTTGCTTTCAGTTCTTTGAATTGATATTTTAAGTCCAGCGGAAAAAATAAAAGGTTGCTGAACTGATGGGTTGTAGTTTGCTTTCAGTTCTTTGAATTGATATTTTAAGTCCAGCTTTTTCAACTATTGGCGCGGATAGTGTTGGGTTGTAGTTTGCTTTCAGTTCTTTGAATTGATATTTTAAGTCCAGCTGCCCCCGAGTAGATACACACCGTCCAAGAGTTGTAGTTTGCTTTCAGTTCTTTGAATTGATATTTTAAGTCCAGCACAAAAAATAATAAACCCCAGCGCGTCCAAGTTGTAGTTTGCTTTCAGTTCTTTGAATTGATATTTTAAGTCCAGCAAGTGAAGAAGTTCATGATGTTAAGGACGAGTTGTAGTTTGCTTTCAGTTCTTTGAATTGATATTTTAAGTCCAGCGTTTTTCCAGTTTGTGTCTATTGCTGTATTGTTGTAGTTTGCTTTCAGTTCTTTGAATTGATATTTTAAGTCCAGCTCCAAAGCTGCAATCCTGAAAAAGCATCATGTTGTAGTTTGCTTTCAGTTCTTTGAATTGATATTTTAAGTCCAGCGCAATGCCTCGCGTTCCAGGCAATGCTTTTGTTGTAGTTTGCTTTCAGTTCTTTGAATTGATATTTTAAGTCCAGCTTCACATGAACTAAGTTATTGAAAATACGTGGGTTGCTGGAAAAACTCGCAACAAAAAAAGCGCAGAGTCTTACGCGCTTTTTTTGTTGCCAAACACAAATTCCTAATTCTAAAAGAATTCCAATTGCTGAGGAGGAGGTTTAACTTCTTCTTGAGTGCCGCCTTCAAACAATTCAATCATACCGAACTGCTTATCGGTTATTTGTAAAATTCCAACTTTTCCCTTTTTAGGAAGTAAATTTTTAACTCTCCGTTTGTGTAAGTCAGCCCCATCTCTGCTTATAGAGTGTCTTACATAAATAGAAAATTGAAACATCTGAAATCCGTCTTTTAACAGGTTGTCGCGGAATTTTGTAGCCATTTTTTGATCGGCTGGCGATGTAACAGGTAGGTCAAAAAAGACAAGGTTCCACATAACCCTATATTGATTAAACCGGGAATCCGGGATACTTGAGTATACGTCTTTCTTTTGCATAACAATCTGCCAAAGATTTTGTGGTTGTACTGAGGGCTAAAAAAAGAGGTTTGATCTCTTGCTCAATGATTGTATCAACTGTAAGAATTGAAAGTAGTCTCTTCTTCATTTCAGGTGTTAATTCATAAAAAGATTCGCTATTGATAACTATAGATCTTACAAGCCAGTCAACATATGGACGGTATGGTTCCATAATGTCATCCGCTAAACAAAATGCATTATATTCATTTTTATGATGTATACCTATAGCGGGATGCAAACCAGAAGAAACTAATGCACGTGCGACAGAAGCACGTAAAATTGCATAGCAGTAGTTGAGTAAATTGTTTGGAGGTAAGCCATCCGGATCACGCTTAAATCCCATGTCTGGAGAGAAGAAATGCTCCCAATAGTATTTTGCACCGCGTGCTTCCAAATTACTTGTATCTCCCGATCGAACTTCAATAGCCCAACGCCGTAGAGGCGCCGGTTCTTTTCCGATTCTTTCAAGTAGCATTGCTTGATTCAGAAGCTTTGCTTTTACTGTTTGCTGCCAAAGTTGTTTTCTGAATGGCATAGATGCTTCCATTTGAGAAGCGAGAATTGCGGTGTGTATTGAATTTCCACTTGCCGGAAGCATAATACCATTTGGATGATGATTAAAATCGCATATAATGACTACGGCGTCATTCAGCATTAATGCGGATAGAACCTGCTGAGTAATCGTGATTTGTTGACTTTCTAGAAGAAGAACCCCAATATCTTCTATGGGAATGCTCTTCAATTCTTCTCCTTGCTGAATAACTAATTGCTTCTGTTCTTTCTTTACATAGGCTTGATTAGAAAGAACAATAGTCCGTTTCATCATGACGTCTATTCTAATCCATTTTATTTAATATTCTTCCTAACAGGTCTACTTCTACCTTTATAATATTTGCGGTGTTAATTCTCAATTGGAAAAACAACGTATTTCGGTCCTCTTTATTTATTTTTGAAGCATATAAGTAGTCAATGAAAATTTGTCCGACTACATCAAATTTCCTTACTCTAAATAGACGACTGCGCAGGTATTTCATATCTTCCCAATCAATTTCATCAGGTCCCGAATCATATCGAATAACTATATCTCGCTGTTTTAAGGCAAAAAGAAGAGGTTTGTTGTCTAGATTGCTGTTTATAATCGGTTTATTGTTAAGAGAACGCTTTACGGCAGTATAGAAAGATATAGTTTCAAATGCACGTTTCTTTGTTTCGGGATCTTCATAAATAGCGATCGCATAATTATTCCCAGGTTCAACAAAAACATTTTCTCGAATTTCTTCAAGATGTTCTCCTGGATTGAAAACACGCACATGTCTAATAGGAATTATTTTCTTTTTCTTCGAATACATTAGTACTGGATCATTTTTATTCTCTTCAAAAGCTTTTTTGATGCCCCCATATTTCTTTACTCTTTTCATTAATACTTCACGCACTTTATGATCGACAACTTTATCAAGTTGCCGATCCTCTGTGAATTTTGTTAATGGCCATCTTGTGACGTAGGTTTGTTCATCATAGCTTTTAATTGAGCCATAAAGGGTCTCTTCATGCATCTGGCCGCGGATGGTTATTGTATTCTGTCTTAATAATCCTTTTTGATGGTTTGCTTTGTCTTTTATCTTGATCCAGTTTGGCTTTTTGCCGACAAGCCGTTTTTGATTTCGATAGGAGACAATAATCGAACCAATTGATACAGCAGAATCAGTTAAGAATTTTTTCCAAGGTTCTTTTATGGTCTCGCAGGTAAGTTGTCCGCGTCTATCGAACTTGCTTGCAGAAGCAAGGGTTTTCATGAGTTTTGGGGTTGTGCAGGCAATAACAATGGCATCAATAGCATGATGGCGGTGATCCCCTCGATTCTTTGTGTCAATATCACCTTTAGAAAGAATGCTGTTGAGTGCCCAAAGACGTCTGAGATCACTTATTGCTTGTCCATTCACCACTTGTATACGAGGGCTTCCTTTATCTTCATTTATTAATGGAGGAAACACTGTAGAAAGTCGCCATGCAAGTTCTTGCGCAGCGTAACTCGTATTCGTTAGTTGACTATTCAAAAAATCATCTGGAATCTCTTTCGTTAAAAAGCGTCTTCTTTTTGCGTCATTTTGTAATCTAGCGACATTCTTTTTAAAGTCATCAAGCTTTCTAATCGATTCAAAATATTGAATAGGAAGCATTTTCCCTTTTCGCTCATTGATTGATCTCTCGCATAAACATAGATTTCCGAATTCATTATTCATTGTTTTGCTGTAAGGTAATATATGCTCGATTTCAATCTCAGGACTGAAAAGTTTACTCAATGGAATTATCTTTCCTGAATAAACCGATATTCTCCCACATTCCATCCAGAGTCTATACTTCAAAGGGTCTATCTTTCGTCCTCTCTTGATGAACTCATCAAGTTTATCGAGTTCAGGATCTTCACATCCCATTTCAAGCCAGAGTTCATATTTTCTTACTTCAATGGAATTAGGTGCAACGTGGTTTTTCAATCGCTTCGTTAGAAATTCTGCGTACTCTTCGCGCTGTTTTCTTTTTCGAATGTTTGCATTCCGTATTTTCTCACGAATCTTCTTTGGTTTTTTTAATTCTCGTGCAAGTTCAATCCGTACCTTATCAGGTTTGCCATATTCTTCTATAATTGCATTGACAACGCGAAAGGTTTCGCTCAGCATCTGTTGAACGATGGGATTTCTTAATTCATTGGGTTGCAATGCAGGGATCTTGTTTACTTCCTGCAGTTTTCCAACAACAGCTTTTTTATAAGGATCATATCCAGCCGCAATAACGGCTTCATTTAATGGCAATCCTTTACGAAGATGGGGTAGTATTTTGGCTAACGATTTTTTGGATAGATTACTGAATCCTTCTTCAAGATTTATTTCTGCATATGCTTCGACCTGTTGCTCAGTTAGAGATGGAAGGATTTTTTTTTCAATCTTTCTGCGAATGATGACTTTTAATTTTTCATCATTATCAGTGTAAGTAAGAATATGCCAAAACTCAAATTTTTGTCTATCTGTAAGTTGTTCATACATCTCTTCTCCTATTACTTTAATCAAATCAGAATTTGTCCTGTTACCAAGCATTCCCTTTGCTCCAAAGACATCATTAAAATGTTCAGTTTTTGGGATACCTAAAACCTTTTTCATTTCAGCTTCTGTTATTTTGTGCTGTTTCATCATTACAGCACAGACTTTCTGTTTTTCTTCAACAGTTAATTCTTGCCCTATTCGATCTCCAGTTGAAAAACGAACCATCCACAACTGCTGCCAAATACGATATTCTTGGAATTCCAATGTACTTTTTTGTGTGCAATGCTTGCTTGGTTCAAAGCGACATTTTCCCACTAATCCTTTTTGTGATTTCAGATTCCGTTGATAAAAAATCGTTTCATCAGCTATCTTTTTTTGTAATTCATCAGTTAAAACCTCCGGGTAGTATTCAGATTGTTTTTTCCATAATAGATTGAATTCGTGTCGGTACATATCTCTTCCAACGAACCTCTTTCTAATTCGTTCGATAGGAGTGTATTCGTTTGGCCATCCTTTTTCTTTGTCAGCCTGAGTAAAAAGAAAAAAGAAGTATTCTCCGACTGTTCTAAATCCTGTTTCTTCGATGTGTTTTTGAAGTTCTGCTATCCCTTCTTTTACAACACCTTCTTCTTTTTTCTTCTCGGGATCTGCCGCCGCTTTTCGATTACTCTTAAAACCACGTCGTTTGTTAAGCATTAGTAAGATTCGACCAAACTGCTTTAGAGTTAATTTTTTATCAAGACCGATTACTCGTAATTCATAGAGTCCACGAGTTGAGAAAAAGTCATGATCGTCTGGTAACATATTATTTGTAGTAAGAAGTTTACAAAGTTTGTCTCGTCTTAACTTATATCGGAATCGCCTCCGTCTTGCACCACGTGCCATTCTTCGAGCAATGTTTTTTGACACCTCTGTACCGTTTTTAAGAAAATCTTCTTCTTGCACTCCAACCGGAAATATTCGAACCCCGCTTCGAATTATACGTTTTCCATCTTCAACGAGAGCCCATCCAATAGAATTTGTCCCAAGATCAAGTCCGAGTGTCGTTGGCATTTTGATTCCCTTTCAAAAAGTACTTGACTTTCATTCGCAACGTGACTAATTTTATTATGAAAGCTTACTACAACAAAGATTATTCTGTAGGCTTTTGCCTCGCCCCTGTTAGTCGAAAGACGGTCAGGGGCATTTTTTATGTTGTGTTAACTTAAATCAGAAAAGATAAGAAAACTACCCCTATTGTTTTATCGGTATTGCATAAAAATGTATGTAAAGCTTACTTTATACGCAACAGGTATTCTATAGAAAGTCCAAAAGCATATTACTGCCTCTCAATCATTGCTTTTTCTAAAAATCTTCCCTAAACTCTGAACAGAAAAATTGCATTAGAAGCTGGTATTATCCAACAACCATCGAAAAGCACTGCTGCTAAACTATATATAATGATTTTTATGAATAACGTTCTTGGCTTTTATTACTCGTCTATCGGTAAGAAAGTCCTGATGAGTCTTACAGGTCTATTCCTTATCTTTTTTCTGACGGAACATCTTGTCGGAAATCTTCTACTTTTTGCGAACGATGAAGGAAGAATGTACGAATCCTATGGGGAATTTCTAGTCTCAAATCCGGTTATACGTTTCATCGAAATATTTCTATTTCTCGGAATTTTCGGACATGCGATTCTTGGTTTAATCCTTTGGGTCAAAAACCGGAAGGCCCGTTCGGTGAAATACAAATCCTTCAGATTGAAAGATAATTCGACTCTTGCTTCGCGTACGACTATAATTACAGGGATTGTGATTGCCATATTCCTATATGTACATTTGACGGCATTCTTTTTCCCGGCGAGATTTTCCAGTGAAAAGGTTTCGACGTACGAACTTGTCGTGCATGCATTCTCCGACCTATGGTATGTTTTGTTTTATCTCGCAGCTCTTTTTATTCTG
>Ga0315548_1003486_pt1 | contig 11781 bp, 11 predicted proteins | sample SalMarSW160110MG_2_FD_202540 | JGI IMG/M metagenome (GOLD analysis project Ga0315548, IMG submission 202540) | Salt marsh sediment microbial communities from the Plum Island Ecosystem LTER, Massachusetts, United States - Salt Marsh Sediment SW1601-110 ... | reverse complement strand
TTTAGACACAAAAAAGTGGGGTTACCCACCGGCGATTAAAATAGAATATGGAAATTAATCTGTCAAAAGGAGGACTACTGAATTAAGTGAAATTATCCCTTGACTTGAATACATTAGCACCGTCCCCATTAATTAGCCGTGAGCTGTAAGCAGTAAGCCGAGAGCTGTTTCTGTACTGGTATCTAAATAACAGATTTCTTGACTTTTTGCGTATAGTGACTCATATTATTAAAGAAAGATTATTTATGTTAACTATTAAATGCGCGGGATGTAAAGCGAAAATTTTTAAGTATAAGAAATTTGGTAAAGGAAAAGTGCTTTACTGTTATAAAGATAGAATTAAAGAAGATTTTAGTTCGAAAGACGGTAAAGATTATAAATGTAAGAAATGCGGTAGGGTAATAGGATTGGACGAGGGTGGAAGGATTAAAATGAAACAGAACGCTTTTACTTATTCGGGTTTTAAGGTATAGGCATTTAATTTGGAAATAATATGAAGTAGTTATTACAGGGGGATTGTATATGAGATATATGTTGATTTTAGTTTGTTTTGTTAGTTTTCTTATTTCCTGTGATGTTAAACAGGTAAAGTATGAAGGAATACCTTTAGGTGTACCCTTGGAGGGAGTTAAATATGAACCTCTCATAGATCCTATAACCGGAGAACCATTTTACATACATTTCTCTCAAACTAAATACGCTGAAGGGCATGAGATTAGATATCAAGGTAAACCCACATGGATTAAATGGGATTACAATACGGATTCTACTGAAAGAGTTATGCGAATCGAGGATTTCTACGTACCGTATTTAAAAGATATCTTGAAAAAGAGATTTGAAAAGATAGAGATAAGAAAGAACGGTAAAGTTAATGATAGTCTGTATCTGGAGTTAAAACCATTAAAAGACGTGTTCAAACTTCCAAAATATGACCTGCATCTACAACCGGAAATGAAAGAAGAGTTTATGAAAATCGCGAAGAAGAACTTCCTTAAAAGACGTCCCTATAGAATTAAAGAAGACGAGAACGGACGAGAGATGCTGATAACGGGTGCGGTCGATCCTTTTTTTTATGTCAGGACTCCTGAAGGAAAAGACTCTTTGGTACAACTCTATTATATAGATACATTCTATCTGGATGATATAGAAAAATATGGAAAGATCGGAGAACCCATATTAGTTCATCGCCTAAAAGGAGAACCATGGGACGCAGTAGACGTTCCTCTTTTATTTAAAAATAAGGTGGTAGCTGTTGCGCATTTTTGGGCATATGGAGCGGTCTCTTGGGTTCCAAGAGACAATCTCGAGTGGGACAAATATCCTTTTGTCGACCTTGAAGAAGGAAGAAATCTGATCCAAGAGGAGATTGCGAAGCGATACGAAAAAGAAAAAATCCTGCCTTTTATACAAGAGATCGCTTATTTTGAGGGCGGGTTTTCTCTTTTTCTTTGTGACGAAAAGAAAGCAATAGCAAGATGGGCTTCTCCTAATACCTCTGGTGGAACAGCCAGAGTTTGTTTTGTCGCCGCGCTTCTGTCTAATGGCAAAATTTTATTCATAAATCCAATGACTAAGGAAGTAAGGTAGTAATTTTTCCATTAAATCTCAGGTAAACATGAAGACGTTGAAACCACAAGATTTTTTTGTTGTTTTTTACTAAAAATAACCCGGCTCAGAACCATGAATGAAATCCTGAGCCGATTTTTTACTCCTCTTTGCCCTTTCTTTTTTTAACGACCTAACGATCTAACTATCCAACGACCTAACTATTATTATCTAATAATCAATAACTTATAAGTTTTCTCGTTATTATGCCTTTTAATGAAGTAATAACCAGAGGAAATATTATCTATTTCTTCGATATCTATTTTTCTTCCTGTTATAGAATAAATGCTGATTTCTTCATTGTATATTAATCTTTGAATATCCGAAAGGAATAAAAGGTTTTTTCTGCTTTCCAGTAGTTCTTCTACCGATTGATGATTTGGGAAGAGGTCATTCCATTTATACCACAGGGGAGTGAAATAGGAAGCATCATGTGCCGAATCCGCGAAGGAAACCGCGAAGAGCGAATCGTTAGGCAGGAAAAATATTGTCTGTAAGGTTTGTTCGGAAGCCAGAGCGTTCATTATATTGCACATTCTGGCGACAGTTATTTCGGGATTTTCCGAAAGTGAATCGAGGACAATATTATATCTAGGGTCTGAAATGGGTTCATAATTAACTTCTTCATGATTGAGAGCCAAAAGATACCATGGATATAGGTTTGTATCATTTTCGGAGGTCCTGAAAGTGTCTCCCGATTCGTTAACACATTCTAAAACAGCTGCCGAGATTGTAGAAGAATCTACGTAAGGTATAATTGTATGACAGAGCCATGAACCGGCATTGTTAACTTCAAGTACTTTTTCGTATATATCTTTAAAGTTTACAGTATCATCTTGATTGAAGTCGGAAGTTTCGAATATTTCTCTTTGTACGAATTGAATGGGTTCCATTCTCGGTGTTATGTTTGGTGTATTATAATGATATCCGACATTAATTGCTCCGAAGAGCATATCTTCGTTTATTCCTGAAATTGGCGCGATAATCATAGGATAACCAAAACTGACCCAGGATTTTCCGTTATCAGGTTCGAAGGTCGTTATAAACCCTCGTTCTGCTTCGCCGATTTCATGCAGCAGATCAAAATTTCGTCCAATAATGATATTCCCTTTTATTAAAGTATCGTTTTCTGTTACCTTACCCCAGGCAGATAAAGAGCTGCAGCCTAAAGGATTTCTGCTTGAGAAAACATAACTCAAATCTAATACCGAGTTTGCCATAAGAATATCTTTTGTGTTCAGATCTCGATTTAGTTTGGGAATAAGAATGTCTTCTCCCGCGGCTACTATACCATCAATTAGTCCTTCCGCTTCTTCTCTATATTTTTCAGGGACTACGAAATATTTATTGTAATTCGCGTAAACGTATTCGTAATCCAGGTAAGTCAAACCGACGATGTCAAAGAAAAAATCTGAAAAGAAATTTGTTATTCTTTTGTTAAGCAAATATCCCTGCGCGAAACCCATTTCGTAATTGTTTCCCCATACATTAAGGATTTCCTGTTCACCATTGTAACGAAGAGAGCCATTAACAGCGCTAACGTTTAAAGTGATGATAAGAATTAATATAGCTAAAATAAGCTTTTTCATTTTCTACTTAGTTTGTAAAGTTTTTATTTGTAGTTTTTTACTCTAAAATTGGCTGGTATCAAGTTTTGTTTCGACGCTTATGTTGTTTTCTTCGAACCATCCACCTATCATTTCAAGGGCGTATTTTATCGTTGTCGATTGGGAGGGATATTTTTTTAAGGAATCGAGAGGGGTATCGAGTGGTTCCTTTTCCATTGTAATAATTTCTGAAATTGTACCATCTGATTCTATATATGCGAGGTCGATATCGAAGTTACAGCCTCTCATCCAGAAAGCTTTTCTGCTTTCATATGGAAAAATAAATAGCATTCCGTGATCTTGTGCGAGTGTGTTTCTATAGGATAATCCGAGTACCAGTTTCTGTTGTGTGTCCGCGATTTCTACCTGTACTATTTGATTTCCTACTTCTAAGTTTATAGTATTGCCGTTTTGTTCGGGTTCTGAATTATCACAACCTATTACAAATATTAGCAGGAAGAAGAGTGTTAAAATATTTCTTTTTACAAATTTTTTCATAATTTCTTCCTTAATTTTTGAAATTGAAATTAAATTTTATCCACATCTATCGATAAAACTGTGGATACCCCGATTTCTTCCATGGTTATTCCGTATATAAAATCAGCGTGTTCCATCGTGGCTCTGTTATGTGTTACTATTAATATCTGAGAAGTTTCTGAAAATTCACGCAATATATCATTAAATCTTTCAATATTGTTTTCATCCAGGGGCGCGTCTATCTCATCCATAATGTAAATGGGAGATTGCCTTTTTTTCATTATAGCCAGAAGTAGCGCGACCGCGGCAAGAGTTTTTTCTCCGGTAGAGAATAACTCCATACTTTTGAGTGTTTTTCCTTTAGGTTTAACTAAGATTTCTATATCGGATTCAAGTATATTGGTGTCGGGTATTTTTATGTCGGCTTCCCCACCGGGTGAAAGTTTTGTATAGATCAATTTAAAGTCTTTTTTTATGCTTAAGATTGTTTCTTCAAATTCTCTTTTTGCTTTCCGGTCTATTTCTTCTATGGTTTCTTCTATGTCCTTTTTTGAAGAAATTAAATCCGAACGGTCCGTTTCAATTTTGTCTAATTCCGTCTGTCGTTCTTCGTATTGATTTAAAGCGAGTGGATTTATAGGATACAAGCCTTCTATTTTTCTTTTTAACGTTTCGATATGTCCTTCTATGTCTTCTTCTATTTCTACTTCTTCTCCGTTTATTTCAACTCCGAATTCTTTAAATATTCCTTCTTGAAGACTATCTTTTTTGTGTTTTTCTTCCGAAACCGACATTTTTAAATCTGATATTTCTCTCTCTAATTTTTTGTTTTCTTCTTGTTTTGATGAGTATTCTGATTTTTTGTCGTTTAATATTTGTTCCGCTTGTTGTATTTTATCATTTAAGTTAGAATTTTTTTCTTTTAATTCTTCATATTTCTTTGTTTCTATTTTGATTACGGAATCCAATTCTTTAATTTCTTTTTCAAGGACTACTTTTCTTTCTATCAGTCTTAGTCCTTCTTTTAATCTGCCTATTTCTGCTCTTGTTTGGCTTTCCCTATCGGTTATTTTTTCTTTCTTTTTTTCTACTGCGGTGAGTTCTTTTTCCGCTTCTTCTTTTTTGTTTTTAATTCCAGATTGTTTTTTGTACTGTTCTGTAAGTTCTTTTTTTACTTTCTCTTTCTCTTTTTCTTCTTCCGTGATTGTTTTCTTTATATTTTTAATTTCTTCTTTCGCGCTATTTAAATTGTTTTCTATAGATTCTATTTTTAATTCTACACGGCTGATTTCAAATTCTATCTTGGCTTTTTCCGCCGCGATTTTTTCCCTTTCGCTATTTTCTTTTTTTACTTTATTTTCAAGCTGGTTAAGGCTGTCTATTATCTCATTTCTCTTTTTTTCGAGTATTCCAATTTGTTTTTCGAGTTCTTTTTCCTTTTCGGTCAGTTCTTTTTCTTGTACCCTCCGCATCAATATGCCTTCTTCATTTTTGGAAAGGATGACAAAATTCTCGTTCAGAATATCACCGTTTTTAGTAACCCAACATCCGCCTTTTTCTTTTGCGTTTTTTAGAGCTTCTTCGAGAGTTTCTGCTAAGTTATAGTTGGATAGTTCTTTTTTTAGAAGATTGGCGAATTTTCCCGATACAACTCCGGCAAGTCCTTTATCTTTTATTGTTTCTTCTTTACTTTTTATAGCGAAAATTCCGCCTTTTAATGATTCTTTTTTGATGAATTTTAATACTTCCTCTATTTCATTTAATTTCCCGACTGAACTTTTTATTTTCTCCCCGATTATTGCTTCCACAGCGGTTTCGTAGCCTTTTTTTACTTCTAAATTATCCGAAAGTGAAGATAGGTTAAATTTCTGATTAATTCTCTTCATGTCTTTTGTTATTTCAATATCTTTATTTCTGTAAAATTCGATTTCCTTTTTTGTCTTTTCTCTTTCGGATACGATTGTCGTTAATTTTCTAATGATTGCGGTCTTTTCATTTTCATTATTTTCTATCGATTTATTCAGGTCGTTAACTATTTTTGTGTTTTCTTTTAATGTTTTCTCGACTTCTTCTATTTTTTCCTTTAGTTCTTTTATTTTTATCTGTTTTTTTTCAATTTCTTCTTTATTCCCTTCCTGGTTTTCTGTGAGGGAAAGAATCCTCTGTTTTTGTTCTTCTTTCCTTACAGATAAAGAGATTTCTTTTTCTCTTAATGTTCCTATTTCAGAATTAATTTCTGAATATTCCGTATCGATTTTTTTAATTTTTTCTCTGTGAGCTTGTATTTGGGTATTTAGTTTTTCTTCGGAATTTTCGATATCATCCATTGCCTCTTGTAATTCTTCTATAACGGAATCGATATTTTCAGGAAGATCTTTAGTAAAGTTATCTATATGTTTTAGTTCACCTATGTTACCCGCTTTCTTTTCTCTTAAAGACGTTACTTTTTCTTGAATATCCTGTGTTTCATTCCCTCTTTCTCTGTATTCTTCTCTTTTCTCTTTTAATTCTTCTTCGCCTATTTTTATTTCGCTTGAATATTTGTTTATTATGCTCTGTGTTTTATCGATTTTTATGTTAAGTTCGTCTGTAGTATTTTCTATTTCTTTTAAAATGTTTTCTATGCTGAATAAATTATTTTTTGCTAAGATAACTGATTTTTCCTTAAGTTCTTCCTTATATTTGTGATACCTTTGTGCACTGTTTGCCTCGGTTTTTAAAGAGCGTGCGACACTTCTTTTCTCCCTCAGAATGATTTCCACTTTTTCAAGAGAGTCAGATACGGAGTTAAGCTTATTTTGCGCTTCTTTTCTGTCGCCCCTGTATCTTTTTATACCGGAAATAGATTCAAAAATCTCTCTTCTAAGTTCCGAGTCCGAGATAAGAAAATCTTCAACCAATCCCTGATTTAGAATGGCGGACTTTAATCCGGTGTTAGCAAAGAGATTTTGTATGTCCCGGAGGCGGCAGGAGGTATCGTTTATAAGGAATTCTCCTTCACCCGAACGAAAAAATCGTCTTTTTATTTCTATCTCATCATAGTCTATTGGGATTCCTCCGTTATTTTCGAAGGTTAGAACAACTTCAGCCATACCGACAGAGGATCGTTTATCTGTGCCTGTAAAGATAAGATCTTCCATTCCTTCCGCTCTTAAGGATTTGACACTCATTTCTCCCAGGGTCCATTTTATAGCATCGATTATATTACTTTTACCGCAGCCGTTGGGACCAACAAACGCGGTGATACCTTCTTTTAGATCAAATGAGGTTTTCTTTGGGAAGGATTTGAATCCTGATAATTTAATTTCTTTTAAACGCATATCGATTTTAATTTATAAAAACGGTTGAAATAGTCAAGAGGATTAAACTCTTGCAAAGATGAAAAAAGATTCCCTTGACTTATTGTAAAGGTTTTTTATTATGTATGGAACTATTAAATTTAAAAATAGCGATTTGTTTTGAAATCTATATAATCTCAAAAGAAACTTCACGAGAATATTTTGTAGAGAGATTATTTATCCTAATTAAACTTTTTTAATAGGGGGTTAATTTTGAAACGTTTAATACTTATTGGTTTGTCAGTTTTACTCTTGTGTGCGGGTTTAGTTACTATTAGTTGCAAAAGTGAATCTAAGGAAGGCAAATCCGGAGAAGTAAAAACAAGCACGGAACTCAATGATTCTATTTTTGTGGAAATTATCGTTAAACAAGGTTTAATGATGCAGAAATATCAACTCCAGGGACAACAGGCAGAAAGTGATAGTGTGAGGCAACTTATATTAGATGAATTTAAAGCGGAAATAGAAAAGATGTTGAGCGACTATGGCGTTTCCGAAGAACAATTTAAAGCTTATGCGGAAGAGATAGAAAGTGATTCAGAAAGAGTAAGGGAACTTCAGGAAAAAATTGTAAGCAAATCAAAAAAGTTGATGATGGAAAAGAGCGAAGATGCTGGCAAACAGGTTGACGAGAAAACCGAGAAATAGGTTTTTTACTTCCTAATTAGTAAGTAATTACTACAAAGAAATAAAAAGCGCAGAGGAAAACATTTTTTCTCCGCGCTTTTTTCTCTGTGCTCTCCGTGGTTCCGTGTGAAATTGATTCTTTTGGGGAGGTGTGGGTTTAGCTGTCAGCCGTAAGCTGAAAGCTGTGAGCGGTTTATCGTCTTGACAAATCAAGTTATTTTTTTAATATCAATAAACTAGATATTTAATGAGTTTATTCGTAAGTTTCAACTTAAAGGAGGATACATGAAGCTTGATGATATCGAAATATCGAGGGCGATTATCGAAAATTTCTATAAGAAATTAATTGATTCTCTGGAATTGGATGTGGCTCTTGTGGGGGCGGGTCCTTCTAATCTTATGGCTGGAATACTTTTGGGCGAAAAAAAAATTAAAACGGCTATTTTCGAATCCAAACTTGCTCCGGGTGGTGGTGTATGGGGTGGTGGTATGATGTTTAACGAAATTGTTGTGCAGGATTCGGCGCTGCATCTTTTTGATAAGGCCGGTGTGGAATATAAAAAGAAGAAAGAAGGATATTATACTGCCGATAGTGTGGAATTGGCTTCTACTTTGATATCTAAATGTGTTAAATCAAAGGTAAAAATATTTAACCTTATAAAAGTAGTAGATGTGATGTTCAGAGAAGTTAAAGGAATAAAAAAGGTTAATGGACTTGTTCTGCAGTGGTCGCCTGTAGAGCATATAAATTTACATGTCGATCCCCTAACTATAAGAGCTAAATATATTGTTGACGGAACCGGCCACCCCGCGGAGGTGTGTTCCGTTCTTTCCCGAAAGATGGGGGTCCAGCTCGATAGCAGTACCGGTAAAGTTATCGGTGAAATGTCTATGTGGGCGGATAGGGGAGAGGAATTAACTGTTGGTAATACTTCAGAAGTTTTCCCCGGTCTTTTTGTAACGGGTATGGCTGCGAATGCTGTTAAGGGAAGTCCCCGTATGGGTCCCATTTTCGGAGGGATGCTGCTTTCAGGAGAAAAGATTGCCGGGATTATTTCAGAGAAATTGCGTAAAAATAAATAAAAAATTGCAAAAGACTAATTTCGGAGCTTACGTTATAACAAGTAAAAATCATGTGAAAACAGCAGCGGAAGCATGTAAGGGTGGTGTTCGTATTCTTCAGTACAGGGATAAATATTCTAAAAGAAATGAAATGTTGAAAGTCGCCGATGAAATCAGAGCAATTACAAAAGAGTACAATGTACTGTTTATTGTTAACGATTTCATCGATATCGCATTAATATCCGGAGCCGATGGGGTTCAACTCGGGCAGGATGATATTCCGCTGGAAAGAGCAAGAAAAATAACGCCGGATAATTTCGTTATTGGTATTTCCGCACATTCATTAGCACAGGCAGTAGAAGCGGAGAATAAAGGAGCCGATTATATTGGAATCGGACCTGTATTCTCGACACCGACGAAAAGAGATTATAAACCTATTGGGATTTCGACCGTTAAGGAAGTACTTTTTCGTGTGAATATTCCTGTTGTAGCTATAGGTGGATTAAATCTCGAAAATATCAAAAAATTGAAAAAAATAGGCGTTAAAAACGCCGCGATGGTGCGTATGTTTCAGGGAAATACCATGGAAAAAGTCAAAAAGGTGAATTTTCTGCTGAAAGTGTAGAAAAATCCCTTGACATTAAGGAAATACTATATAGATTGAGTAAAAAGGGAGTTAAATGATGGCTAAGGATTTAATCGAAATCAGGTGGCACGGCCGCGGTGGGCAAGGTGCGAAAACTGCAGCTTTACTATTCGGAGAAGCCGCCATCGATACAGGGATGTATATTCAGGCATTTCCTGAATACGGTCCCGAAAGAACCGGGGCGCCTGTGAGTGCATTTAACCGTTTGAGTAAAAAACCTATAAGGTTGCATAGCGGTGTTCAAAACCCCTCTATTGTACTGGTTCTTGATCCAAGTTTACTTGCTACAGTTGATGTTCTTGATGGTTTAGATGAGGGCGGTATTCTTATAGTTAATACATCTGAATCTGCAAAGGATATAAGAAAGAAATTATCTGTCAATCCAAAAGTAAAAGTCTACACACTTGATGCTTCAAAGATAGCAATGGATAAGATAGGACTGAATAAACCCAATACACCGATGCTCGGAGCGTTGTCCAAAGTTTCCAATATCCTGGATTATAATAAAATGCTAAAAAGTATAGAGCACAAGCTAAAGATTAAATTCAGAGGTAAACCGGAAGAAATAGTGACAAAAAATATGAAAGCAATAAAAACTGCTCATGAAGAGACGAAGGGAGAAAGCTGATGGCGAAAAAAAAGGAAGGATGGAAGGAACTTCCTATAGGTGCAATTATAGTTGAGCCCGGTTCCAGCGAAAAATTCAAAACGGGAGATTGGAGAGAAGGCAAGAAACCGGTTGTGGATAAAGGTAAATGTACGAATTGCATGATATGCTGGATTTCATGTCCTGATTCCGCTATTATAGTTAAAAATGGAGAAATGAAAGGCTTTAATCTGGATTATTGTAAGGGATGTGGAATTTGCTCTACTCAGTGTCCTGTTAGTGCCATAGAAATGATAGATGAGGAGAAAGAATGAAGGTTGCAGCTAAGACCGCGAATGAAGCAATGGCAGAGGCAATGAGGCAGATAAATCCCGATGTTGTTGCTGCTTATCCGATTACCCCTTCAACGGAAATCGTTCAGATATTTTCGCAATTTGTTGCGGATGGTTTGGTGGATACTGAATTCGTTCCCGTAGAATCGGAACACTCTGCGGCGAGCGCCTGTACAGGAGCAGCTGCAGCTGGTGCAAGAGTGATGACTGCTACGGCATCCCAGGGCCTTGCTCTTATGAACGAAGTCCTTTTTGTTACGGCTGGTCTACGACTACCTATGGTTATTTGCGAAATAGCAAGAACTCTATCCGCTCCGATTAATATCCATTGTGATCATTCCGATACTATGGATCAGAGGGATACAGGATGGCTGCAATTTTATGCCGAAGATTCCCAGGAAGCGTATGACCTTGTTATACAGGCAATGAAGATTTCAGAAGAAGCCTTTTTACCGGCTATGGTATCTGCCGATGCTTTTATACTTTCGCATTCTCTTCAGAGAATCGAAATGTTGGATGATAAAAATGTGCAAAGTTTTATAGGTAAACATAAAACGCCTTTTTCTTGTTTGGATACCGATAATCCTATTACTATCGGTCCCCTTGATCTGCAGGATTATTATTTTGAGCACAAAAGATCGGAGGCAGAGGCGATGAGGGAAGCAGGTAAGGTAATAAAGAAAGTGTTTGGAGATTTCGGGAAAAAATTCGGAAGAAAATATAAGCTTGTGGAAGAATATAGAATGAAAGATGCCAAGCGAGCTATTGTTTTAATGGGATCTACTGCCGGTACGGCTAAAGAAGTAGTCGATACTCTTAGGGCCGAGGGTGAGAAAGTAGGTCTTGTTAAAGTTTGCACTTTTAGACCCTGGCCTACTGAGGAAATAAATCAGGCGCTCAAGAATGTTGAGTATCTCGGTGTTATGGATAGAGCTGAAGGTATGAGTGGTTTCGGTGCTCCTCTTTTTACAGAGATCAGGTCTTCTCTTTATGATGAAAATAAAAAGCCCGATACATATGGGTATGTGTATGGATTGGGAGGAAGGGACGTAAAAATCGAAGATATTAAAGAAGTTTTTAACGATCTAAAAAAAGCGAAAAATGGTAAAAAATTGGATAGAAATAATTATTTGGGAGTGAGGGAATAGGAGGCTTTATGGGAGTAAATTTAAAAGAATTATCAAAACAGGAAGATCTTTTTGCCTCCGGGCATCGTGCGTGTGCGGGGTGCGGTCCGGCAATAGCAGTAAGACAAGCTCTTCTGGCGTCGGGGAAAGAAACAGTTGTTAGTTTTGCGACCGGCTGTATGGAAGTCGTATCTACTATATTCCCATACACTGCTTGGAAAGTGCCTTATATTCATTCACTTTTTGAAAATTCCGCAGCTACGATGAGTGGTGTTGAAGCTGCCTATAATGCTTTGAAAAGGAAAGGAAAAGTAAAGAAGGATATAAACTTTATAGCTTTTGGTGGAGATGGG
>Ga0315548_1003485_pt1 | contig 11784 bp, 8 predicted proteins | sample SalMarSW160110MG_2_FD_202540 | JGI IMG/M metagenome (GOLD analysis project Ga0315548, IMG submission 202540) | Salt marsh sediment microbial communities from the Plum Island Ecosystem LTER, Massachusetts, United States - Salt Marsh Sediment SW1601-110 ... | reverse complement strand
AACACAAATTTTTTACGACAGGTCAAATGGGGAGGTTAAGTACAAACTCTTCGACCGGCTAGAGTTTCCACTTGAATTGTCCATCTACGATATTCTGAGAAAGCCGAAAGGTTTAGATAACTCCGAAACTAAAAAGAAGTGGTCGAAGGAACGCAGGGTACATCCCATACCTATATTCGGAGCAGCAGCTACCAGTGGGAGCGGCATACCACAAGATCGCAACAAGCACAAAGTAAAGCAGAAGGAGGCCTTGGAGAGAGATGCCTTGAAGTTGTATGTGACTCTTCGAGCTATTAAAGAACTCGCGGATCATGGATAGCACGAAGCGTATTAAGGAGGATTTATGTTCACACCCCCATCAATAGTTAGTAGAAATACCTTTGCCACAGTAGCAAAAAAGGCTGAACAAGACCTTTGCAATTTTCTTCTGGAATGTATCAAACTAGAACCAAAACTCGTAGACTATATGAATCGGGATGCTAGATTACTATCCTTCAGAGCTTGGGACAGAAAATGTACAAAAGTACGCGGTACAATAAAAAATAAATATGACAGTAAGTTTCCAAATTGGACTAACGGCTTGAAGTTTCTTGATGATTTACTTTCGTGGCTTGATGCAAGAAAAGCTCGCAATCGCGAAAAAGGCAAGGACACGCCGGTGTGGCCTTGGAAAAGAGGGGATAATAAACGCGAGATAAAAGATCCTGATATTCGTTCTCTCCTGAATTTGTTTAAGAACACATTCTTGGACGGACTTTGTATGCCGCGTCGGCCATCGGTGGAGCAGAAAGACCTTGACAGCGTTATTGATGAGAAACTAACTGATATTTGGCTGCTCATGCATTTTATCAGGTATGTTAGTATACGTGGAATTCCCATTCCTACGAATCCGTGGGAAATCCATTTCAAGAAAGTTAGACGTAAAGACCATCCAGAATTAGTAGCAGCATCTAATTTTTTATCCTGGCTTCTGGTAGATAAAAATAATAAGACCCTCTACATACTCTATAGTGAAGATGAAATTAATAGTGAAGCCCACAATAAGCACGAGGTGAATACGCGATTAGAGATAACCTTCTTGCATGAACTTGGACATGCGATAAATCATATGGATTGGTATGAGAATGTACAGCCGGATTACTATCAAATGGGACACTCCAAATACGGGCTTAGTGACTGGATAGGTGTGCCAGCGTGGCATGAGTTTGGAGCATGGGCATATGCGTTCGCGGTTCGCGGTTGTGTGAAGAGCACCCGTTCTTGGATAAAGAGGCTCGTGGAGGAAATGGACAATGAGTGGCTCAATCCATAACAGAGCCGATTAACCAGAGCGAGAACCGGCAATCAGAGTCGTATTCATCATACCAACAGCCAAAGATTTCGTAATAAAATAAGCCGAGTTTTATTGGAAAAGGAGCTTTAGGTGGCGAATAAAAAAGATATTGAAATCGTTGCCGCGGGTCATACCTGTCTTGATTTAATACCTGCTTTTACAATCGATGGAAAAGTTGACAAGATGACCGACGTCCTTGTTCCCGGTAAAATGATTAATATGGGTGAATGTGTCGTGGTAGGAGGAGGTCCTGTTACAAATGCCGGCGTTTCAATCCGCCGACTCGGCGTAAAAACCGAACTAATTGGCAAGGTTGGCGCCGATGATTTCGGCAAGGAAATCCTCAACTGGTATGAGGAACACGAAGGCCACTTTAAGGGGATTAGAATGGTCGAGGGCGAATCAACATCATATACCATCGCGATTTGTATCCCCGGCATCGACCGATTCTATCTGCATCATTGCGGGGCAAATGACACCTTCGGTTATGATGATATGGATTTCGACCTTGTGCAGCGTTCAAAACTGATGCTTTTTGGTTATCCGCCGTGGATGAGAAAGCTTTATGAAAGCACGGGTCGTGAGTTAACAAAAATCCTTAAAAAGACCAAAGAATTAGGAACTACGACAGCGCTTGACCTCTCACTTCCTGATGTAAACAGTTACGCCGGCCAGGTCGACTGGAAAGCAATTCTTAACGACTGGGTGCCATTGTCGGATATCATGGTGCCAAGCGCAGAAGAGATATTTTACTTCCTTTATAAGGAAAAATTTCTTGAAAAGAAGGCAAAGCTCGGGCCTAAGGAGAGCGTGCTTGACCATATGACTGTGAAAGAGATTTCCACCTTAGGAAATGATTTAATAGAAATGGGTACAGCAATGGCCATGGTTAAATGCGGTCACAGAGGGTTATATATGCGGACCGCTGACAAGGACCGGCTTAAGAAATTGGGTGCGGCAGAATGTTATGATATTGAAAATTGGGCTAATCGCGAACTTTGGTTCCCTGTTTACAAGGAAGAAAAATTCGTGGGAGCACTCGGTTCCGGTGATTCGGCAATTGCAGGGTTTCTTTCCGCATTCGTCTGGGGACATAGTATCGAATCCTGTCTGAGATATGCAAATGCCGCTGGGAGTATGAACGTTACCGTTCCCGACGGTCTTACATGGAACAAAGGCTTCGATGATTTAACGAAACGAATCGAAGCAGGATGGGAAACAAAAGATTTGAAAATTGACGAGGACGGCTGGAAGCACGAACATGGATTCTGGGTTGGTCCTTATAACAGGGGCAAATGGGAATCGTAAATTAGGTAACAAGAGGAGATATGTATGGCAAAGACAAAAAAAAGCAATGCGAAAAGAGATGCATTCGTCAGTAAAAAGGTTGCAAAAATGACTCTGGAGGAAAAGGTCGGCCAGGTTTTAACATTCACCCGACGTGGAGCTATGATAACACCGAGCGGAATTGAACAAATCACAAGATTACAATGCGGCGGCCTCTGCCTGGAGCCATACGCGGTTGAGACCTGCAAAAACCTTTACTGGGGCAATTCACAAATAGACCAGAATTTCAAAAAGCCGAAAGGTTACTTTACCATTTCGAATACTTATTTTGCCGGTAAAACCTTCGGCATTAGTATAACACCCGGAGACTATACGAAGGATTTGAATAAGTTACAGAAAATCGCACTTCAAAGGCCGTCGAAGATTCCGCTTCATATGACCATCGATTTCGAAGGCGATTTCAAGAATGATTATATGGCAGGCGGCATAAGGCAGTTCCCGCCGCCAATGGGTATGGCCGCTATCGGCGACCCCAAAATGACTTACAAAATCAATAATATCATCGCCAAGCAGCTCAGCAACATCGGTGTAACGCAAATGTATTCGCCGGTCTGCGACGTGAATATCAATCCGAAGAATCCTGAAATTGGAGTCAGGTCTTTCAGCGACGACCCTGAGGTTTGCGCAAAACACGCCGTCGCATTTATAAGAGGTTTACAGGACGGCGGAGTTGCTGCGACCGCAAAGCACTTCCCCGGCAGAGGTGATTCGTTCACTGACGCCCATGATGTGCTGGAAGTAATCAAGGCCAGCAAGAAAAGAATGCAGGAAATCGAGCTGGTTCCTTTCAAGGCAGCAATCGACGCCGGAGTAAAGGCCATTATGACAGGACACTCTGTTTACCCCGCGTACGACGATAAGTTCCCAACGACTTTATCCGAAAAAATCCTCACCGGATTATTAAGAGAAGAATTAGGATTTAACGGCGTTATCGTTTCCGACGCTATTGGTATGGCCGCAATCCTCAAGAAATGGCCTCTTCCACAGGCCTGCGCAATGGCGATAAAGGCAGGATGCGATACTATCCTGTTAAAAGCCGATGACGAATCGAGGTCGCAGTGCTTCTTTGGAATTATAGAGGCTGTCAAAACAGGCTTTCTATCTGAAGAAAGGCTCAACGAAGCAGTTACACATCTTTTGAATATGAAGTACGACCAGGGACTGTTCGAATCAGCCGGCAAGAAAGACCCGAAAAAAGCGCAAAATTACGCACTGAGCAAACTGGTTGTTGATTTCTCCTGGGATGTTGCTAAAAGAGCCCTGATTGTAATGCGGGACGACAAGAAAATGCTGCCGCTGAATCCGAAAAACAAGATGCTGGTTATCGAGCAGCGAATTCCCTATGAATTTTGCGGAAAAGACCCTTATATGCATCAGCACATGTTCTGCGAGGCGATGGTAGAACATTCGACAAATTTAATTCTGGTCGATACGGAATTCTCTGCGCTTGACGATGAGATTACCGAGTGTCTTGAGCTCGCCAAACAGGCGGACCTTGTAGTTATGACCAACTATTACGCACGGATCGTCAAATCGGGCAACAATCAACTGCTTGCCGGGAAGCTCAAAGCAGCGGGCAAAAAAATAGTTATTGTGACAAACTCGCCTTATATAGAAGGCACGACGAAAGAGGCTGATGCTGTGGTCTGTAATTTCAGCGGCACGCCGGATTCTATAAGGGCTGCGGCTGGGATGCTGTTTGGGAAGATTAAACAAAACCCAAAGACAAAGCTTCCCATTAAACTCGGTGTTCAGAAAGAGACCGCTGTCAAAGCACCGCCGAAGAAGAAACCTCCTGTCGGCTTGTCATATTGCTAGGGATGCCTGAAATCCGTGGTCTGTTTGCCAGTAAGAATTTGCCCGCGCAATACAAGCACAAAGGCAAGTGTATGCTGATTCATTAATAACTCTGGAAGGAGATATTAAATGCCAAAGTCAAGCAGTTTAAAAATGAGCGACCTGTTTACAATTTCAGGGGCACAGATACCAGCGATTTATGTTAAGAACAAGATGTCGGTGCATTTTCAGGGGATGTCCAAAACAATGGACTTCCCTCTGACGATTTTCCTGCAAGGCGCTCCAACCTGCTCAGTAGGCATATCTCCGGAAGGTTTATATAACCGTATCAATGACGCGGGGCGGTTAGTGTATATAAATCAAAAGGCCTTACAGCTTGCCTCAGCGCCAATTGTCCGAATCGGAGATGAGAAGCCGGTAATGCTCACGACAAAAAAACCACAAGTGATGGAAAGCCGCGATGATATACCCATATCGGAACGCTATTATTATGCTCCTATCGATGTAAAGTGTGTTACGATTTCTTTGGTTACGCCTATGGCAGAAATGTCTTATAAATTAGGCAAAGCGAGAGTTACGAGGAGATTGATTAGCCCGTTTTTGTCGCGCAATGAGCAAACCTTTATGCCAATCGGCGTAGAAGAGTATGAGGTCGAGAATACGTCGAAACAGTCACAGCAAATCAAATTAGTAATACCGAGGCCGAGCCTGGCTAACCTGCTGGAAAAGAAATATCGGCCTATTGACCAGGACACCGCTTTTATATGTTCAGCGCAATTGAAAGGCCACGTCCACGAGGAATTCAGCTTCGCCGGCATTAGAGGCGTGATTATGGGCAGCACGGAAAGCTCGTGCTTCGATGCCAAGTCCATCGGCCCGAGCCCGGAAAAAATGGTTATAGCTGTGCCCCAGACCGATGGGGTAACGATAGACACCCAGCCATATTTCAGATTAAACAGCTTAAGGCAGGATTTATTATTGAAACCTGACGGCAGCTTTTATGAAAAGTGCGGGCCTAAAGTCAATCACGATTACGGTGCAGCCATCAGCGTTACTTTTACATTAAAGCCGAAGGAGATAACGAAGGTGCCGGTCGCTATTGTTTTCGACTTCCCGCAGCAGTGGTATGCGGATGGGACGGCATTTGACCGTAAATATGTCAAGAGTTTCCAGAATGCAGAAACCAGAACGCGGGATATGGCGAAATTAGCACTGGATAAATATCCTGAATGGCTGAGCAAAACTAGCGCAATTCAAAACAGGATGTTGGAACTTATCAGTAAAAGTCCTTCTTATAAAAACGACAGGAAAGGTGCGCTATTGCTGCTGCGGTTGATTGTCAACGAATTTCATTTTCCATTGTCAAACGCCGCAGCGTGGATTGAAGACAATGATGGCAACGATGTGGCCAGGTTCCTCGAATGTTTTGATTATCCATACGTCAACTCTCAGGATGTTGACTGGTTTTCGCCGATACTGTTAATGCTGTTTCCGGAGGTGGAGAGAGAAATCTGCCAGCGGTTCATCGACTCGATAATGGAAGAAAATCTTACGGAGAGGTTCTATCATACTCACGCCTCTTTTGCCGAGGCAAGGCAGCATTTTGTAGAGCATCCGGAAGAATACGAAGGCGTGTCGCTGACCCACGTAAAAGCCGCTACGAAAATAAAGGGGAGCGTCTCGCACGATTTAACCGCATTGACTTTCGGCAATCCGATGCGAAATAAAAGCGAATACACCTGGTACAATAACAACTACTGGATAGACCTTTTCCCTAAAATAGCGTTAAGGGTGTTGCGAAACATCAAATACACAGCCGATTTCGATTTTTTGAAAAAGAACTGGAAGACGCTTAAATTTGGGTTTGCATATCTGGAAAAACTCGATTTGGACAAAGACGGTATCCCTGAAGGCAATCCGGAAGAGGTAAAGAACACCTTCGATAATATACCTTTGTTTGGCATAGATTCATACAGCACCAATGGTTTTTTAGCTGCCTGCAAGGCGATGAGCAGGATGGCGGAGATGACGAAAGACAATCAAGCCAAAAAAGAATACGACGAAATTTTCGATAAGGCCTTTGTCGTTTATGAAAAGCTGTGGATAGACAAGAAAGTTAAAGGCCGACGGATGCAGTATTACGCCACCTGCGCAGACCTTGCAACCGGAAAAATGAACACGGATGTCTGGACTAACCAGTTAGACGGCTTATGGTATTTGATATTAATGGGTGAAGAGCCGTTTATCCCTGCTGAGAAGGTAAGGGTAATACTCAAAACAATTTACACAAACAACCGCAATCCCCTTGGCTGGGCCACAGCCCGGACACAAACCGGAAAGCCGGTAGAATCGGACCAGGGAAAGGATGTTTGGATAGCGTCGAACTATATTCTCGCACAGCTTCTTGATTACTACGGATTAGTTAAAGAGAGCAAAGAAGTATACAAGGTGATGGACAAGGTCGTATTCCAGCACGCTAATTCTCTTATTACCCCCGAAAGTGTCAGGCCGACGTTTGAAAAGGAATTTGGCGAATCGAAGCCGGGGCCGCATTATATCGTGTGCGGCTATACCAGGCCGGGCGCCGTATTATCGCAAATATTGATACAATATGTAAAAGAGCTCCGAAAGCGAGCAGGGACTATAAAAATAGACTCTATGCAATTAAATTCTTTTGTAACTGCTTTAATGAAGTAAGCAGGATAAATTTAGAATTGAATAAGGAATTTAAAGTATAGATGACATCGTATCTGATGATATTTTTACACATTTTAACGGTATTAGAATATAAATTCCATGTCAGAAGAAATTGAACTATGAGATTTAAAAAGAAGAAAATAAGAAAAATATTATTAGTGGAAAAGTCAAAAGCAGCGGCTTCTCAGTTCATAAAAGGATTCTCCCGCTATGCCAGTATTTATGGTCTATGGCAAATCTATAGCCTGCCACCGCCTTATCTGACAAAATCAACAATCCATCTATCAAGGCAAACCTATATTAACTGGTTTGCACAAATAAAAAGCAGGCTTTATTTACACTAAAATTTTTTGCATAATATGAACAAATAGCGGTTATAAATCGTAAAAAAATATTTTGATAGACGGGAGCGATTAAAATAACGACCGACGCTTTGGGTCGGCGTGATTCGCCAAAAAAGTGTAATGGAAATGATGTATAAGGGGAGAATTTCATTATGGCTATAGATGTAAAACAAATCGGAAATTTAGTAAAGGAAAAAAGTGAATTTGTGCGGGCATTGTATGGAGAGATTGATAAAGTAATCGTTGGCCAGCGATATATGCTGGAGAGGATGCTTGTGGGATTATTGGCTAACGGCCATATATTGCTGGAGGGTGTGCCCGGCCTGGCAAAAACTATGGCAGTGACGACTTTGTCGCGGGCAATCGATGCTGATTTTCGGCGAATACAATTCACGCCTGATTTGCTGCCGGCAGATTTGATTGGCACGCAGATATACAGGCAGTCAGACGGTGAGTTTATCACACGCAAAGGACCGATATTTGCAAACATCATTCTGGCTGACGAAATCAACCGTGCACCAGCTAAGGTACAGAGTGCCTTATTGGAAGCGATGCAGGAGCGACAGGTATCAATCGGAGAAGAAACCTTTCCTGTGCCCCGTCCTTTCCTGGTGCTTGCTACACAAAATCCGATTGAACAAGAGGGCACATACCCATTGCCGGAAGCTCAGCTTGACCGTTTTATGCTGAAGCTCAAAATCGATTATCCGAATAAAGAAGAGGAACGGAAAATTCTTGATAGAATGGCGGTGACAGATAAGCGGTTCGATATTAAGCCTGTCATCAAGTCTGAAGATATTGCCGAAGTAAGAAATGTGGTAGATGAGATATACATCGATGAAAAAGTAAAAGATTATATTGTTGATGTTGTTTGCGCCACCAGAAATCCTGATAAATATGGAATAGAAATGGGCAATTTCATAAGCTATGGGGCATCACCCAGGGCAACGATTTATCTTGCGATTGCGGCGAAGGCTCATGCGTTCGTTCAGCAAAGAGGTTATGTCACTCCTCAGGACGTAAAGAGTATCGGCCCTGATGTCCTGCGTCACAGAGTAATCGTCAGTTACGAGGCCGAGGCCGAGGACAAAACCAGTGAAGACATCATTAAAGCGATTTTTGACAGTATCGAAGTACCCTAATTTACTTTTTGTTATTAATGCACCGAGACGAAAGATTTGACGCTATGATACCTCAGGAATTAATAAAGAAGATAAGGCAGATTCAAATCTATACATCAAAGGCGGTAGATGCAAGCTTTGCCGGCCAGTACGAGAGTGTATTCAAAGGCAGGGGCATGCAGTTCGATGAAGTGCGTGAATATACGCCGGGGGATGACATACGTACAATTGATTGGAATGTTACCGCACGTACCGGCAGAGCGTATATAAAACGCTTTGTAGAAGAGCGTGAGATGACTGTAATATTCGCTGTTGATTTAAGCGCTTCTGGGGATTTCGGTACGGTAAATAAAGCCAAGAACGAACTGGCTGCCGAATTTTGTGCGGTTATGGCCTTCGCAGCTGCTAAAAACAATGATAAGGTAGGCTTACTAATCTTTACGGACCAGATAGAGTTATATATCCCACCGAAGAAAGGCACAAGTCATATGCTGCGGCTGATTAGGGAACTACTTTATTTTAAAATGCCGAAAAGAAAAACAAATATTAACCAGGCGCTGGATTATTTAGGCAAGGTAATAAACAAGAAAGCTACTGTATTTTTGGTATCTGACTTTATAGAAACTGATTTCAAAAAGCCTCTTAGCCTGCTTAATAAACGGCATGATGTGGTTGCTGTTTCCGTTCGTGATCGAGCAGAAATCGATATGCCCAATGTAGGTTTGATCGAACTTGAAGATGCAGAAACAGGGCAAACCGTTCTCGTTGATACGCAGAGCAGACAATTTAGAAATAAATATAGTGGTACGTGCGCGGAACGGTTTGACGGTCTGAAGAATATGTTTCGAACGATTAATGTCGATTGTATTAATATAAGCACCGATAAGCAATATGTACAGGATTTAGTCAGATTTTTTCATATGCGGCATCGGCGCCGATAGTTTTAAAGTTAACTTTATGAAAAAATTTTTGAGGTGTAGTTATGGAAGAGAAATTGGACTTCTCACTGCCTGAGAAAAAGCAAAAAAAAACCTCGACACAAAAGATATCTATCGTTCTGCTCTTGATTCTACTTATTTTGGTTGTCGCCAATCTAATAAAACCTTCTTATGAAAAGCCTCTGGCAAAAAAATCTGCCTTGACTCTCTCCGAAGACAAGGTCAAGGACCTGGCAGCTAAACTCGCCAGCCGTAATTTGTACACAAGAGCAGCGGCGGTCTGGCAGGATTATCTTTCCCTTGCCAGCGTTACTGATACAGAACGAGCAAAGGTTCTCTTTCAGATAGGCACACTGTTTGAAAAAGCCGGCCTGTATGCAGAAGCGATCGAGTATTATTACCGCAGTGAAATCACAACTAAACTTTCTGAGTTAGAGCCACAAATTAATACTAATATAAAGGAATGTTTCGAAAAGCTTGGTAAATTTTCAGCCTTGCGATACGAGTTGATTGACAGAACGAGTTTTGGAAATACAGAGCAGGCCGGTGGTAAAATAGTTGCCGAAATCGGTGTAGAAAAGATTACCGAAGCCGATTTAGACGCCTTAATCGAAAGAACAATTGATACTCAGCTTGCTCCAATAGCCGCTTTTATGACGACAGAGCAGTTTAACGAACAAAAAAAGAAAATCCTCGAGCAATACCAAAATCCTTTAGCCAAACAGGAATTTCTTAACTCCTGGCTTGCGCAGGAAGTTTTGTATCGCCAGGCTTTGGAAGAGAATCTATCCGAGCAACCAGAGACTAAAAGCGTTATCGACGACCTGGTTCGCAGTGTTTTAAGCCAGCAACTGATGAACAAAGAGCTTGCAGATAAAATCAATATCACAGAATCCGACCTTCAAACATATTACGAAGCTAATAAAAATAGATTCGTGGAACCGGCAGATGTAAACGACCCTAACTCAAATGAACGGCAAAAAAGTTTTGATGAGGTCAGAGGGCAGGTAATCAATGAGTTATTAACTCAGAAACGCCGGGATGTTCAGGAGGAACTTATAAAAAGGATGATGGACAAATATAATGTTATCATCCATACGGCTGCGTGGGTACCAACAGAACCAAATGAAAAATGACAGGTAAAAAACAAAAATACAATATTACTGTTGCGTTCTATGTGGTTATGGTCAGCGCACTGCTTTTAAGCTGCGCCGGCTGCGGCAAAAAAACGTCTGTCGATAGTGCTGAAAAAGCATTTAAGATTGATAAAGATTACCATAGAGGGCCGTTAACAGTTCATATCCGCGTAGATAAAGACAAACTAACTATTGCCGATACTTTCTTGCTTGAGATCGAGGCTGCTATTGAGCCGGATTACGAGGTCACGATGCCGAATGTAGGGAACGAGCTCGAAAATTTTGGCATTGTTGACTGGGACAATTTGGGTGATAAGCTTGATGAAAACAATAATGTCATCAGCACATATCAATACAGGCTTGAACCTTTTCTGTCGGGCACTTACTCCTTACCCGCTTTTAAATTCGAATTTTATGATGTGAACAATCCTGAAGATAATAAGTACGAGCTGTCAACCGAGCCGATTGCAATCGAGGTGACTTCGCTTCTGGGTGAGCAGCGTGCGGAATTAAAAATAGCTGACATCGAAGGTGTAGTTAACGTACCTGCCGAGCATTCTTATTGGTGGGTTTGGCTGTTGTCTGCAGCCGGTATTATTATTGCGATAATTTTCTGGCTTAATCGGCGGCGTCATCGGGCTGAGAAGCTGATAAGGATTTTCAAGCCGGCCCATGAGATCGCATATGAGCGTTTGCGGGCCTTGGTAGACCAGGACCTTGTAGAGGCAGATAAAATTAAGGAATTTTACGAGCGCATCAGTGATATTCTCAGGCATTATATCGAGCACCGGTTTAATCTAAAGGCTCCAGAAAGGACCACTGAGGAATTTTTGGCGGAACTTGCAACTGCAGATGTGCTTGCCCGGCCCGACCAGCAGCGGCTGGCAGAATTTCTGCAGCATTGCGACCTGGTGAAGTTTGCAAAATATAATCCGACAACTGAACAGATTCAAAAGACCTTTGATTTAGTTAAGGATTTTATAGAGACAACCAAATCCGATGAGAAAAAAATTGACGTCACAGAAAACGAATCCGAACAGGCAATTAATGTAGTGAGTGCTTAAATGGAAT
>Ga0315548_1003483_pt1 | contig 11789 bp, 10 predicted proteins | sample SalMarSW160110MG_2_FD_202540 | JGI IMG/M metagenome (GOLD analysis project Ga0315548, IMG submission 202540) | Salt marsh sediment microbial communities from the Plum Island Ecosystem LTER, Massachusetts, United States - Salt Marsh Sediment SW1601-110 ... | reverse complement strand
CCTTTTTCTTGTTTTCGAGATTTTCGAGTAGTAGACTTAGGGGATATTAAGTGTTGCAATATTAAGAATGCTATATTGTGGTTATGATAAATTCGGTATTGAAGAAATCTACTTCTGCAATATAAACTGAGATAAAAAGAAGATAGCGGAGTTAAGTTAAATAGCTTCCTGACTTAAATACATTAGAACCGTAACTCTTAATATTTAAAATATTATAATTTTACCTTTAACTTTTTTATAAGAGGATTCAAATTTATAAAAATATACACCCTTTATGGCAGGAGCAAATTTCTCCTCATACACACCCTCAGGATATTCTCCGCTTAGAGGATTAGATACGAGACGACCTAATGCGTCGTATATATGCAGAGAAATCATGCTCTCTTCGGGAAGGTAGATTTCAAATAAAGCGTTTTCTCTTGCTACAGAGTTAACAGAAAAAGAAAATGTGCCGGGAGTTATTCCTCCACTGCCAACAGTAACCATAATAGTATCTGAATCAACTGTTCCGCTGTCGGAGGTTACTGTAAGTATGGCTTCATAGATTCCGTCTTCTGAGAAAGAGTGATTTGTAGCGATACTGTCTGAGGTTGTCCCATCATCAAAATCCCAAGAGTAATCTGTAATATTACATTTGTAAGCAGTTGAATAAATGCCGTTAAATCTATGTACTTCTCCCGTATCAAGTTCGATATCATCAAGTTCGGCTGCCCTTACACCTGGTTCTGTTTCTATATATTCGTTGGAGCCGGATTCTCTCACCAGATAATAAGTCCCCCCGCGTTTTGCCGTGATGGTAATATCCCCGTATCCGGGTATTTCGGCTGTAACATCCATTTCCGCTTGCAGTGGGGTATATGCAAATACTAACCACTCTCTCTCGGGAGATGTCCCCATAACATTAGCCATTATCCAGACGTTGAAAATTTTATCATTTGTTGAGCCATAGTCGTCGCTGTAATCAGGTGTGTAAGTTGTATCATTGGGCAATTGATACCACCTCATTCTCTCATTACCATTGTAAAATAATTCAGGCCAGAATTCATCCCTCTCATCGTAAGGATGAGGAATGTCAGTTAATAAGACAGGCTCGCTGTATTTCCAGAACCGCTCCAGGGTAGGATTCACATGTACTTCATCAACAGCATCTACGACCGTTTGATACCACTCCCAGCTGTCTTCCCGTGTATAGGTGGAATATTTAAAATCCCTTACAACTCTTGGCCTTGTCAACCACATTCCCCACTTTATGTAACTTCCATATCTCTCAGGAGGCATCTCTTGTCCTTGACTTTCCCATTCTTCTATAAATGCCGGGTCAAACCAGGTGGATAGTTCCCACCAGAAGTCAGGGTTGATTTCCTTGTAATAATCTCTTTGGAACAGGAGATTCATTGCTCCCACTTGCGGTGAGCGTCCTAAGTAGTCACGATTTCCCTGCCAGTTATTAACATAATAAGAAGGGGAAGTGCCATCCCATATGAAAGGCACCGTGGAAAACCTATCAGGAATGGGAGAAGGATTATATTCGATCCATCCGCCCCATCTGCCAAAACAGAGAGGATCATGTTCATAACCAACAAATTTTATTTTATCCGACCATTCATCCAGCTCATCTCTCATCCCATCAAACATAGCATTATATCTTGGAATGTAACCGTGTCCAGTCTCGTATCCTCCGGCTCCCGGATTTGTAAGTTCTGTATTTCCGCCGACTATCTCACTTCTGAACTCCCAGGTGTCATAATCCGGGTCACTGCTGTATGCATCCTCAAACCTGTAGTCCTCATGTACATCTACGAAATTTACATCGCCGGCTTCATTATTCGAAAGCCAGATTACAAATGGGGGGTCCGGATACCAATTCTGAAATCGGGATAGTAAAGGATTACTCCACCAATCCCTTGATTCGGGATATCCTGCATCGAGTAGTAAGGGGGGATTTACCCACCCTTCGCCTAGTGTTCTCCAGTGCTCAACAGGCCCACAGGGAGAAACTCTTGTCTGCGCTGTTCCATCACTTTCAACCACATTGGGATTCTCCTCTGGAGGGAGGCTTACCCATGGTTCTCCCGAGAGCATCCCTTCAGGTTGAGTGGTTTTGAACACTAAAGGAAGACCATATCTGGATGCTTTTTCAATCGGATTCTTAAAATATTCATCCAGATAATCATCAACAAACCAATCAGCTAACCTACAGTTATACCCAATATGCAATAACAAACAGTGCCCTTTTTCAATCATATCCATCTGCCATTCAGGAGAAAAGCCCTCTAAACTATTATTACCGCCATCCTCCCAGTTTGCCGCGAGTGGCAGGGGATTTGCCTCCTGGGGTAAGGCTTCAAGCGAGAAAAATAAACATATTAACCAACAAAAAATAATTATCGATGAGCTTTTTTCTTTAGATTTAAATGCCATGAACCTTATCCCTCCTTACTATGTAATTTTGGGTTTCGAGATTCGAGATTACAAGATAATCCCCTCTATAATTTCTAAATAAGGCTTTTAAAATATATTTATTATTTTTATTATTAAATTTTTAAATTTAATGAAAAAATAGACAAATGTCAAGTATTAGGACATGAAACAGGGACGGGGACATGAAACAGGGACGGTGCTTTAATCTGTGACAGTAGTATTGACATGAGGTTGTATTTTTGTATAATGGTTTTATGCGAAGAGCGAGAGTGGCGTATAGTGGTTCGTATCATCATGTAATGAATCGAGGTTTAGAGGGTAAGGGGATATTCTTAGGCGATAAGTCGAAATCCTATTTTTTGAATCTTTTGAATGAGAAATCAAAGAAGTTAAAAATAAGGTTGTTGGGTTATTGTGTGATGGATAATCATTATCATTTAATCTTGCAAAACAGTTCAGACAAGCTATCGGAGTTTATGAAACAGTTGAACGGTCATTATGGTATAATTTATAGGAAGAAAGAGGGGAAAAAGGGGTATGTTTTTCAAGGAAGATATAAATCTACGTTAATTCAAGAGGGCCCATATTTAAGGATGTCTATAATCTATATTTTATTAAATCCAGTTAAAGCTGGGCTTGTAGAGAGTCCGTACGATTATCAGTGGTCAAGTATAGGAGAATATTTTGCAAATTCTAAAAAAAGTATTGTGGATAAAGTATTTGTTGAAGATATATTTCAAAGCAGATCTGTTTTTGATGAGTTACTTGGTGAATGGTCAGGTAAAGATCTGCCAGTAAAGAGAACGAGGTTTGGGCCTATAATAGGTGGAGAAGATTTTAAAGAAGAAGCAATTAATAAATACGATAGACGGAAATCAAATAATGAGTCAAAAAGGATGAGAAAACAGGATTACGTATTTAATCCAGCGGATGCGGTAATTGAGGAGTTTGAAAAGAATAAAGGTTTAAAATTGAAAAAAATAAATGTAAACACATTAAAAGGAAAGAGATTGAGGTCGGAACTTTTGGTCTTACTAAAGGATAAAACAGGGTTAACATATAAAGAGATAATAGGATACCCGATATTTCGCTCATTAAAATATTCATCACTTGGCCATTTATATCAAAGGGCTAAATCCAGGATGGAGTAGATTACTGTCACAGATTAAAGCACCGTCCCCATTCACGCCCATTCACGGGTCTTCCGCAACGCCCTTTGTGTGCCTGCTGTTAGAAAAACAATCTTAGTCTTTACAACCCCGATGGAGTTATTAGGAAGGAGTAATATTGGAATTGATTATAACTCTGAAGAAAAAGGCAAAGAAAAAAATCTCCTAAGGTGGATTGGAACCCTCCCCACCCCTTCATAAATAATCCCAATCTTAAAAACAAAACCCAACCTCCCATCCAAAGAAACTTCACAAACAAAATCTTTGACAAACGCCCAAAAAAAAGAGCAAAGACCATACATTGAAGAATACAAAGTTAAGCATAATAAAGGTCGGTTGCCCTCTGTCAAATCTAGCTGGGGAAACCTGAACTCAGGTTGAGAATAGGGAACCGGCTTCCTATACAGTACTATATGCTAAAAGGTATCGAAAAAAGAATAAGAAAGAAAACAAAAAAAGTTACCCAGAGATGTTTTAATAATTATTTATAAACAGGAGGTAAAAAAAAAGATTATTTCAACCCCACCCCCTTGACACTTTCCAAAGAAGATTCGAACCCAAATGTACTTTTCTAATCTTTTCAAACAGTTATTTGCTTTTTTCATGGATGGAACTGGAGACTCTTTGGTTGGGTCATATTAGAAAAGCAAATGATAAGGAGGTATTATGAAAAATATATCTGAAATAAAATTTGGAATAATTCTAATAGTACTATTTATCACATTAATCGGAGGTTGCTCGGGTGAAGTTTTAAATACTGAAAGTTCTTGGATGACTAATGAGATAAACCTCGGTGGAGATATAGAGAACTGGGAGGAAGTTGGAAAGTTGGTTTTTGAGGAAGAAGGTATAAATTTAGGATTTGCCAATGATTCATCCTATATTTACGCTATTCTTTACTTCCGAAATCGCCGATTTGCACATCTCATAGGGATATCAGGATTAAAGGTCTGGATTAACAATGATAGAGAAAAAAATAAGAATTATGGATTTTCATACAAAGGTGCTCCTGATTTACCTGAGGGACAGAGGGAAATGGATACCGTTATTAATAAAAATGATGAAATGTTTAAAAACAGAATAAGAGATAAAATGCAGTTCGAGGAAAGGCTGGAGATTATAGATGAGAATGGAAAACTCGGTGGATTAATAGCAGCAGATGGAAGTATGGGTATAAAAATTCTACCGGGTTACAAAAACGGTTTTTTTATCTATGAATTTAGGATACCTCTAATGCCCTCTAAGAATGGGTGGTTCACAGTGAATGCAGATGTTGGAGATACTTTACTTATATGTCTCGAGACAGAGGAATTAACCCCTTTAAGGAAGGAGGGTTCCGGTGGTAGACCACCAGGGGGACCATCTGGTGCTTTTGAAGGTAAAGGGGGAAGACCCGGTGGTGGAAGACCAGGTGGCGGACGTGGAAGACCCGATATAGAAAATTTGTCGATAGAGATAGAGGAGATATGGATTGAACTTGTTCTTTCCGGAGGGAAATAGGGTTTGTGATAAACTTCGTTCAAAATAACTTCTGTTATTTATAACCCAGATGAGCTGCAAAAATCAAGGGCGTGTTGCCCAAATAGAAAAAACATAGAGAAAGGGGGTATTGATGAAATATCAATTAGGTTCAGGTTTTAATCGTATATTGTACTTTTTTGTTTTTTTATCTTTTGTCATCCCAGGTAGTGTTTTAGCTAGTCAAAATGTTAAAAGCTCTAACATAAAAGGATATGTAAAAGAAAAAGAAAGCGGAGAGCCGTTACCCCATGCTAATGTTATTTTGAAGGGAACAAATAGAGGGGCAACCGCCAATAGTGATGGATATTTCGTAATAGTTGGTGTACCTGTCGGTAAATGTAGCCTTGAGGTTCACTATATAGGATATGAATCAAAAGTTATTGAAGTAGATAACAAACCTGAAGGTTTGGAACCTCTCCAAATTGAAATGGAGGCTAAAGCTATTTTAATAGATGGGGTAAAAATTACAGCGCAAGCAGAAATGCTGGAAGTCGCCGAGCACATAAGTCAGTATACAATAGCTCCACGGCAGTTGAGTATGCTCCCGAATATGGGAGAAGTAGATATATTCAGAGCTGTTCAACTTTTACCCGGTATAAGCGGAGCTAACGATGCCGAATCCGGTCTTTATGTAAGAGGAGGGACGCCCGACCAGAACCTTATACTTTTCGATGGCATGACTATATATCATGTTGACCATTTTTTTGGATTTTTCAGTGCTTTTAATGCCAATGCGATAAAAGATATGCAAATTTATAAGGGGGGTTTCCCAGCAGAGTATGGCGGTAGGGTATCCAGCGTTGTAAATCTAACGGGAAAAAGAGGAGATATGAACGAGCCAAAACTCGGAGTAGGAGCGAATTTGCTGAGTGCGCATCTGAACTTTGAAACTCCTTTACCCTGGACCAAAGGCAGTTTTATAATTGCTGGTCGTCGTTCTTATACTGATTTTATTGAGAGTCCACTTTATAATAGTATATATAATTTTGTGACCGGAGAAGACAACGGTGGTGCCGTAGGCGGTCGAGTTACAGGTGGACAATGGAACAGAGGCATTATGGAAAGTATGTTCAAACCGAGCTTTTACTTCTATGACTTGAACGCCAAGTTGACTCTAATGCCTTCTTATAATAACATCTTTGCATTTAGTTTTTACAATGGTAAAGACAATCTGGATAATTCTCAGGATTTTTCTGACCTTCCATTTAGATTCGCAGAAACCGACTCAGATGTCTCTTTAAGTACTACGGATTTCACCAAATGGGGGAATCTGGGCGGTAGCGGTAGCTGGTCCTATCAGTGGAACGATCGTCTACACACGGATATAAACCTAGCTTATTCAAATTATTTCAGTCAGCATGACGGCACTACTAATATGGATGTAAATTTAGATGATAGTACAAGTAATGTCAGAGGATTTTCCAATGCTTCAGAGGAAGATAATTCTTTAACAGATATTACGCTCAAACTGAATTCGGAGTGGCATATCAATCGATTTCATGAACTCAAATCCGGATTGCAAGCATCACAATTGGAGGCAAATTACACATCAAGTTTAAACGACACAACCAATATACTGAATCTTGAAGATAAAACAAGGCAGTATTCTTTTTATGCGCAGGATAATTGGAAAATAAGTAAGATGGACTTCGTATTGGGAGTTCGCACTACTTATTATGAGGAGACTCAGGAAAACTATCTTGAACCACGTGTGTCTTTGGTTTATCCGTTATCTGAAAATATAAAATTAAAAGGAGCCTGGGGATATTATTATCAGTTTATACATAGAATAGTAAATGAAAATCTAACGAATCAGAGTCGTGATTTCTGGTTATTAGCTGATGAGGATCTTGAACCTACTTTTTCCGAGCATCGAATAGTGGGTTTGAGTTATGAAAATGACAGATTTTTATTAAGTGTTGAGGGTTACCAAAAAGATCTTGACAATCTTATAGAATATTCCCCTCGCTTTAGAAGAGAGGCGGATTATGAAGATAGATTCTTTATTGGAACAGGAAAAGCAAAGGGCTTGGAATTTCTCGGTCAATTAAAAAAAGGTATCTTAAGCGGATGGCTAAGTTATACACTCGGCAGGGTCGATTATCGATTTCCGGCTTTCAATGATGGAGAAGATTTCCCGGCAAGTCATGACCGTAGACATGAAATTAATACAGTTGCAAAATTGAATTTAGGTCCATGGACCTTTGCTTCAACCTGGGTTTATGCTTCCGGTAATGCATATACTGCTCCGGAAAGCCAGTATTTTCTTGAGATGTTAGACGGTGAAATAGTGAGTTATATCCACGTGGGAGATAAGAATTCAAACCGTTTGCCGGATTACCATCGTCTCGACTTGAGTCTATCGAGGCAATTCAAGGGCGAATTAGTTGATAGTGAGGTAGGTTTAAGCGTATTTAATGTTTACAATCATAAAAATGTCTGGTACCGCCAATACAACCTTAATACAATCCCGATATCTATAACTGACGTTACGATGCTCGGTTTTACACCTACTTTATTTGTCCAGTTCAATTTGAAATGAGGTGATAAGAATGAAGAAAGCATTAATTATTGTTATAGCATTAGTATTGTTGATAAGCTTTGTAAGCTGCACAGAAGAATCTCCATTTGCTCCCGGAATTTCAGAAGTTGTCGTACAGGCATATTTATTTGCCGGAGAACCGATTGATGATATCAAAATTACAAGCACTTTACTCCTGGGTAGTGAGGATACGACTGCGCCGCCAATAAACGATGCGGACGTATATCTAATAAAAGAAGGAAAGCAATATAATCTTGTAGCTGTCCCAGGTGATTCCGGTTACTACCATTATTCAGGTAGTGATTTAGAAGTTGAAGAAGGTGATTCTTTCGAAATTAATATTTCTTATGATGGAGAAATTTCAAAAGCCGAGACAGTAGTTCCCCCTCCTCCTGAGAACGTAGAGATTTCAGATACGATTCTTTATATATCCGATGATTTCTTTGGGTGGGGACCGTCTGATACAAACAATATTGAGATAACATGGGACGCTGTCACATCCGCTATGTTTTACATTACAGTAAACAACCTCGAAACAGATCCTGAATCAATTGAGATGAACGGCCCATTTGGCGACGGTTCTGATGCTTTTAGAAATTTTATATCAACACCTACCAGTTCAAACTCATATCAAATGAGGCGTATGAATTTCACGCATTACGGTAAACACCTTATTAAGATTTACCGCATCAACCAGGAATATGCCGATTTATACATTTCGCGAACGCAGGATACAAGGGATCTTAATGAACCTTTGTCGAATATAGAGAACGGATTGGGGATATTCAGCGCTTTCAACAGCAGCGATAGTATATACTTTTACGTTAAAAAAGAGGAATGATATACATTAATTGCTTTAAGGAGGGAAACTATTAATATGAAAAATCTGTTTTTAAGAAGTGCCATTATCCTATTATCATTGGTTGGGGCAATAGGTTGCCCTATGGCTATGGGACCGCCGAGCGGTGGAATGCACGGAATGATGAAAGATATACCCATGAAGGATTTCAGTAAATCTTTTAGCGTAGTTTATCAGATAAATTATGATGAAGAGTTGTTCCCATATATTAAAATATATTACAATGTTCCTTATTCTGAAATAACTTTCGTAAAAGAAGATTCTCTCTATAAAGCTTCGTTTAGATTAAATTTTAATGTCATTTATGAAGGCGAAACAATTGTAAATAAAGGTATCACAGAAGAGATAAAAACAAAGGACTATTCTAAAACTGTTTCGAGGGCTGAGTCTTTTTTCGGAACTTTTAGGGAAAGGGTTTCTACCGGTAGCAATCAAGTGTCTATAATGTTGATGGATAAAAATTCTGACAGAAGATACGTTTGGAAGCGTGAGACTTTGGTTCCGGAAATTTCGGATACTTTAAGGAAAGATTGATGTTTTATAAATTCTTAATATTCTGCAGAAAAATCATAGACGATATTATCTGGAACTTTTATTCCGAGATACATCTAAGAGATATATTGATCAAAATCGGAGAACACAAGAAAAAAAATTGAACCAGTAGAGTAGAAAGAATAGGAATTAATTGTTTAGACTCCATCATAATTCTGTTTCCAGATTTCCCTTTATGTGTCTTAATAGACATATGTCCTGCAATTCTTCCTATTCTTCCCCTCGTTGAACCGGACGAGAGGTTTTCTCTCATCTGGCTCTCCCATAAACTCTCGTCTAAAACATTCGCAAACATATTACAGATATATTAAGCCAAGTTCCCTTAAATGACGATAGTAAGATTTCCCTTTAGGCGGTTTATACCCTCTTTGACTTCGTCTATTAAGATGTTTGATTAGCCGATTTAAGTGGGCGTTTGTCAAAGATTTTGTTTGTGAAGTTTCTTTGGATGGGAGGTTGGGTTTTGTTTTTAAGATTGGGATTATTTATGAAGGGGTGGGGAGGGTTCCAATCCACCTTAGGAGATTTTTTTCTTTGCCTTTTTCTTCAGAGTTATAATCAATTCCAATATTACTCCTTCCTAATAACTCCATCGGGGTTGTAAAGACTAAGATTGTTTTTCTAACAGCAGGCAAAGGGCGTTGCGGAAGACCCGAAGGGGCTGAAGCCGACCGACTGTGACTGCCGGGGTGGGGTCAAGACGGCTTGCGCTTGCGGTTGTAAGCCAGTCTTTGGCTGACGTCCGAGCGATAGCGAGGGCGAAGCCAAAGGCAGCCCGCGTTGCGGGCGGCAAGCCGTATGGGTGGGGGGATGGAGTAAAGATTGAAAGTTATGCGGATTGTTTTTCTGCCCATCTTCGAACATGGTTCGCGATAGACAGCCAATCTTTACGATTTTTCGAACACCAATTACCACCTGTTATTACTGGCGCAAAAATTCTCACATTGACAAAGATTGGATCCTCCTTATAATTCTAACATGAGAGTTAAGGGAATATATAAAATAACATGTTAACCTATACGAAATCACCCAAAATTATAAAAATGTTTTTATACGGCTTAACAATGGAGCTTCTACGATTAATATTAGTACATATAAACTATGTTAGGTGCTAATTTCAATATGTGATATATCCAATGTTGAAAACCGTTATTAAAATATCAGCAACAATAATTATAATAATCGCTTTACTCTCATATTGGGTTAATCCTACAATTTTTATTGTAGCTCTATTTTCTTTTATTGTAGTTGCTTTAGTTAAAAAAAAGCCACTTTATTTAATACCATTATTTATTTTCATCCCATTAGTAATTGTTTTAATCCTTAATCAGTATCTGGGGTGGGGGGTGTTTAAATCTCATCTTTTGCCCAAATATTACGAAGTAAAATATACGGCTTTTGGTAAATATTCTAAACTAACAAAAAAAATTGAATTACAAGAAAGAATAGGCTTTAAGAAACTAAAAAATGAAACAGAGAAAATACAATTTAATGAATATATCGCCATTTTAATTTTAAGGGACTCAACTTTTCTTTCAAAAGACCTGTATTCTGCATTTTCTTCTCACAAATTTCAAACTTGGCTTAACTTAAAGGGTTGGAAAGTAGAATCAATTCCAAAAGATACCAGTCAAGATATATTCCTATGGATTTCCCGGATTCGAAAGATCGATATTAATGAAAAATGGTATAAACCAATTTCTCAAAGCACCATTTTTTTACCAAAAACACCATTACTATTTGATGATGTACCAATAATACCAATTCAAGGTAGTGAACTTTTAATTGATATGCCAATTGGTATGGTGCTAACTACTTCTCCACCTAATGTAAGTAAATCGAAAGGTATTGATTATGAAAGAGTTAAAATACCTTTAGAAATCGTTGATAAATCTATTGAACTTAAATTATTAAGTTGGCCATGGAGAAGTAAAGTATTGTATTTGATAGCTAAATATATATTTTGGAATCCTCTAATGTGGTTTATAGGCGTATTAACAGCAATATTCGCTGATAGAATTAAATCAATATTGTCCAATAGATTTTGGGAGCAGGCTTCAAAAAAACATTCATCCTCGTAAGATAACAAAGTTATTTATTTTGGATAAAAAATATAGCATACGAGCATACGGGGACGGTGCTTTAATCTGTAACATTATAGAAACGATAAAGTCTTCTCCCCAAAAATCTCGAAAACAAGAAAAAGGATGTAAAAGAAGTCAGGAGCCAGAAGCCTGAATTCAGAATCCCGACCCCATCCCAAATATAAAAAAACAGGGGATACAACTTTCAATTCAAAAAGAAGAAAAAGAAAAGTTTGAAACAAAAATTGTTTTAGAAAACTTAAAAGATTTTTCAAGAAAGATTGGCGAAATTTCCCCCACCGAGCGACCCCAGCTTTTTCAAAGTCTTATCAAGTCCGTATTCTACGGACTTGACGAAATCGCGTTGGATATTTTCTATCTTCCTGAAGGATACATTCAAGGGTTCGGAAATCACCGAGCCTATTCCGCGGGGCGAGCCGACGAAGTTGGCGAAGCATCCGCGGAAGGGCGGTCGCATTCAGAGCGAGGTCGCCGAGCACCATCGGGCGAGGCGGACGAGCATGGGTTGGGTGTGCGGTGGAGCGCCGGTGGTAATTGGTGTTCGAAAAATCGTAAAGAATGGCTGCTCACTCCGTACAATCTTCGAACTCTCCGTCTGACCTTCAAGAACTCAATTTTCA
>Ga0315548_1003476_pt1 | contig 11803 bp, 5 predicted proteins | sample SalMarSW160110MG_2_FD_202540 | JGI IMG/M metagenome (GOLD analysis project Ga0315548, IMG submission 202540) | Salt marsh sediment microbial communities from the Plum Island Ecosystem LTER, Massachusetts, United States - Salt Marsh Sediment SW1601-110 ... | reverse complement strand
GAAACCTGAAACACCGGTACTATGAAGTCAGAAGTAAAAACAAGCTCAGGTACAATTGTTTCGGTATCTTTATAGAACTTAACTCTTACAGCATTATCGGATAGCGGATAAATTCCAAGTGTTCCATCCAAAAGGGTTACATTCATTCCGTTTTTTAGCTGCTCATAGCTATTAACTATCTGGCCGGTACACAATACCGGGAACAGGCTAATGGTTAATAAATATCTGAGCTTCATTGTTTTTCTTGTTTCTGTTATCTACAAAACAGTAACCTGCACTTTCTTCAGATCTTTTTCATTAGAACTGTTTCCATACAGGACTTCATATTTACCTGCGGTTACACACATACGACCACTTGCCCGGTTATAAAACTCGAACGAGTTGTAAGGCAGCTTAATTATAACCTGTTTGGTTTTGCCGGCTTCAACGTAGAGCCGTTGATAGCCTTTTAATGTTTTGAGAGGTCCGTCAATGTCGTCCAATTTATGCACATATACCTGGACTATTTCTGTTCCGTTGCGTTTACCATTGTTAGTTACCGGGATAGTAAGCTCAATAGATTCGTTTTCTTTAATCTCTGTTTTACTCAATTTTGCTTTACCTATTGAGAATGTAGTGTAGCTTAATCCGAAACCAAACGGGAACAGAGCATCGGACATGTATCGGTAAGTCCTTCCTTTCATCGAATAATCTTCGAAATCGTAGAGCTGATCCGAGCTTTTATAAAAAGTAACGGGCAGTTTACCCGATGGATTGTAATCGCCAAAGAGCACGTCTGCAACTGCTTGTCCGCCCGATTCGCCCGGATACCATGCCTGAAGAATAGCATCGCAGGTTTCAGTTTCAGGAGTTAAGGCAATGGCCGAGCCTGAACAGTTTACAAACACCACTCTTTTACCTGCTTGTTTCAATGCTTTCAGGCAATTGCGCTGTACAGGAGGAAGTTCTATGTTGGTGCGGTCGCCACTTCTAAAGCCGGGGTAAAATACCGGCATTTCTTCACCTTCAAGCTGACCGGAAAGTCCGCCCACAAATACTACCAGATCAATTCCTTTCAGTTTATTAATAAGTCCGGTATAGTCCATATCAACTTCTTTACCAAAATCGAATTCGATGTTTGCCTGCCAATCGTGCAACTGTGCATATCGGATTTCGATCTTATATTTCTTCCCGGCTTCAACTTTGAGAGGAATTCTTGAAGGAAGGGTACGCCAGTTATTGTATTTTTGGATTGATTCTCCATTGATCAGCAATTCAAAGTGCCCGGTAGCACCACATTTAAATACGATTTCTTCGGATACTTCAGGTATGAATTCGGTTTCATACAAGACCGAAAAGCCTTCGAGCTTAACCCCTGATGCAAATTCATGCTGACCGGCGGTGTTCATTTTAATCGGATTTGTGATTTGCTGTGTGGTAACAATGTCACTCTTAAGATCGGGATTGTTCCAGTAGGTTGCCTTAAACCCTTGTTTTCCTTCAAAAGAAATTTGATCGAAATAGCTTTGGGTTACCTTGTCCTCAACCAAATCACATCCCTTATCGTACAGGATTTTATTGACATGAATTTTTGTTTTGATCCCATCAAGAATCGAAATTGTACGAACCGGTGTCCCGTTATAATTTCCCCACAACATGGGTTTGTCGTCTGCATTGGGGCCAATGACCGCGATCTTCCCGGTCGTTTTTGATAAAGGCAGTAAGTTGTTTTTATTCTGAAGAAGTGTCATCGACTTGCGGGCCATGTCCAGAGCAAGTTGCTGATGCTCTTCATTATTGACAACCGACATGGGAACCTGCGCCCAGGGAACAATTGCACTTTCGTCCATTTCACCCAGGTCAAAACGGCCAACCAGCACACGCATCAAACTTCTATCGATGTCTTCTTCATTTATTAATCTCCGTTCAACTGCATCGGGTAAGGTTTTATACGGATAGTTTTCCCAAACACATTCCAAATCGGTGCCTGAAAAAACCGCCTTCGATGCGGCATGTACGGCATCGGAAGAAACCTTGTGACGGTTAAAAAAGTCGGTAACGGCACCGCAGTCAGATACCACAATATATTTAAAGCCCCATTCGTCGCGCAGAATTCGCTGTAAGAGCCTTGAGTTGCCACAGCAAGGTTCGTCGTCCAGACGCTGGTAGGCACACATCACCTGGCGAACGTCAGCCTCCTGAACTAATGCCTTAAAAGCAGGAAGATAGGTTTCGTACAAATCACGCGGATCTACATTGTTGAGATTGAGCTCGTGACGGCTCCATTCGGGGCCTGAGTGCACGGCAAAATGTTTGGCACATGCGAGCAGTTTCCGGTATTTAGCATCGACAGGGCCCTGTAACCCTTTCACCGCCGAAACGCCCATGCGTGAGGTCAGGTAAGGGTCTTCGCCATACGTTTCCTGGCCACGTCCCCAACGCGGATCACGCACAATGTTCACATTGGGCGCCCAAACAGAAAGACTCAGGAAACGACGGTTCTCCAATCCCATCTGTTGCGATTCATTATACTTGGCGCGGGTTTCGTCCGAAGTTGCGCTGAAAATCTCATAAATCAGTTCGTCGTCAAACGAAGCGGCCATTCCAATCGGTTCGGGGAAAACCGTTACATTGTTGTTATTGGCCAGCCCGTGAAGCGCTTCGCTCCACCAGTTGAACCGTTTAATGCCAAGTCGCGGAATGGCATCGGACTGGTCGCACATTAAAGCTGCTTTTTCTTCCAGTGTTAATCTTGAAATCAAGTCTTTTGCCCGTTCTTCGGAGCTCAAATCCGGATTCCGAAAGGGATACTGTTGTCCCCACAAGCTACATGATATAAAAACACTTATTATAAATAGAAAACATATTTTCATAATGCACAGGTTAAACTATTTTACTGGTTTATATATAAAATTCTTATACTTCACATTCCCGTTCCCAATGGAACAAAGGCCTATTCGTAAACTTAAAAAACCACCAATTTCCTTCTTTATCTTCGAAAATTGACCCATGTCCTTTAGAGCACCATTTTTCAGAGTTATCTGTTGTTCTGATAATTGGATTCATGTTTTCAAATCTTTCGTATCTCCGTTCCATCATTTGAGTATTATAAGTTTCTTAATATTATGGTATTGTCCTGTTTCAATTCTATAGAAATACACTCCGCTTTGCAGGCTGGATGCATTGAATTGCCTAGAATGATTTCCCGCATTTTGGTATTCGTTAACCAGTGTTATGATCTCTCTTCCCTGAGAATCGAATACCTTTAAAGTCACAAAAGCACTCTCTTGCAATTGATAACTTATGAGAGTAGTCGAATAAACAGGATTCGGATAATTTTGATATAATTTAAATGAACTCGTCATTACAGAGTTTACTTCATCTAAAATTGAATCGTTAACTGTGATATGATTAGTTCCCTTTTCTATCATAATCATTTGGACTGACCGGGCTGGTGAAGTGAATTTAATTTCCCCATTAATATTGTACGCATTTGCCTTAATATCAAATAATTGATCGTAAGGACCCCATTGATATGATGAACTTGGGCCTTCTCCGTTAATATAAACATCCTGCGAAAAATCACCATTATCTGTTCCACCTGTGAACGAGTATATATAGTATTTTTCACCAACGCCAATTATTGAGTCTGTACTTACAGTGATTATTTTTTGAACTGTACCTTTGTTAACAATGACCATCGCGGTTTCACCGGATGAATATGTTGAACCATAACAGAGTATATCAGAATTGGATGAAGCAGCGGATATTGCCAGATCGCCAAATAATTTTTGCAGGTAAGTCAGATAATAAAATTCCGCGTGGGGATGATTTAAATAGTCGGTATCCGAACCACCATAAAACATTGTTGCTTCACCGGAAATCAGCAGCCATCTTGCAGCCATTCCGAAATTGTTACTTGTCAATTCACAAATAAGAATAACAGCCTGCATGCCGTTTACATAAGATACTGCTGCTTCATCGTTACCAGGGCTCATATTATATTCTGTTAAAGCCACAGGTTTTGAATAGGCTTCTTTATTAATGATATCCTGTTTTATAAAATCCATGTTCTGTTTAAGACTTGTTTGTGCGCCATTCAGGATACTCTTTACATTATTTGAATTATTGAAATAGTTGTGAATAACATAAAAGTCTGCAGAATCACCCACTTCTCTGAAGAATCCATCGTTCCACGTTCTGTCTACAAAATTCCAGCTTGTTTCACCATTAACGACAATCTGTCCTCCTATATAAATTGTAGCCCCAATTTGCCCGGCGGCATGTCTCATTGAATCAGCAAAAACCTTAAAATGCTTTCCGTACAGTTCACCTGTGATAATTTGAGGTTGTCCATCCTGGTTAATTGCTGTATCAATCATCCAGCCATATTCCCATGGGCCGCCATTTTCATTACCAATTTCCCAGAACTTTGTCCGTCCGGCATCATAACGCACCCAGTCGGCTGCAAGATGTGCAGCTTTAGCTACCGGATCCTCGCTCGTTCCGTAACGCGCATATCCGTAATTAACTGTTATTAATCCTTGATCAACATTACTATTACTACGAAGTGCATAATACTGGTCGGGTGTAGTTTGCCAACCTCCTTTCCCAGTTTGCCCCCAAAATTTAATCTTTGTTGCAGTATGAGTTGTAGAGTTATATGTTGTACCATCATAAATAGAATCCGGAAGATCGGATGGCAATCCATTCCAAAAATACCCATTTGACCAGCTTCCACCAGGAAAACGAATGAGAGTCGGTGCAAGATATCCAACACCTTCAACCAATGTTGGATTATCATGGGCTCCACACCAGGCTGCAATTGCATTACCAAATACATATTTAGAAACCTTACCGATAGTGTCACCTGTTAAAGTAACTATAACTGAAGGCTTTTCAGCGGGTTTTTCTGCATCCACAGCTTCAGGTAAAACTGCTGTGTCTGGTTCATAATCCTCAAGGAAACAATTATTGTCACTCTGCCCATAAATGTTTGAATTAATTATAAATATAGTTCCCAGAAAAAATGTATAAATTTTTGTGTTCATAAGGTTTTCCTTTCTTTATATTTAGTCTGAATTTCAATTATGATATCCGGAATCCACTTATTTCAACTCAATGAACTCCGGTTCATAGGGTGCAATCGTGAAGTTTCCGGTGTAATCCTTATCGAAAAGGATGCTCTGCGAGTTTCCTTTCATTTGGATCTCTTTAGGCTCATTGCTCACATTCAGGTATAAGAAATGAGTATTATCGATCTGCCGGGCCATTATACCGATGGGTACGTCCGGACCCTTTTTAATGGACAGTTCTTTGATGAGATCGTCTATCATCGGGCTTAATACCTCGTCTCTTGCCGGCAGTCCGATATAAATTGCCCTTCCTCTACCGTATTTATTGGAAGTTATAACCGGGTAATCTTTATCCAGGCTTGTTATATTACCTGAGATTTCAGCGCCTTTCGGTTCAATTACATCAAAGCGGGGTGATTCTGTTTCAATATTTTTCCCTTTATAATTCACCTTAACCTTCTTCCCTTTATATGAAATTCCTGATATTTCATTCATGTTTTCAGTTTCTTCATAGCTTCCAATCCGGATTCCGAAGACATCACTTAACAAACCCGGGTGAGTACTTGCAAATACCTGGTTGGTGCTATCCACAACTGCCGAATAACTTGTCATTATCACGGTACCGCCGTTATATATGTAATCACGAATTTTCCGGGCTGTTTTGGGATCCATCACTGTAACTCCGGGAACAAATAGTAGTTTATAGTTAAGGTCGCTATGGATAATATCAACCATCCTTACATCCATATTGCGGTTAAAAAACTGTTTAAAACAAGTTCCAACCTGGCCATCATGTTGTTCCGGGAATGAATAACTGACAATCTGGCTTGGAAATGAAAAAGCCAATCCAACTTCTGCCTGCGGTTTATAAGGGAAAAATTTTTCAATCTTTTTAAATTCCGTGGCAATCTTTTTATACTCATCGTATTTGCGGTTTGGAATGCCATCCCAGTCTATCAGACCTTCTAAATATTGTTCTTCACCCGCCCACATACTTTGCCATGTCCATCCGCAAACCATCTGGTTACCAGACATTAGCGAGGCATAAGCCTGTTTTCTGCAAGAATTCGGAACAGCAGTCATGGTTGTAAATTCGTTACACCAGAAAGGATTTGTGCTTTCATATTGAATACGCACAATGCCAAATGAAGCCCATAAAATACCATCGTTGTTAATTAAGGATGTGCCTGCATAAAATCCATCACCTTCACGTGTCATTTTACCCGAATAGGCAATGGGGGCATAGTCGAAAAACTTTGTATAACTAAAATACCACGCATTAGTATTTACCAGGGCATTTGGCGCATTGGTGTTCACTTTATCAATGACTTTAAAAAGCAATTGATTGATTTCGTCTGAGACAAAACGCCTGAAATCGAGCATCCTTTCGGGCACATCGTTAAAGTGGGTTGATACAGGGAATCCAATTTCGTCCCATTGGTTAATCCTTCTTGACCAGCGTTGTGTAGCCCAGGCTTTGTTTAAGTTGTCCATGGTCGAATATCTTTTCTTTAGCCAGGTAATGTACCTTTGTCTGGCTGTTTCTGAATAAGAAATTTGGCCATCACCAGATTCATTGTCAATTCCGAAAGCCAACAAAGCCGGATGATTTCCATAATGTTTTGTAAGTGAATCAGCATACCTTAATGCATATTCCTGGTACATCGGGTCCCCGATATCTTCCATATAACGATGGTTCGGGTATAGTACATTACCCTTTGCATCTGTAATGTCAATTGAAGGGTACTTATGGTGCGACCAGATTGGCGCAGGCCGGATAGCAATGTCAAGAATTACTTTGATTCCTGCCTTGTTCATCATATTCATAACAGTATCGAACCAACCGAAATCAAAGTTACCCTCAGATGGTTCGTAGCTATCCCAGGCCAAATGGCCCATGCGGACAACGTTAAATCCGGCAGCCTTCATCAGCTGGATATCACTTTTAATTTTTTCAGGGTTTTTATCGTCATGAGGATGGTAATTGGCTCCAATGTATAGTTGCTGAGAAGTAGCACTTAAATTATAGAGGAAATGAATCCCTATAATGAATAATAAATATTTAAATATCTGTTTCATATTTCAAGAAATTACTAATCGGTTTGACTATTGAAGCTTTACAAGATTTATAAAGAATACATCATTTTCACGGATAGCCAGTTCTTTTAAAAAGGGTGTTCCGGCCTTAACTGTTATAATCTCCCTGGACACGGGCGATCCGTCGTTCTGATTTTTAATTTGTTCCACCTGTTCTTTACTAAGTTGTGCAGGTCTGCCCATTGACAGGTAAGTTGAAAAAGCATCGTTGCACCGGTAACCTACTTTGTACACTTCTAACGAGTAAGTGCCTTCAGGAACATTTGAAATATCGATCTTTAACTTTCCTTTCGGTTTCGAGGGTAAATCATGAATATAATACACCTGGTTATTAACTGAGTCTCCGGGATGAGTATTTGTAAAATCCCAGGCCAACAACTGAATGTTCCCATCCGAATCTTTACAAACCCATGAAGTTGAATCGCTATTTACCAATTCGATATCCCCCAACCGGTTCAAAAACTGGTATGCATAAAATACGGGTTTGTTAATCCCCTGGATGGTCAACATCCCAAAACCTCCGTGAAAAGGTGTGAAACGGGGTGCAGATTCTTCAAAAATATCGGTAAAAACCCAATAAGACATGGAATTGGCAGCATCACCAACCTGTTTAAGTTTTTGTAACACATACGCGGCTTCGTGATAACTGTCGTGTATAGGGTCGAATGGCGTATATGAGGCACTCCATTCAGTATAATGCAGCTCCAAATCAGGTTTTGATGAATTGACTATTTCTTTGCGAGATTGAAGCACATCGCCACTTAAGCTCATGGGATTTTTATCCAGAACAGTGCCTGAATTACCGGATTCATCAAGATAGCCTTGTCTCACTCCATAAGAGTGGGTGCTGATAAAATCGACAGGAAGGTTATTTTTAACACAAAAATCAATCATTTCAGGCTCCCATGCAGCCCCTGCGGATCCCGGCCCACCTACACGATAGGCAGAATTAACACTTTTTATAGCTTTAACGCTGTACTGGTATAATTTAAAATATTCTTCCTGACTTCCAGCCCAGAAAGCATCAAGGTTGGGTTCGTTCCATACCTCGAAATACCAGGTTTTCACTTCATCAGCTCCATAACGTTCTGTAAAATGCCTGACAAGGTTCTTTATCAATTCTCCCCATTTTTCATAATCTTTGGGCGGTGTTACATTTCCGCGCCACCAGAAAATTGTTTTATCTCCACTTGCAAGGGCTGATGGCATAAACCCTAATTCAACAAATGGTTTTATACCTATGCTTTGTAAAAAATCGAATAAAACATCCACATACATATAATTATATTCAGGTTTCCCGTTTTTATCTTCTTTATAAACTCCCATATCATCGGTTAAAAGCCCGTGCATGCGTATGTATCTGAAACCACATTCTTTTTTAACATAAGCAAGCTGTTGTTGCCAGTCAGCCCTCAATCCCTCGTTTGCACGACCTGCACCTATGCATTCATTGAACATAGTATTCAAAGGGCCTTTTTCCATGTTAAAATCTATATTTATTACCCTTTCTGTGGATTTTGATTTTGTTTTTTGGGCAAAAACTGCACATGTAACCAGACTAGCGAGGAGAAATGAAAAGATACGAATCATTTTTTTTTAATTAAATTTAAACAATTAAATAACTACTCAAATCTATATTTTTTTGCCTTCCTGAATCTTGAAAATAATATCTAAAATCTTTGAGATTCTATCATATTTATTTTAAAATAGACCGGATTTCATAAGATAATATATATAGATTACTTTATTGATTTTTAATATTTTTGTGTAGTAAATACCATCAGGAATGAAATTCAGTTGCTTAATTTGTGGAATGCTGCTATTTTCTTTGCAATGCTTTGCTGCTGAGCAGGAAAGATATTTGTATTTTACTGAAATTGATGGCCTTCCCCGAAATATCACTACCTGCCTTGAACAAGATCAGTATGGGTATTTGTGGATAGGCACAACTAATGGGATTGCACGCTATGATGGAAAGAATTTTTATTGTTATAAAGAATTATCTGGTGTTGGTATAATTCACCTTCTTTATGATTCAAAAAATACGCTTTGGGTAGCATCAGATAAAGGTCTTTTTAAATATAACCGACTAACTAATTTTTTTGAATTGACAATTCAGGGTTACATTACAAAAGTCCAGGAAGACAATGGCGAAATCTATTTCTTAATGGTATCGAACATATATAAAGTTGATGGCAATAAAACCGTGAATATATACCAGGGGAATGATCTTTCTGATTTTTGTTTTTCAAAAGAAGGAATTTGGTTCAGCAAAAGCAATGATGGAGTCAGGCTTCTTAGCCGGGAAAGCGGTTTTAAGCAAATTGTTGCCACGCGTCTTAAAGGCAAATCTGTTGCGCTTATTAGTAAAATTGATGATAAATTATTTGCTGGTTGTTATAATGGTCAATTATTTTCAATTTTAAGCAATGGCAAAACAGCACAAATAGAAATCGATAATCATTACTTTTTCGAAAAGATTGCAAAAGTCGGCCTCGAAATCTGGTTAGCTACTGATGGCAACGGAATCATAATCCTTGATAAAAACCTTCATTTTTCAAGAACATTGAGCAGAAGTAAAAATACAAATGCATCAATCAACAGTAATAGTATTTACGATATTTTCCCGGGAAATAATAACGAAATTTGGATAGCGTCTTATGGTGCTGGTCTTACTTGCATTTTGCCGGACAATCTTTTATTTCAAAATATTCTTCCTGAAAAAGGAAATCAAAACTCATTGATAGCCAATGAAGGAACTTCTGTTTTTATTAAAGAACCATACTTTTTCTTTGGCACTAATTATGGATTATCCACATGGAATGAAAATACGAAACAATTTAAGAATCTGTCAAGTGATAAATTAAAAAAGGAATTAAATGGAACCAAAGTTACTGCAATAAATTTAGACCAAAACGATAATATATGGGTTGGTACGTATGACGGACTTTTAGGAAAATATAATATGGATTATAAACTTATAAAAACATATCATCCCAGTAGCAAAGGCCCTGATGAGATGCAGCAAATTGTTTTTTTGCAGGAAATAGATAATAACAATTTGCTAATACTAACACAATTTCATAATCTCATTTTATTAAATTTTGATATTAACACTGAAACGACCAGCACATTTGAATTATATTCCAAAGGCAGCAACATAACTTATTGTTTGTTAAATTCTTTAAGGGAAAATCAGCATGGTGAATTATTGGCATTAATTTCAGATAAGGGTTTGTTTCATGTGAACTGGAAAGTTAACGTACTGGAAAACAGATTACAGGAGATGAATAAACGTATAGATTGTTATATTTCCGATTTTTACAATGATAAAAATGGCAACTACTGGTTTGCTTCTTCCACTGATGGTTTATTATGTGTTTCAGATGATGGAAAGATCTATAAAAAGTGGTCGGTTAAGGACGGATTGCCTTCCAACACCCTTGTCAGGATTGAATCTGTAGATGATCATTTTCTATGGATCAGCACGATTTCAGGTATTTGCAGGTTCGACATTGAATCCGGTCAAGTGCTGAATTTCAACTATAGCGATGGCCTTCCGGCAAATGAGTTTCAGGAAAGGGCTTCTGCAAAAACGAATGACGGAAGAATAATTTTTGGTTCTACGTCTGGCTTTACCATTATAGATCCTTCAAAATACAGTCCCGATACTTCAAAGACCGAAGTAATTATTTCAGATATCACTTTTCAAAACCAAAGCATCAGAAATCCGGAAGGAAAGCAGTTATTAAACCAACCATTGGAAGAAACGAAAGAACTATGGTTACCATATAATAAAAATTCATTCTCCATCCATTTTTTTGTAAAAGCAAAAAGTTATATAAAACATCACAATTATGCCTGCCGGTTAGTCGGCCTGGAAAAAAACATAAATTATATAGGTGAAACAAATTATATCACTTATACTAATTTGTCGCCCGGTAATTATACTTTCGAGATAAAAAGCACCGCTAAAACTCAGGAAGGTATTCCAACCAGGCTTATTATTCATATTCGATCACCCTGGTATTTAAGCTGGTATGCATACCTTGCCTATTTTATCATATTTTTTACAATTATATGTCTTTCCATTTATGCATATTTAAAAAGGATAGAATTGAAGAAAGAAAAAGAAATATCAGATTTTAAGATACAGAAAGAACATGAACTTACAGAAAAAAAACTGGCATTTTTTACCAACATATCACATGATTTAAAAATCCCGTTAACTCTTATTGATGCCCCTGTTAATGATCTGCTGCAATCTGAAAACCTGAATGAGGAACAGGTTAATAAACTTATGATTGTTAACCGAAATTCAAAACGGCTCTATAAATTAATTACAGATTTACTCGATTTCAGAAAAATAACACAAAAGCAGTATGTATTAAGAGTGAGGGAAACTGCAATTTCTGCTATTATAACAAATGTTTACCAGGCATTTAAAGAAGAATGCAAAAAAAAGACGATTAATTTTAAATGTTCTGTAAATGATAATCTTATAGGTTTTGTTGATGCTGAGAAAATTGAAAAAATACTCTGGAACCTCTTATCAAATGCTTTAAAATTTACAAATAAAGGAGGGGGTATATATTTAAGCGCCAAAGAACTATCCGATAAAGGAACAAAGAATTTAGAACTGGTTATTAGTG
>Ga0315548_1003472_pt1 | contig 11807 bp, 4 predicted proteins | sample SalMarSW160110MG_2_FD_202540 | JGI IMG/M metagenome (GOLD analysis project Ga0315548, IMG submission 202540) | Salt marsh sediment microbial communities from the Plum Island Ecosystem LTER, Massachusetts, United States - Salt Marsh Sediment SW1601-110 ... | reverse complement strand
AAGCCTGCCGATAATTTTAAAGTCTATATTGCTGTGCTGCAGGACGGACTTCACATATTCCTGTTCATTAACCTGTATAACTATTCCCGGATTTTCGCTGAACAGTATTTTAATCAGATCATCTTCGTCAACGGGATCAAGGTTAATGTCCAGTCCGTTTTCAGTATTTGTAAAGTTCATTTCAAGCAGTGAAGTGATCATTCCGCCGGCCGAAATATCATGGCCTGCAAGTATTTTTTCTTCATTGATAAGATGCTGCATGGCATCAAATACCCTTGCAAAATATTCGGGATCCCTGACAGACGGGATACTGCTCCCCACCTGGTTGTTAACCTGGGCAAAGGCGCTGCCTCCCAGCTCAAACTTGTCTTTTGACAGGTCAATATATATGAGCGCCGATTCCTCATATTTTTTAAGTACAGGCTCAACAACCTTTCTTATGTCTGTTACTTCTGCAGCTGCTGATATTATAACCGTTCCCGGAGAATATACAATATTGCCGTCACTGTATTTCTGTGTCATGGACAATGAGTCTTTGCCTGTAGGTATATTTATTCCAAGTGCCAGGGCAAAGTCACTTGCTCCCTTTACTGCCCTGTATAATCTTGAGTCCTCCCCTTTATTTCTGCAGGGCCACATCCAGTTGGCGCTGAGAGATACACCCTTCAGTCCTTTCTCCAGGGGTGCCCATATAATGTTTGTCAGCGCTTCGGCTATAGACAGCACCGAGCCCCCTGCAGCATCTGCCAGTCCGCTTACAGGCGCATGGCCAAGCGATGTTGCTACCCCTTTATGTCCTGAATAATCGAGTGCGGCAACAGCAAGGTTATTCAGGGGCAACTGTATGGAGCCACAGGATTGCTGTTTTGCTACTTTCCCGGTAACGGACCTGTCGACTTTATTTGTGAGCCAGTCCTTGCATGCAACGGATTCAAGCTGTAAAACGTTTTCAATGTAGCTGTGAAGATGTGATTCATCATAATCCACTCCTGCATATTCAGTTTTTACTGTCACATCTTCAATAATTGTTTTGGGCGGATTGCCAAAAAGGCTTTCAAGCTTCAAATCGAGTGGTTTTGATCCGGTAACTTTATTTATAAATGTGAACTGGTTGTCACCCGTTGTTTCGCCTATAACATATAATGGGGCTCTTTCCCTTCCGGCTATCCTGCCTATCAATTCAGTGTCTTCCTCTTTTAGTACCAGTCCCATTCTCTCCTGTGACTCATTGCCTATAATCTCTTTTTCTGATAATGTAGGATCGCCGACAGGCAGTTTATCAATGTATATTCTGCCCCCTGTTTTTTCCACGAGCTCTGACAGGCAGTTGAGGTGTCCCCCTGCACCGTGGTCATGGACCGAGATAACCGGATTCCTGTCACTTTCAGCCAGGGCCCTTATTGTATTATATACTCTTTTTTGCATTTCCGGATTTGAACGCTGCACGGCATTAAGTTCAATAACATTGTCATATTCACCGGTGGCAACAGAAGATACCGCTCCGCCGCCCATGCCTATACGGTAGTTGTCGCCTCCAAGCATAATTACTTTGTCACCCTTTTGCGGTATATCCTTTGCACTGTCCTCAGCCTTTCCGAATCCTATACCTCCGGCCAGCATGATTACTTTATCGTATCCGTATTTTTCCCCGTTTTCATAATGCTCAAATGTCATGACACTGCCGCATATCAGTGGCTGGCCAAACTTGTTGCCGAAGTCGCTTGCCCCGTTTGAGGCCTTGATAAGTATTTCTTCAGGGGTCTGGTAAAGCCATTTGCGGGCATCCATCATGTTCTCCCAGGGCCTGCCTCCATCGAGACGGGGATAGGCCGTCATATATACGGCAGTACCTGCGAGGGGTACTGCTCCCTTACCCCCTCCTATACGGTCACGTATCTCACCTCCTGTCCCTGTTGCTGCCCCGTTGAAAGGCTCAACAGTGGTCGGGAAGTTATGGGTTTCTGCTTTAAGCGATATTACTGAATTAATATCGCGCACTACAAAATAGTCCGGTTTGTCCTGTGTTGCCGGAGCAAACTGTTCGATAACCGGACCGCTGATAAAGGCGCAATTATCTTTGTATGCCGACACTACTTTATTGCGGTTTGTTTCTGTTGTCAGTCTTATAAGTCCGAACAGTGAATATTCCAGCTTCTTTCCGTCAATAATGAACAGGCCGTTAAATATTTTGTGCCGGCAGTGCTCGGAATTGACCTGTGAGAAACCGAATATCTCACTGTCGGTTAATTTTCTGCCGAGCCTGATACTCAGCTCCTCAAGGTATTTTATTTCTTCAGTACTCAGGGCAAGGCCTTCCTGCCGGTTATAGGCTGCAATGTCGGTTATAAGTATGACAGGATCCGGTTTTCTGTTAATAGTGAATATGTCCTGGTCCAGTCCCTCATAAACTGACTGCAGCATAGGATCATGCTCTGCGTTCCTGCCACTGGCTTTTTTAAATTCTTCAATCCTTTCTATTCCTGTGATTCCCATGTTCTGCGTTATCTCAACAGCATTGGTGCTCCAGGGAGTTATCATTTCCTTTTTTGGTCCTATGAACCAGCCTTTGACAACGCCGGCATCAATAACTGCCGGATTGCCAAAAAGCCATTTCAGTTTTTCGATAACCGGACTGCTGAGGGCGGTTTTGCTTTTTACTGCAAAACAAATATTTGCGGCTGATATAAAAAACTTTATCATTACTTGTTTTTTATTTGAGCTACCGCCGCAAAAGTATAAAAACAATAATATTTTCCTGATTTATTTAATACTTAATTTATGAATATGTTTTACACAGGCGGACTGACCGGGTTCAGTCCTTTAAGGCGGGGAGTGTAAAACTGACGCTTGTTCCCTTACCTGACTCGCTTTCTATATGCAGGAGTCCGTTGTTCTTTTTAATGAATTCCCTGCATACAGCCAGTCCCAGTCCACTTGCCGACTGGTTGCCTGAAAAGGCTACGGGCATGATTGTTGCTCCTGACAAAATTTCCCTGATCTGTTTTTTGCTTATGCCTGCTCCGTTATCAGTGACACTAATCTCTATGTTACCGTCTTTCTTTAAGGCATCAATGGAAATTTGTCCGTTTTTGCCGGTGAACTTTATGGAATTGGAAAGCAGGTTCTTAATTACAGTATCAAGCATCCTGGTGTCGGCAAAGGCATATATTCCCTTCCTGGCCTTGCCGGTAATAGAGATTGTCTTTCTCCGGGCGTAATTTATGAAGTATTTGATGTTGTGTGCTATGATTTCCTTTATATCAATTTTTTCAGGATAAAAATTCAAAACATCCCTGTGTAATCTGGACCATGCTGACAGGTTTTCAAGGATGGTGCAGCTGTATTTAACGGAATCGTCAATTATATTTACCATTTCCCTGATTTTGTTCCTGTCATAATCCTTTATTTTTTCCCTTAACAGTTCGGAAAATCCCATTATGGAGTTAAAAGGATTCTTCAGATCATGGGCAGTAATTTTAAGAAACCTGTCTTTCATCGCATTTAGCTCTATCAGTTCCTGCGTTTGTTTTCGCAGCAGTTCCTCAGCATATATACGCTCCAGCTCCGCTCCTGCCCTTGATGCAAAAATTGACAGTATGTAACGTGAGTTGGGCTTTTCTTTCATCGGCTTATCATCCATCAATACCAGCATGCCCATAGGATTTTCGCTATTGTTGTATATGGGGGCGCCGATAAAACTTTCGATGCCCATGCTTGCTATGAGCTGGTCTTCGGGAAACATCTCCTGCAGGTTCCGCGGGTAGAAAGTAATATATCCTTTGAGAACATTCGCGCAGGGAGTGATATCATAGTCAAAAACGAAGTTCTTTGCTTCGATTTTATTGGACCAGAACTTTATTGTTTCAGCCTGGTGCCTGACGGCATCGGATACTTTTGCAATATAGCAGTATTTGGCTTCAAATGTACTGGCCAGGAGTCCGGTTAGCTTCTTCAGGAACATCTCCCCTGTGAGCTTGGCGGTACTTTTAATAAGGGTGGCAAGAGTTTCTGCTGCCTGGATATAATCTATAACCTGCTTGACACGGAGAATGATTACCGATTCCCCGTTGAGCTGCACTCTTTTCTTTGATATGCTGCCCCAGAAAATGTTACCTTTCAGTGTCTTCAGTGCCAGCTCCTGCCTGTATTCAGCACCGCGTCCTATTTCTTTTATTATCATCTCCTTGCTGAACCCGGCAGGCTCACTCTCATACAGCTTAAATGACTCAAGATTTATCAGGTTTATTTTGGCATCTGCCTGGAACAACTCTATAGCCTTGCGGTTACATTCGGTAATTCTGAAATCATTGCCGTCAAGCAGGAAAATTGCTTCGGGTGATTCGTTAAATATTGCCTGGAACAGTATATCATCGCTTTTAAGTTCATGATTGTCAGGCTGGTCTTTATAAATTTTGAGCTTGCGCATCAAGGATTAATTAGTTACTTTATTATGCATATTATACGAATATTTGCAATACGTGCATAATATAAAAAGGTTATACCTATTTTGACGAACTGCTGCTTTTTGGACTTCTAACAGCAATATAAGGTGGTTTTGAATAATGATAAATAAATATTCGATAACAAGAGCTTCATTTCAGGATAATTAGTTAATTTTATTTTATAAACTCTAAATTATAAGATCATGAAAAAGTTCCTGAAAATACTGGCCATAATAATAGCGGTCATATTGCTGATATTGATCGTTGCTCCCTTTTTATTCAAGGGTAAAATCATGGAAATTGCAAAGCAGCAAATAAATAAAAACATAAATGCAAGGGTTGAATTTAGTGAGCTCGGACTGTCGTTTATAAAGAACTTTCCCAATGTCAGCGTATCGCTTAAGAAACTTACAGTTGCCGGCATTGGTGATTTTGAGGGTGACACCCTGCTGAAGCTGAACTCTTTTGATGTGAGGGTAGATATAATAAGTGCAATCAAGATGGAGAATGTAAAGATTAAGGGAATAGTCATAGACAGGCCCGAGATTTATGCGCATGTGCTTGAGGACGGATCGGTAAACTGGGATATTATGAAAGAGGCAGAAGAGGAGTTACCTGAAGAGGTTGATACCACTGCAGCCGAGTTTACAACAAAAATAGCACTAAAGAAGTTCGAGATAAGGGATGCCATCATTTCATATACTGACGACAGCTCAGACATGGCAGCTTCGCTTGAGAATTTTGATTTCCTGTTAAAGGGGGATATGTCGCAGGACTTTACGACCCTTTCCGTAGTATCTTCGGTGGGACTGGTAAACCTTCTTATGGATGGCATAAGGTATGTTAAAGACGCATCACTGAATATGAATATCAACCTTGATGCGGACCTCAAGAATTCAATATATATACTCAAGGAGAATGAGATAGCCCTTAATGATCTGTCTCTCGGCTTTGACGGGAGTGTAAAGATGCCCAATGAGGAAGATATAGAGGTGGACATGATTTTCAGGACAAACAAGGTAGACTTCAAGTCTCTGCTATCCCTTGTGCCTGCCATATATATGAAGGACTTCCAGGATGTAAAAACAACAGGCAAGCTCAAGCTTGACGGTTTTGTCAGGGGAACATACAATGCGACAGCAATGCCCGATGTCGGACTGGCCCTGGTGGTGGAGAATGCCATGTTCAAGTATCCCGACCTGCCCAAGTCGGCAGATAATATACAGGTAGATATAAAACTCTTTTTCGACGGGGTAGACAATGATAATACAAAGGTTGATATAATTAAATTTCATGTCGAGCTGGGTGAAAATCCGGTTGACCTGACTATGAATATCAGTACACCGGTCAGCGATCTTCATGTTGATGGTAATCTGACAGCCAGCATTGACCTTGCCAGTCTGTCCGATGTTATTCCTATGGAAGATATGAGCCTGAGCGGCAGCATCAAGTCCAGTCTCGACATGATGGGTTACCTGTCCTACATAGAAAATGAGGAGTATGAAAAGTTCAAGGCTGACGGCTACCTTATCATTAACGGATTTGAGTTTAACAGTCCCGATTTGCCCGCAGCAGTTAAGATTATTGAGTCATCATTCAACTTCTCCCCCAAATATGTGGAGGTGGCATCTTTTAATGCAAATATTGGACAGAGTGACATGCAGCTGACAGGGAGACTTGAAAATTTCATACCCTATATGTTCAGGGACGAGACTTTAAGCGGACGCTTCACATTTAAAGCGGGACTGATTAACCTGAACGAATTTATGACAGAGGGTGAAGAGGTTCCTGAAGAAGAAACAGCCGAAGACACCGTGCCCCTGTCTGTGTTCCCTGTACCTTCGAATATAGATTTCAGGCTGGTGTCCACTATAGACAGGCTTATTTATGATAAGCTTGAAATAGATAAGACAATCGGCATAATATATATAAAAGACAGCAGGGTAGTGCTTGAAAATCTGAGCATGGACATGCTTGAGGGTTCGATGAAGCTAAACGGTGAGTACAATACACAGGATGTTGCTGCCCCTGTTGTTGATTTTGGAATTCAGGCTACGGGCATAGATATACCGGCAACATTTAATGCTTTTGATGTTATTGGCGAAATTGCGCCGGTCGCAAAAAATGCTACGGGCAAAATAAACCTGCAGATGACGTTTAAGAGCCTGCTTGATGAGCAAATGAATCCGGTACTGAACTCCATTGCCGGCAAAGGGAGCTTCTCCTCGCAGCAGATAGGAATATCCAATTCGGGAATCTTTGGCAAGATTGGCAGTGAGCTGAAAACAAATAAGTTCGATAATCTTGCCCTGGAGAATATCAAAGTGGACTTTGAGATAAAGGACGGCAGGGTTTATATTGATCCGTTCGAGACAAAGATGAAAACTACAACCTTCATCATCGGGGGTGACCAGGGTATTGACCAGACAATGAATTACACCATTAATATAAATGTCCCGAGATCAGAGCTCGGAGCCGGAGCAAACCAGGCGATAAGCAATCTTTATGCGAGCGCTGCATCAAAGGGAATAAACCTGTCCCAGTCAGAAAATATGAACCTTGGTGTAAATGTGGGAGGCACATTCACTGATCCCAAAGTCACTATGAATCTTAAGGATAATGTGACACGCACCACAGAAGAGATCAAGGCTGCTGTTAAGGAGACTGTGAAAAAAGAAATTGAGACCAAGAAGGAAGAGGTGAAGGCAAAGGCAAATGAAGAAGCACAAAAAATACTCGCCGAAGCTGAAAAAACGGCAGCGCAGATCAGGGCAGAAGCAAAAAAAGCTGCGGATGCTGTACGCTATGAATCAAATGACAAGGCTGACATGCTTGTTAAGGAAGCTAAGAACCCGATAGCAAAGAAAGCTGCGGAGACCTCTGCCAAAAAGATAAGGCAGGAAGGCGAAGATAAAGCAAAGAAGATTGAAAGTGAGGCTGACACAAAGGCTGAAAAGGTACTGCAGGAGGCAAGAGAAAAAGCGGCCAAGTTACAATAACAACTGATAAGGCTGTCTACGGACAGCCTTATTGCTATTTGCATATAACTATCTTCTTAATCTGCACACCCAGGTCAGATATCTCCAGGCGGCAAAAGTAGATACCTGGCGGAAGATCACCTGCATATAGATATATATCATGCCTGCCGGCAGCCTGCAGACCTGACTCCAGCATCTTTATGACCTGTCCGTACCGGCTGCAAAGGGATAGCCTTACAAAGCCGGCGCCAGTCAGTTTATATGTCAGCCTGGCCCTGTCACTGAATGGATTCGGGTAAATGTAAATATCATTATTGTCCGTACGGTCGTATACAAGGTCAATGTCACCAACAGTAATATTGAATTCGGAAGACAGCATGCCACCCCTCATGTCATCCGCACTTACTTCCACGTAAGTTGACCCTTCATTTAAAGGGATTATTGAGAGGAGCGGACCAGTGAGCTCAAGGTCCGTTATTGCCGGATTAACAGTATATATTACATATTGCAGAGTATCACCGTCAGGATCAATATAGACAGTATCAAGGTTAATATGAACGGCAGGTCCCCCCACAGTTAGCATTATATCTGCTATTGCACTTTTCAGGCGGGGACTTCCGTTCACAGTGACAAAAAATGTGAGGGCCGCAGTGCCCCCTTTATCGTCACTGGCAAGAATACTGACAATTGTGTGGCCGTAGCGGACAGGTGCCAGTCCGATTACATGTTCACCGGCAATGACCGCAAGAACGGCTGTGTCATCCGCATTTACCTCATAGAAAAGAGAATCATTGTCTTTATCAGCAAATACCGAATCAAGGTTAACCAGGATTGAGGGATCGTTTTCCTGCATAAAAAGGTCGGGAATTGGGCCAATAACTTCAGGCATCGTATTTGCCAGGATACCGAAGCCAAGGGCTGCATATCCGCCCCTGCCGTCATCGGCAGACAGTCCGATATAATTGTCCCCTGCAACCAGGGGATAAATTTCCAGCAATGAATTTGTAAGTAAACTGACTACCGTAGAGTCATTTTCCAAAAGAAGCGCATAGTCCAGTGTGTCATCATCGGGATCAAAGAATACTGTGTCAAGATCAATGCGCAATGTATCATGGTTTAGATTAACCACCGTGTCATGTATAGTACTTATAACCTGGGGGCTGTGATTAAGCGGATCTACTATAAGTACATTAAATGTGTCGGCAACTGACTGTCCTGTATAACTGTCATACCCAGCTACAATTACAAATGTTTCACCGCCCGCTAGAAGTTCTATAACAAGGTTGCCTCCGTCTATGGAGACCACGGCTTTATCGCTATTTACCGAAGATGCATTATATTCAAGTCCGTTTTCTGACCTGTCGGCAATAAATGAACCAAGAGCAACGGTAAGGCTGCCATGGCCAAGAATAAGGGCAGTATCAGGAATATTGGCGTAAAGGTATGTTGCTACGGTGTCAAAATAGACTGTAAAAACCTTAGCAACAGTGTCGAGGTAGCAGTTCATGGCGCCAATCTTAACTGACAGGGATCCCATTCCCGATATATCCTGGGAAGTATTCAGTAAAAGCGAATCACCTGAGACAGTAAACAGTGAATTATGGCCGTAGGTATAGGTATCTGTCAGGCCGCACGAATATCCTGATGAACCGCTGCTGTCAATTACTGAAATTATCGCTGCCAGGTCTCCCGAGTCAGCAGCATATGTCAGCGTATTGCACGACAGATTAATATCATATGGTTTTTTAAATGGGTTTCTGTAGCTGGCCGTAAGATTGTCCATTAATCCGTAGTTTTTGAAAGCAAGGCTGCTTTCATATACTTCCATTATCGAAAATGAATTGTTACCGGCTGTCTCAACCATTCCTTTCTGGGTGATATAATGCTTACCATTAAGGAACCCGTAATTGCCGTCGTGGTTGTGTCCGTTTATATATGCCACAACATTGTCGTATTTTTCCATGATTTCAATCATCTGTGCGCTGTTCCAGAGGTTAAGCTCGTGCAAAGGGTATACCGGGAAATGGCAGAATATTATTACGTTTTCATTACTGGTCGCAGCATCCTGGATCCTATTCTCTATCCAGCTTCTCTGGCTTCTGCCTATACCGCCGTTCCACGTCAGGTCATTTATCTGTCCCTGCACGCTTTGCCACAGGCTGTCCCCTTCTTCCCTCAATTCCGGATGCAACAGGCTGTCGTATCCGGCCAGCTCCGTACCGTCAAGCACTATAAAGCGCCATCCCGGCAGGGAAAAATCATAATAATAGTCAGGCATATCAAGCAGGGCAACAACAGTATCATGATAGTACTCTTCCACATACTCAAATTCGTGGTTGCCCAGCAGCTTATAGTCCGGCATATCAAGGTCATCATATAGGGGGAGAATAACTGCGAAACTTTCAAAATACCGGTCAATGTGATCTCCCAGGGTTATTACAAAATCGACCTCATATTTATTCATTGTATCAATGGCTGCAGACAGTTTATAAAGGCTTTCCCTGTAGTACCTTGTGCCTGACGGATCGGTATCGCTATACTGCGGATCGGCTATAAGTCCGATTTTTAATGCCGGCGGATTATTACAGGCAGGCGGATTTATGTTTTCAAAAGATGAGCCAGCTGTCCATTCCCACGAGGTTCCGGATATGCCGACATTTAAACCCGGCATGCCCGCGTATTGCACCTCATCCCCCACTCCCTCATTTAATCCGAGGCCCAAAACAAGTCCGCTTTCCGCTGACGGTAATTCCCGGTTTATTATGTTATTTATTTCTTCCTGACTTCTGGCATAGTTCCATATTCTTATTTCATCCAGGCAACCATTAAATGAACCGGCGGGAGTATCACTGCCGTCCAGCACGGCAGCAATCCCCAGGTTAAAGGGAGTGCCCATGGAGGCAGGTTCACCTATTTCGAGGGCGCTTTCCTGTATGCCGTTAAGGTAAAGCCTGATATATGAGCCGTCATAGGTCACTGCCGCATGGTACCATATGTTCATTTGTATTTCTGTATATCCTGTTATGTGATGGTTCATGGAGGGACTGGTACCAGATGCCGCCTCCTCAAATCCGGCTACCAGAATACTGCCCTCCCTTCTTATGCCCAGAAAATAATTCATACCAGGAACACCAGGGTCCTCCTCTATGCCCCTTGCTATTAATGGTATGGCATTAATACTGTCATCTCCCGTAATTACCGATTCCCCTGTATCTTTGCGCATGAACCAGCATTCAACCGTGAAAGACGACAGGTCTATTTCAGGCGAGTTTTCCACAGAAATATATGCATCGCTGCCTGAAAAACTTATTGAAGACTGTCCACTGGAATAAATCTGAAAAGACTGTAAGGCTGTAAAGATAAAAATCAACAGGGCCAGTTGTTTCGTTTGATGCATTTCATATGTCTTAATAGCGTTAAATGCAAAGTTAGCGGTTATAATCAAAAAAAAAAGCGGGTCAAAAAACCCGCTTTATCATTGATTCAGGAATCAATATTATATCCTCTTTTCCTGGATTTTTGCTTTTTTACCTGTTAACTTTCGGAGATAGAAAATACGGGCCCTTCTAACCCGGCCGCGCTTATTAATTTCTATCTTTTCTATAAATGGAGAATTAAGAGGGAATATCCTTTCAACTCCTATATTGCCTGACATCTTTCTTATTGTGAATGTTTCCTTTATGCCAGAGCCCTTTTTTTGCAGCACCACTCCCTTGAATGGCTGTGTCCTCTCCTTGCCCCCTTCCTTTATTTTATAGTACACTGTAATAGTGTCGCCTGAATTGAAGGCAGGAAATTCATTCTTATTGGCAAAATTACCTTCAGCAACTTTTAACAAATCCATCTCTAAAAAATTAAGATTATTTAAAAAATTTCAGGTCGCAATATTACAAATATTTTTTCAGACAGGGAGAATAATTGTTTAATTTATTTTCAATTTATAGCAATCGGTTATAAGTTTTCAATGCAGCCCTCCTTCAGGAAGTCTGAATTTATCCCCGGTTTCCCTGATGAGTAATCTGTACCACTGTTCACTGTAACCGGGTTGTTCCAGAGACGGGTTTTTCCGGCCCTCTGCTTTTTCCTTAATATTTCCATCCATATATTTTGTGAAAAGGTACCTGTAAAGCTTCTTCCATTCTGCTACTGTTGAGTTCCCTGTCTCCACAGAGAAGCTTGTGATATAATCCACGGCAAGGTTCCTGTCTTTACTGTATAGTTCAGTTACTTTTTTGTCCGTTTCAGCGGATTTCATAATATAAAGAGTCTCAAGCTCTTTTTGTTTCTCTTTTATTTCAGGTATCATATAGCTGTATCTTGTATAGGCAAAGTTAGAAACCTGGTTAAACACCCAGAATGCAGCATCATCGGTGAAGTCCATTATTGA
>Ga0315548_1003471_pt1 | contig 11811 bp, 9 predicted proteins | sample SalMarSW160110MG_2_FD_202540 | JGI IMG/M metagenome (GOLD analysis project Ga0315548, IMG submission 202540) | Salt marsh sediment microbial communities from the Plum Island Ecosystem LTER, Massachusetts, United States - Salt Marsh Sediment SW1601-110 ... | reverse complement strand
CAAAGTCTTCACCCGCCTGAAAAATTATGTCCCTGAGGACATCCCCATCGTTTCTGTTACCAAGGGAATCGAAAATGAAACACTTCTGCGTCCGACCCAGATAATCGCTGATGTGCTGGACGAGAATCGCTTGTCCGCCGTAGCTTCAGCGAAGGCGGAAGCATCGAGATACGCTGTTTTGTCCGGCCCAACTATTGCAGACGAATTAGCCAGAAAGCTTCCGGCTACAGCCTGTGCCGCTTCCGAGGATGAGTCTTTAGCCAAAGATATCCAGCACACTTTCAATTGTTCCTGGCTGCGCGTTTATACTAATACCGACATTGTCGGCGTTGAGTTGTCTGCTGCGTGCAAAAATATCATCGCCATAGCAGCGGGGATAATAGATGGTATTGGTGCCGGCGACAATACCAAGGCGGCCCTTTTAACCAGAGGCCTTGCCGAGATACGTCGTCTTGGCGTTGCAATGGGAGCCAGGCCACAGACCTTTGCTGGTTTAGCCGGGCTGGGTGATTTGGTAACGACCTGTATTTCGCCGAAAGGCCGAAACCGCTCATTTGGAGAAAGGGTTGGCAAAGGCCAAACCGTAGAGCAGGCCCAGGCCGCTAACGAATCCGTTGTGGAGGGTATTGCCACCTGCGAATCCGTTGTAGCTCTTGCCCACAAATATAATATTGAGATGCCGATAACGCAGGCGGTCTATGAAGTATTGTTTGAGAATAAACCTGTCCAGGCCGCTATTGCCGATTTAATGACACGCCAGCTAAAAGCCGAATAAGCACGGTCATTCCGAGCGAAGTCGAGGAATCTATTAAAAAATCATTGCGAGGAGCATAGCAATAAAGCAATCTCAATTAACCACTCACCAATTAACTAATTCTCTCGTCCTATAAGGTTTCTTCATCCGTATTTCCGGCAGTAATCTTTTGAATTTTCTGCAAATTAACGTCCCAATATTTGCGCTGGGGTTTGGCTCGCCTGCCTTTTGTTTCTTATATTTTACTTGATATTGTTGACAAATCGGGATTGCCTCCAAATCCCGTTTTGTCGGCCTCTGAGGTAGCTTAATATGGGTATCATCTTAGACGATGAATGTAGTCGGATGCCAGCCCCCGCGTCTCACGATGCAAGGCGGGGCGGCAGGCAGGGTTTTCATTTGCAGTAAGGGTCAAAAAAACAGCAATCCCTACGGCCTTTAGGAGGTGGCAGGGATATATGATGTGCTTTTCTAAAAGAGGTAAAGATGGCTTGGTTCTTGAAAAATAATACGTATTCAATTGGTGTGGATGTAGGAGAGGACAATGTGAAGGTTGCCCAGCTTAGAGATAACGGCTCTGGCATAAGTTTGGTTAACGGCGGTTTTGAAAATCGGCCTGTTAGTGTCAAATCCGGTAGCATCGAGTGGCAAAAATGGGCTATCGAAGCCATCCGACAGGTAATGGCGAGGGGTAAATTTTATGGAAGAGATGTCATAGCGGCGATGCCGGCAAACGAGGTATTTATTGACCATGTAAGAATACCGAAGACGGATGGTGATGAGCTGTACGATGTTATCTTCTCGAAGATAAAGCAAAAACTGCCCTTCGAGCCCATCAGAGAAAATACGATGATAAAGTATATCCAGACGGAGGATAACAATGCTCTGGTGATGGCAACCGAACGCAAGATTATCGATAGACATTTAGCGATATACGAAAAGGCCGGCTTGAGGATTAAATCTATTGGTGTTTGGCCTGCGGCGTTGACCAGCACCTATACCAAGTTTTTTGGCAGGCGTAAATCCGATATAGAGGCGATTGTGATGCTCGTTTGTATAGAGTCAAACTGTACGAATGTTGTAATCTGTCGTCATAAAAATCTTCTTTTTGCTCGTTCTATCTCTATAGGAGCAAAGCAGCTCAAAGACCTGATAAACTCCAAATGTGATGAAGATTCTTCTGATCCCGCTACGGCTCAGCGAGCCTCCGCCGAGACGAGTGCAGAGAAAATACTGACGAGATTGGTGTTTGAGCTGAATGCCTGCAAACACCAATTCGCCTTGATGCACCGTGGCGCTCGAATGGAGCGTTTGGTTTTTCTTTCGGGCCAGCCTGTATATAAAGATATATACACAACGATAGCGAAGCAATTGGAAATGCCGGCGCAAGTAGGAAATTGTTTTGCGGCAGTGGAAGTAACTGAACCATGGCGTCTTGGAGTGGATAGAAGGTCTTCCGGCTCTGCTGAGATATCTATCCAGAAAAAGGAACAAATTAACTGGGCTACTGCCTTTGGGCTTAGCTTGCCATAGGAGCAGAAGTACCAAATGCAATAAAGAGTATTGATGTGGTAGTAAAGAGAGGTAGATAAAAATGCTTAATATAAATTTTGTACCTGATGACTACGTTCAAAGCAATGAGTCGCGAAGAACAAACTTGATGTATTTAGTTTTGCTCGTCGTGGTAATGGCAGCGTTAGGCGGTTCGTTTGTAACTATCAAAATACGCCAGCATGCCTACCGTGCTCAGGAAAAACTTATAAATACAAAATTAACTCGGATTCAGGAGGCCGTAAAGCAGTTTGAAGAGCTTCAGACAAGACGAAGGACAATGATGAAGACGGCTCTTACCACTGCTGAGCTGCTTGAGCCGGTGCCGAGAAGTATTTTGTTGGCGTCTTTAACGAATAATCTGCCGTCGGGGGTCTCACTTTTGAAGCTAAGCTTGGTTCAGAACGAACCCAAGCAGACCAGTCGTTCCGTTGGCTCAACCAGTAAATATCAGGAGATGCAGGCTAAAATGGCATCAGCTCAAGCTCAGTCGCGTGATTCACGGGAAAAGTTGTTAGAGACGAATATAGAGATTGAAGGTATTGCTCCGAGTGACCTTCAGGTTGCTGCTTATATTGAGCGACTATCAGCCTCCGGAGGATTACTGGACAATGTGGCGCTGGTGGAGTCAAAAGAGCACAAAATCGAAGGCGGAACCTTCAGACGATTCAAGCTGACGGCAATGCTTAAAAAGAACGTCCGTCTTAAGAAGGATGACATTACGAGAATTAGTTCAAGAACTGCGGAAACAGGACGGCGTTTTTAGTGCTGGTAACTAATATGTTATGTGCAAAGTATCATATAAAATATGAAATGCGAGGAAAGTTATGGTAAGCGGTTTTAGAAAATCTATTTTTTTCGTTTTGTTGTTGGGTGTAGCTGTAGTTGGCTACCAATATATGATTAAGCCGACTAACAAGCATTTGGCAGAGGCAAAAGCGCGCGTACAAACAAAATTGGATAAATTAGCCGAGTTTGAAGAAACTGTTGCAGTGGCTGAAGACCTTACAAAGCAGCTTGAGCAATTGCAGGAGGCAATCAAATTTTTCGAGAGCAAGCTGCCGCCTACAAGTGAAATCCATAAAGTGCTTGAGCAGGTGACAGTTATTGCGCAAAGGGAGGGCCTGAAACCCAAAACAATCCGAACACTAAAGATGAAAGATAATAGCGGCTATGTGGAACAGCCGTTAAAAATGCAGTTGCAGGGAAATTTCAATTCGTTTTATTCCTTCCTTCTGGAGCTTGAGAAACTGCCACGCATTATGAAAGTACGTGAGCTTCAGTTGCAGAAGCAAAAAAAAGACGAGGGCCAGATATCGGCTGATTTTATAGTGAGTATATTTTTCCAGAATAAAACCACTTAAATAGTGAATGGTGATTGGTGACCACCACTTAACTAATTTACAAGTTTTAATGGAGCTTAGCTATGTTATCATTTTTGCGAGAGCAGGAAGTTTCAAATACGTCTGAGCAGCAAATGCCGGGAGGTGCAAAAGCAAACCACACCAAAGACACAAAAGAGCAAGAGTATTTTACAGTAGCAGCTAAGAGTAAAAATGTGCGCAAGAGCACGATGTTGCTTGCTGTCTTGTTTGGGATAGGTTTGTTGTGCCTTTGCTTTATGATAAAAAAGAGCACACCTAAAACAGCATCAGCGGATATCGATAATGCTGAAGAAGCCCGGATTGAGATGGCCATCACGCAACTCACCGGCATCAGAGCTGAAATGTATGACCGGATGGATGAGATAGTCGGGAAGTTTTATGAATTTTCGGATGTCCTGCAGGTGGAGGTCGATGAGCTGCTAAGGAACCCGTTTGAGCTTGAGAAGTTCTTGGCCAGCTTAAGGAGCCAATTAGGCGACAATGAAAAATTCGATATTGATGCTGAAAGGCTTCTGCAACAGCAGCTCAGGCAGCAGGCCAACGGAATGCGGCTTTTGTGTATTATGCAGTCGGAGCAGGGCAGGTGCTGTATGATTGATGACCAAATTCTTTATGAGGGAGGTTCAATAAAAGACCTTAAAGTTACTCGGATTGGTGATGCTTCTGTTGAGCTTGAGTCGGAAGATGTGAAAGTTGTTTTAAAGTTGACGGAGGAGTAATCTCAGTTTCGTACCTGATAGCAACTATAACCTTTTTTAGATAAGAGCCGGAATAAAAATTTTTAGAGAATACTTAGAACCAGGTCAGGGTGGTACAGAGGACCAGTCGATACGCGGACTGAGTGACCTTTATGTTCCTCAGGACGATAGCGACTCACATGTGCGTGATATCGCTGATGTTCTCTGCGAGATGGAGAAAATTACGCATGAGCAGCTCGAACTTCTGCGTCAGCAGCAAAACTCCGGGGCTGCAACTGATGCTGAAACATGGCTGTTAAATAACGGTTTAGCCACTGATGACATCTTGATGGCTAAAGCCTCGTTATATGGGCTTGAGTTTAGACACATAACAACTCAGAACGTAGAGAAGCAGGCTTTTGAAAAGCTCGAAGTTGATTTTATAAAAACTAATTCTGTCTGCCCGATTGCAATTGAGCAGGATATTTTGCTCGTTGCAACGTCTGAGCCGACAAATTTATTTGCAATAGAAGATGTAAAAAGACGAACACAGATGGACGTCCGTGCCGTTGTCTGCAGCGCCGAGGATATTGTTGCAATATGTAATTCGTTCGAGGCCGATACAATGGATTATAAGCTTGATGACATCATTAGTGATATGACCGAGGTCGAAGTCGTTCAGGACCAGCAGGAAGAATCAGAGGACCTCGAAAGAATGGCAGGACAATCCCCTGTTATTAAATTCGTCAATTATCTCATCAGCAATGCAATACGCGAAGGTGCCAGCGACATTCATATCGAGCCGAAGGGCAGCTGTACCAAAATAAGACACAGGATAGACGGGGTGCTCTTCGAGGTGATGCAGGCACCGTTAAAAATGCACCCGGCCATCGTCTCACGTATCAAGATTATGTCCAATCTTGATATCTCCGAGAGACGGCTGCCGCAGGATGGCAAAATCTCGGTCATTGTCGGCGGCCGAGAAATCGACCTGCGTGTTTCAGTTCTGCAGACAAACCACGGAGAGAAAGTTGTTATCCGCGTGCTGGACACCAAATCTATTATGAAAGACCTTGGGCAGTTAGGTATGGAGACGGAGATTATGACTGCTTTTCATCAGCAGATAGCGCTGCCGTATGGGATTTTGCTTGTGACCGGGCCTACCGGCTCCGGTAAAAGTACCACCCTCTACTCAGCCCTTTGTCAGATGGATGGTGAAAAACTAAATATCTCGACAGTTGAGGACCCCATCGAGCTGCAGCTTGATTTCTGCAATCAGATACAGGTTAACGAAAAGATAGGGCTGGACTTTGCTTTAGCCCTGAGGTCATTGCTGCGTCAGGACCCTGATGTGATGATGATAGGCGAGATTCGGGACAACGAGACGGCTCGCATAGCGGTGCAGGCCGCCCTTACCGGCCATCTTGTGCTTTCAACGCTGCATACGAATGATGCAGCCAGCAGTGTTACCAGGCTGGTCAATATCGGTATTGATGCGTACCTGATAGCGGCATCATTGAATGCGGTGCTTGCACAGCGGCTGGTCAGAAGGATTTGCCCGAAGTGTAAAGAGGTTCACCAGATACCGGAGCATATGCACAAATTTGCAGAAGAGTCAGGTGTTCAGCTGGAAGAGCTTTTTCACGGTGTCGGCTGCGATTACTGCAGGGGCTCCGGCTATGCAGGCAGAACAGGTATTTATGAGCTATTGATTGTTGATGAGATGTTCCGGGCAGAGATTTCCAAAGACCCATCTGTTAGTAATATGCGTCGCATATTCAACGGGAGTGGCCGGACAAGCTTATTTGATGATGGGATGATAAAGGTAAAGCAGGGCATGACAACAATAGAGGAGGTTCTGCGTGTATCTGAAATGTATGGCCAGAGCGAAAAAAAGTTTTCCGCTGAGGTTGAAAATGTCGTCTAAGCCGGCTTGAAACCTGATATGAGCTGCTAAAAATTGAATTTGGATTTAAGATTATGCTTAAAAAATCCGCCCTTTTTGGTTTAGTACTATTAATTGTCGGAACCGTTGCGCTACAATATGTTCTTGATAAGATAAGAAAAGAACAACAGCAGCTCGCCTCTTGTAAATTAAATTACAGCAAAGAGACAGATGAGTATCTCAGGCAGTACAATCAATGGCTCCAATCAACTCACGATGAGCAGGCCCTCATACCTTGGGAGCTTAACAAATCCTTCCAAACAAAAACAGAAGCTGAGCTAAAACTGCAACAGCAGGAAAGACTTAAAGCTGACCTGGATAAACTGGCTGCCGATGAAACACAGATTCCTCCCTTTGCCGATGTTCTCTATGGTGAGAATTGGCAAACCGAATTAAGAAATTATAAATCGCAAAAAGAGCTAAGTGAGACTATTTTTACCAGCTCTATAGTGTGTACGTCTACAGGGGCAGCGCTCTTTTCCTGGTGCATATTTCTTTGGACAGCCCGATACATTATTAAGGTTTCGTATCGTTTGAAGCGTCTTCAAACATTCCTTTCCGTGCTTGACAAGCCTTTTACACAAATTTTCGCCAATTTTTGGGGAAAACAAAGACATATAGGCAAAAAACTGTTCCAAACCATAGCAAAAAAAGTCACGATAAATTCAGAGAAAGTACAAGAATCCCCCGGACTACAAAATCTGGTTGAAACGCACACAGCGGCACCTATAAACTCAGATTGGCAGAGTCCTGGCTTTGTCAGACATAGCTCCAAATCCAGAGAAAATCCTATAGAAGCAAATTCAGCTAAAAATACTGAGAAAATTGCTGTGTTGCTCGCTGACGAAAAGTATACCGAATCAAAACAACCTTTAACAACAGCAGCAGAGAACAATATCTTAAATACAACGCAACTGGATTTATCCGCCAGACGTAAGGCGGATTTATCTCAGAATGCTAAAATACAAACCACGTTGAACTCTCGCGAAAAAACTTCAAAGCTCGAATACTCGCTCAAAGCCCAAGCCGAAAACTTGGAAAAACAAATGGCAGAGTTCAAACAAACGGCTAAAACCGTGCAGCAAACCACCGTTGAGCATTCAAAGCCGCTCAATAACGCAATCAAAGAACTTACCCAACAAGTATCAGCTATCCGCCAATACGCAGCTTGTCAGCAGGACAGAATGGAAAAGCTTCAGGATGGATATGACTGGAACATAATCAGAACTTTTTGCTTGCGCGTTATCCGCTGTATTGACAATCTTGAAAATCGTATTAATCAACTGTCCCAAAAAAATATTGGTACGACAGACCTTGAAGAGGTAAGAGATGAGCTCCTTTTTGCTCTGGAGTCCAGCAGCGTGGAACAATTTGAGCCGGAAATTGATAGTGATTATCGCGGCCAGGAAAAATCCGCTGAGGCCATTAAAGATAAACAGCAATGTGACAATCCGAAGCAAACAGGAAAAATTGCAAAAGTCATCAGGCCGGGTTACCAATACTTTATTAATGAGGATAATGTAAAGATAGTACGTACAGCCCAGGTGAAACTATACGGTTGATTAGCGAGTAGTAACTTAAATCGAGACATAACCTAAAAATCAAGAGGTGTAAAATGGCCAACATAGCCGGTATAGATCTCGGAACAACTTTTTCAGCATTGGCTATACTCAATGCTATCGGCAAGCCCGAGATAGTCCCAAATGCCGATGGTGACAGACTCACGCCCTCTGCAATCTTCTTCGATGAAGAAAATCCTGACATAAGCCGGGTAGGTGTTGAAGCGATTAATTCACGGTATCTAAACGCTCAAAGGTCCGTTCGATGGATAAAACGGCATATGGGAGACCCAAACTATCGCAAGAATATCGATGGTAAGGACTGGACAGTCGTCGAATTATCTGCCCTGATATTGAAAAAACTTAAAGAGGAATGCTCAGCCGAGCATGGTGAAATCCGCGATATTGTTATTTCTGTTCCCGCTCATTTTGACGAGGTACGTCGAAAAGCAACAATGGATGCAGGGTCTTTGGCCGGGCTTAACGTAATTGGAATTGTCAATGAACCAGTGGCTGCTGCTTTATATTACGCTACCAGCCGCGAGGTATCAGGAAAGGTCCTGGTATATGACCTCGGCGGAGGAACTTTCGATGTAACAATAATGGATGTTAAGGGACATCAAATGGATATTATCTGCTCACAGGGAGACCATGCACTCGGAGGCATTGACTTCGACCAGAAAGTACTCGAGATACTACAGCAGAACTACAAGGATAAATTCGGTATTGAGCTAATCGGTTCTGACGAAGACATGGCAAAGCATGAAGACGAGGCCGAGGATATTAAGAAGACACTGTCACGGCGTGAAGTAGCTAAGAAGATGCTTTACGGCCCGGCGGGCAATATGAGAGTGGAAATCACTCGTGAGATGTTCGAACAAGCTATCTCTTCACTGATAGCCCGTACCGACATCCTTTTGGAAGTGGCCCTCGAAGAGGCGGGCATCAAACCCTCCGATATCGATAAGGTGCTTTTAGTCGGCGGCAGCACTCGAATACCTTTAGTTCAGCAACGCCTCGAAAAAATGTTTGGATTTGCGCCTGAAATAACAGTCAACGTAGATGAATGTGTTGCTCTCGGTTCCGCTTTGCACGCCGGTTTGACAATGCTCAGAGAAAAGCCCAACGAGGTATCAGCTGGAATTGCCCGTGGATTACAGGATATTAACCTCACAGATGTTTGTAATCATAGTTACGGCACTATTTGCGCTCCTATTGACAAGGAAACCGGCCGACGGGTAATTGCCAATCGCATCATTCTTCAAAAAAACACACCGCTGCCCTGCGAAGCGACACAGATGTTCTACACAATGACTGAAGGGCAAACACAAGTTGAAGTAACCATAACCCAGGGGGAAGATACCTCGCCTGAGTACGTAAACAAGATTGCGACACACAAATTCGAGCTCCCACCCAACAGGCCGGCACAATGCCCAATAAAGGTCACTTACAGTTACGATGTAAACCAAAGAATGCATTGTAAATTCGAGGACATCGAATCAGGCAAAGTTCTTGAAGTTGATTTTTGCCTGGACCAAAACAACCAATTGTCAGAAAGTAACATAAATGAAAAGAACACTCAATTAAAAGTCGGATAGCATTTTCTGCAGAGGGTTAGAACGTGCCAAGTCATTTCAATTATAGAAGTTTTATCAGCCCCTTTAGAAAGCTTTTCCTCTGGGTCTCCAGCTGGCACAGCCACGCCAACTTGATAGTTTCACAAGAAGAAAGCTCTAACCTATCTGCTGATTCTTCCACAGAACCGGACATTCAAATCCTTAATTGCCAGGTCAAACTGACAAAACAGCAAAAGGACAACTCTACTTTTGACATTTTTGCCGTAGAAATCTGCGGCTCAATTCACGTACCCGACACCCTAATACATACAGATACCACTCTGAAAATTTCGATTACGGACACAACGGATGATAAGCCGGTTCACAGTCATATTAAGAAGTGGCAATTACAAAATTCGCCCGTGTTTTGTTATTACACCGACCTCGGCAAGCTTACTAACGAGGTTACTACTCTACCAAACTGGACCCCTGTCGCCCAAATACGCCTTGATTGGCTAATGTTCCCTCGCAAAGGAAAAGAGAGCTTACAGTTTAACATCTCGATATCCTCGCAACAGAGCGGCCAGGAGCTTGCTTGTGCCGTTTGCAATTTTCCTCACGATAATCCCGAGTTTGGCTATATAGACTTACAGGAAAATATCCAGCGTACAAAAATCCTGACGGTCGCACTGGCTTTTGCTGTCAGTGCCATAGACAAAAAACTATATAACTGTGAGATTGAACTTATAAAAAATTGGGCGATAGACAACATCAATGCAGCTGATACCCCTGATAAAGCCAAACGCAATCTCGACAAAGCATTGAACAAAACGGTTGCTTTTTTCCGTAATGGCAATCATCTTGACACTTATAAAATTTGCAAAGAAATTGTCCAAAGTGCGCCTGTCACAGACCGCTATGATATTTTAGAGCTTTGCTTATATGTAGCGCAAGCCAAGGGCTTCGCCAACGCTGAGGAACTTACCCTTTTAAAGAACCTGGCAAACTGGCTTAAAGTTGATACTGACAGGTTTCGAGAAATGACAGAAAGAATCCTTCCTGTTAGTATGCACGAAGTCAAGGATGTAGAAGTTATCCTCGGTGTAACCGCCGATATGGGCAAAGAGAGTGCTCGCCAAAAGCTAAATAAGCTGTACTGTAAATGGAATTCAAGGGTGACAAACACCGACCCTGCAATTCAAGACCAGGCTGACCAAATGTTAAAACTCATCGCAGAGACAAGAAGCCAATACATAGGATGATACAAACCACGGTATATTTACTAATCCAGAAACTTCTTTAGTATCGCCGCCGTGTGCATTGCCACCAACATCAAATAGTCCAAATCGCTAAGACTATAGTGCTTGTGCACCATAGCATTGTCCACGTATAAGATACCATAACAGCCGGCCGGCCGGACAATAGTCGCTATCAGTGCAGAGCGTATCCTTTCCCTTTCTTCCAACCCAGCCGCTACTCTGGGTAAAACCATAGATTGGCCCTTTACTACCGCCTGCTCAATCTTGTCCATAAGTTTGATTTCGCTTTCGTTCACTGGCTTTCCGTCTCGTCTTTTTCCCGCGTGATAGGTCATTGGGCCGGATGGCTGTTCTCTAAGAGCGCACCAAACATGAAATGCGCTGAACTGTTTCAACATAGTATTCAACAAAGTCACCAGTAATGCTTCGAGACTAACCACTCCACAGATTGCCTCGGTCGCCTGCGAAAAATCAGTCAATCTTCTGGCAGCCAAGCGCATAGCAGGTGCGTGACTGGCATCCGGTTTTCTTACCACTGTTTCGTGCTGAGGTGTCGCCAATCCAGCTGCCACGTCAAAGGTGGTATCAGCATCAGTAATCTCTTTCGTTGCCTTGACCTGCTCTCCGGGATCGAACTCGATAGTAAACCCAGCTATACGAATAGAATCACCAGCTTTAATTTGTGACTTATGGATTGCTTTATCGTTTAGATAGGTTTTACTCGTTGAATCCAGGTCCTCTATTACCCATTTACCCTTATCATTACAAAGAATAACCGCATGCTGTCTTGAAACCGCTTTATCGGGAATAAGAATCTTATTGTCTGCCGCTCTACCGATGGATATAGGCCCCTCGGTGAAGTGATATTCTTGGGTACTGCCATCCTTTTCTTTTAGAATCAAACGCATGGTTATCTCCTCAAAGTTCATATATCTAATTCGCTCTGTTTTTCATTATCCAGCATTCATTACAACTTGTCAAGTAAACTCCACTAAAATTTTCGGATGTCCAAAAAACCCGCCACAGGCGGATAAACATCGCATTTGCCCAAAAAGATAAAATGTATGGTAAAAGACTGCTATAAGGACCTAAATAAGATAATAATCCAAGGACATATTGACCACG
>Ga0315548_1003468_pt1 | contig 11812 bp, 7 predicted proteins | sample SalMarSW160110MG_2_FD_202540 | JGI IMG/M metagenome (GOLD analysis project Ga0315548, IMG submission 202540) | Salt marsh sediment microbial communities from the Plum Island Ecosystem LTER, Massachusetts, United States - Salt Marsh Sediment SW1601-110 ... | reverse complement strand
GCAACCAGCCGGGTCTTTCCCGGGTCGATGCCCAGACCTATTGCCTGCTCATCGCCAAGCGTTAGAGCGTTTAACCTGTAGCAAACAAGGAATAGAGCAATTATCCCCGCCAGGATGCAGACACCACTAATCCATAACACCAGAGGGTCTTTATCTGTTATACTACCCATCAGCCAATACACTGTCGCACGCAGCTGTTCACTTTTCGCTATTGATGTCAGGAACATTATCACCGCAGAAAAGAAGGCATTTACTACCACACCGGCCAGCAATAAACCTGTAACTTGTGATTTGCCGGTAAAATGCCCGATGAACCAGACCAGCCAAACAGTTGCCACGGCGCCGGTAAATGCGAAAGCTGTTACCGCGGAACCACCCCAGAACGTCCAGCTTATACCGGACAAAATTGCAATAATTGCCCCCAAACCTGCACCACTGGATATTCCGAGAATATATGGGTCGGCAAGTGGGTTCCGCATAATTGCCTGCAATACCACCCCTGAGCACGCCAGGGCCGCTCCAACCATTGCCGCTAACACTACCCTTCGTAACCTGATAACGAAAATTTCGTAATCTATATTGGACCCCGGAATGTCGCCCGGACCACTGAAAACTTTTGATAAAGAAATCTTTTGTGTTCCTACCGAAGTGCATAGGCCCATTACTACTATTAGCACTGTCAGGCAGAGAATAACCTTAATCACTAAATTTTTTGGCGTTAGAACTTCAGTCATTGGCTTACCTGCTTCATTGCGTGGTACAGCTGGTTTGTGCGAAAATTTCTGGGTGCAAATAATGAGCAATCAGTTCCACGCCCTGCGATAATCTTGGCCCTAATCTCAGCGTGGTATTCGGCTGGACAACGTAAATCCTGTTATTTTTGACAGCCGATAAACTCGACCATCTGCTCCAGAGCACTTCTGCGGCCTGCTGCTGAGAAGCCAAATCGCCTGCTCCCATTGCTGATTGTATTATTGCCTCTGCACCGCAGACCAGTAATTCCTCACTGCTTATAGCTGGATACTGGGCAATAGTTGAGCCGATGGCATTCTCCCCGCCAGCCAGCTCAATCAGTTCGTTTACAAAGGTATTTCTACCGGCCACGCGTAAAGGCTCAACCTGCACAACCCACAGAACCTTGACCTTATTAGCTGAAGCAAGTTCCTGTTGCAAATCATTTAGCTGTTTGCTGATATCTTTAGCCAATTCATCGGCGTGTTTCTCATAACCTGTCGCATCGCCGATTTTTTCTATTGCTGCAAAAAGCTCTTCGATTTTCTCTATATTCAAAGTCAGCACTTGATAACCCAGCCGTCTTAAGCTATCGGCAACAGCCGTTTGCTGTTGAAACCACTCTGTAATGACCAAATCCGGCTTGGATGCTATGATGGCTTCGGTATTTGGTGACCAGAATGTCCCTACCTTATTCTTATTCGCTGTCTCAACGGGGTAGTCACTATCGCTGGAAACCGCAATTACTCTTTCGCCGAGCCCCAGTGCGAAAAGAATTTCAGTAAGGTTCGGTGCAAGCGAAACAATCCTTATGGGTTTATTGGCAAAGCCGGTCAAATTAAGCCCAGAGGTTCTATCCTGGTTATGATGATGGCTTATGGCAACAAAAGTTACCAAGCAGGCAGAGACCACTATCAACGATATCCATAGAAACTTCATATCATGTCCGCTTAAATTGCTTTTGGAGTTCAGCCATTGAAAATTTTATTGTAGTGGGCCTGCCGTGCGGACAGCAGCTCGTAAATCCCGCTCTTGCTCTGTCTGCAAGCAGCTGCTCTATTTCACTGTCACTTAGCTTTTGACCTGCCTTGATTGCTGCCTTACAAGCAGCCATATTCAAAACCTCAGCAAGCAAACCTTGCGCATCAAGACTTGCACCTTTATCAGCCAGTAAATCGATTAAATCCCGAACAAAATCGACCGGAGTTGCCTTTGCCAATAAGGTTGGAAACGCCTGGATAGCGTAAGTCCGCGGGCCGAATGGGACAAGCTCGATTCCCAGTTTTTCTATCAATTCGGTGTTGGCTTTAAGCACATCAATCTGTGCCTCGGTCAGCTCGAAACTTTCAGGTATCAGCAATCTTTGTGATTCGAGCTTACTTTTCTGCAATCGCTCGGATAATACTTCATATATTATACGTTCATGAAGTGCGTGCTGGTCGATGATAATAAACCCGTCATCAGTTGGCGCAACAATGAAACTATCGTGAATTTGTATGAATTTTCTTTCTGGCTGAAGCGTTTCATGCTTCATGCCTTCTACTTTATATTTTGCTACCCATTCTGCATCTTTTACAGTAGCACGGCCATCCTGGCCGTGCTTTTCAAAACACGGGCTGGAAGCCCGTGTTACAAATTGCTGTTGTGTTGGTATGGGCTTGTGTTTTTTGAAGAAATCAGCCATCGCATCAGCAATTTCTCGGCTTCTATGGCCTGCTGTGGGAACATCTGCTCCAGCCGAACCCCCTGCCATCGGCAACTTTGCCTGTGGCTGGAGATTCGTCGCTAAAAGCTTTTCCCGCAGGGTCCCAAGGACCTGTGAGTGCACCAAATTGGCATTATAGAAACGTACCTCAATCTTCGTGGGGTGCACGTTCACATCATAATCCTCGTAAGGCATTTGAATAAACAAAAAGATTACAGGAAATCTGTTCGGCTCGATAGTTCCTCGGAATGCCTCTTTGATTGCATGTGAGATAAATTTGTCGCGGATAAATCGGCCATTCAGAAATATATATTGAAATTTATTACTCGTCCTTGAATCGCTTGGCCTGCCCATCAAGGCAAAAATATGCACCCCTTTTTCATCAGTTTCAACATCGAGCAAGTTTTCACCAAGTTTGGATGAGAACAATTCGCTTATTCGCTGTCGGAGACCCTGTTGGCTTACCAGCCGATAAAGCTCTCTGCCATTATGTATCAAAGTCAAGTCTAAATCATCTCTTGCCAGTGCAATGCGCGTGAATTGCTCAATGATATGGCCCATCTCAGTATTTGCGGTTTTCAGGAATTTACGCCTTGCAGGCAATTTATAAAAAATATCTCTTATCTGGATGGTTGTGCCGTAATCTGCGCTGGCCGGGCTGACATTGCCTTTACTTCCACAATCAATCTCAATACTATTGCCGGAAATTGAATCTTTTTTTCTGCTCACAGCTTTGACTTGTGCAATAGAGGCGATGCTCGCTAATGCTTCGCCCCTGAAGCCGAGCGTCGATATAGCTTGCAGGTCTTTACTGGTTTTGATTTTGCTGGTGGTATGCGGCTCAAATGCACTGGCTAAGTCTTCAGCGTCCATCCCACCGCCGTTATCGGTAACTGATATTAGTTTTCGCCCTCCATCTTCGATAGATACGGCTATTTTTATCGCCCCAGCATCGATACTATTTTCCATCAGTTCCTTGACCACGCTGGCAGGACGTTCAATCACCTCGCCGGCCGCTATCATATTAACCATATTCTGGTCAAGGACGACTATCTGTCCCATTGGTTTGTCCCGCTTATCTTGTCATTGCGAAGAATCCGCCACAGGCGGATAACGAAGCAATCTAAAACATAACGAATAAGATTGCCACGTCCCTTAGGGACTCGCAATGACAGTTGGTATTATATTAATTTTGAAGCAGGCTTTTGCCGGTCATCTCTTCGGGTTTTGGCAAACCCATCATCTCCAGTAGTGTTGGTCCTACATCTGCCAATCTTCCATTTTCTCGCAATTTGCTGCCTTTATATTGCTCGTCGAACACAATCAAAGGCACATCGCCGATGGTGTGAGCAGTATGTGGGTTGTCGGGGCCGCCATCCATCATTTTCTCGAAATTGCCATGGTCGGCTGTAACTATTGCTGCTCCACCCAAGCTTTTAACCTTGTCCAGAACCTTACCGACGCATTCATCCACCGCCTCAGCCGCTTTCATCGCCGCTTCTAAAATGCCGGTATGGCCAACCATATCCGGATTGGCATAGTTCATCACGACCACATCATATTTATTCGAGTCGAGTCTGTTTAGTACAATATCCACGACTTCATAGGCGCTCATCTCTGGCTTTAAGTCATAAGTTCGAACTCGCGGCGAAGGCGCAATTTGCCTGTCTTCACCCTTAAAGGGCTTTTCGGTGTAATCATTGAAAAAGAATGTAACGTGTGCGTATTTTTCTGTTTCAGCACATCGAAACTGCTTTAGTCCCAGAGAGCTCCAGTACGCTCCTAAAATATTCTTCATTTTCGGCGGTTTCGGAAATGCCACCGGCGCTGGTATTGTCGCATCATATTCAGTCGTACAAACGTAATATATATTTGGCTTGGTAGGCCTTACGAACTCTTTGAAATCCGGCTCAACAAATGCACGCGAGATTTCACGAGGTCTGTCACCTCGGAAGTTGAAAAATATTACGCCATCGCCGTCACTGATGGTGGCTATTGGCTCATTGTCCTCATTGACAATACACGTCGGCTCAATAAATTCATCGGTTATGTCCCTCTCGTAACTCTTAGCAACCGCCTCTGCTGCAGATGCTGCTTTAATACCTTTACCTATTCTCATACATTCGTATGCCTTCTGCACACGGTCCCATCTGCTGTCACGGTCCATAGCATAGAATCTACCTATCACGGAAGCAATTTTGCCTATGCCTATTTCCCTGGCTTTCTTTTCGATATCAGCGATATATCCCGCTCCGCTATCCGGCGGCGAATCCCTGCCATCAGTAAAGGCGTGTATGAAAACATCTTTTATATCGTTTCTTTTTGCCAGCTCAAGCAAGCCGTACAGATGGTCCAGTAGCGAGTGCACACCAATGTCGCTGCATAAGCCCATCACATGCATCTTGCCTTTGTTGCTTTTTACAAAATCGATTACATCCAGAAACTCTTTATTTTCAAAAAAGGACCCATCACGAATAGCTTTGCTGATTCTGACAGATTCCTGTGGGACAATTCTTCCTGCCCCGAGATTTTGATGTCCTACTTCGCTATTGCCCATCGTCCCGTCCGGCAGACCTACATCCTCACCGCTGGTATGTATAAGACAATGAGGATACTCGGCCATCAACATATCATCTACGGGAGTTCTGGCGCGCTTGATTGCATTGTATTCGTCTTCAGCCGGGTTTGGATTATAACCCCAGCCGTCACGTATAATCAGCACGAATGGCCTTCTTTTCAAAACTATTTTTCCTTTTGCCATAGGAAGAAGCTTTCAAGTTAATAAAACAGAGACGAGGCATTACCTCGTCTGCACCTTAGACTACAATTAAATTGAAAGGATATAATACAAAGCTGTGTTAAATATGTCAAATATAGACGTGTGGTCACAATAGCAAAAAATTCTTTGTGTCGCTAAAAGTTTTAGACAGCAACACTTACAATAGTATAATCCGCCACCGATTTAATTTAATTTCTTTCTTAAGGCAACAGACTATAAGTGTTTGTTTAGCAGGGGGTTACTTGGAAGGGGAACGAAAGGTGGTATTTTTGAATACAATTTTAAACTCTATGTCTTCATTTTTGTCCAGCTCAAATTGACCCTCAAGGCCTTCTACTACAAGGGTGGAAAGCAACTGCATACCCAAAGATTCATTATCTTTATAATTTTCCGGAACGCCGATGCCCTTACTGCTGACTCTTAGCTCAATCTCGTCTTTTTCGCCCTCGCGAAGGGATATCATGATTTTGCCATTTCTGCCTCCTGCAAAAGCATGTCTTAAAAAGCTGGAAAGCAGTTCGTTAAGGATAAGTCCGCACGGGATAGCCATACCGATTCCGAGAAAAACTCCCTCAACATTTGTCTCTATTGCGATTTTACTTATGTCAAGACCACGAGAGAAAACCAGATTATCTATCAATTCTTTGATGTATCCGGTGAAATCGATGTTCAATAATTTTCTGGAGTGGTAGAATTCCGCATGTATAAGGGCTATCGCTTTGATTCTGTCCAAACATTCATTTAAAATATTGACATCATCTTTGTCCTTAACGGTTTTAGCCTGGAGTTTCATGCAGCTGCAGACAACATGTATGTAATTCTTGACATGGCTGTGAATGTCTCGCAAAAGTGCTCTTTCTTCTTTAAGAGATACTCTGATTTGCAGCTCTGTTTTTTGGCGTTCCCGGGCATAAATAAGCGTTCGAGCCAATAATAGCTCCAACGGCAGACCCTTAACAAGGTAGTCCATTGCACCGTTTTGAATTGATGCAATTCCCGTTTCTTCATCGTTTAATCCTGTTAACACTACGATAGGTATCTCAAGGTCAACTTTTTTAATTCTCCGAAGCGTCTCAATTCCGGTGCTGTCAGGCAGTCCCAAGTCGAGCAGGACAATGTCATACTCCGTACGACCCAGGGCCAGGTACTCAATAGCTTCCGCCAAACTCCTTACCGGCTCAATAGCAAACTCAACGGGCTGTGGGCACTTGGACAGAACCCGTTTAACTAACCGGATGTCAATCTCATCATCTTCTACGAGCAGAACTTTTATCAAAATCTTGTCGATGAAAATCTGCGCTTTTTCGTTTGTTAGAGTTTCCATTTAATAGCTTTACTATCGCTTTCTTATGTTCGCGACTCTATAAATGAATTATTAATCCACGTATGCCCCATTTCGTAAGACCAGGTGGATAAACATAATGGAACCTGACTCCATCCTTCTATTATCACGACCACCCCATACTATTTACCCTTCTCATCTATATAATTTGTCGGACAGCTGTTGCCCTTACATTAGTAAAAGCGCTACAGTTTCCAGCTCATAGAACGGCAGTCCTATAATAAAGAAAGGAAAAATATTCTGATTTAATAATAAGACCCTTGGCTTCAATAATTGGTGTACATTCTCACGGCCTGGACACCATGTATTGCCAATAGTTTTGACAGCAGCGCTTACTGTGATATAATTACCTGCTGATAAAAGCATTTAAACTAAAGTTGATTATGACAAAGTCAAAAATAGAAAATAGCGGCGTCTGGCCGAGTTCAAACCATTCTTTTTTGAAACACCGACCTTTCACACCGCCTGGTTTAACGGCGCAGCTTGTTTTCTGGCCTTTAATGTTCGCTGGTCTGGCTCTGGATTTATGGAGTAAAAAGGCGGTCTTTAACTATCTGGAACACAAGCCGGATAATAGCATTTCAATTATAGATGGTTTTTTGAGATTGGTAATGGCATTAAATGATGGCGCCGCCTTCGGATTGTTCTCGGGACAACATTATAAACTAATTGCCGTCTCTGTTATCGCAATGATAGCTATCCTTGTTATTTTCCTTTTCAGCGGAAAAGAGCGGAAAATGTTTTACATCGGCTTTGGAATCTCTGCTGGTGGTATTTGTGGTAATTTATATGACAGAGTATTTAACGATGGCTTAGTACGTGACTTTATAGATGTCTATATCTCCATATTTTCGCGTGAGTATCATTGGCCTGCTTTTAATGTTGGAGATAGCTTGCTTTGTGTCGGTATAGTTTTACTGTTTATTTCAATTTTTCCTACTGCGAAGCCGCATCGAACACATGGTCAGCAACATAAATAGGGGCGTTTGATGCTGCCCCCAGAGCAATAGCATCGGAAGGACGGGAGTCAATTTCAACAGTTTTGCCATTCAAACGCAGGCATATCTTTGCATAAAAGGTGTGATTGCGCAAGTCATTTATGACTATCCTTTCTATTTTTGCACCAAGGCCTTTAATCACACCATCCAACAAATCGTGTGTCATCGGACGCGGCGGCTCAATGCCTTTTAATCGGCGGTCGATTGCGAAAATTTCAACTATGCCGATAACAATCGGAAAGCTGCGTTCTCCGTGACGCTCCTTTATGACGATTATCTGCTGGTCGGACATCTCGTTTATGATTATACGCGATAATTCAGCTTCTCGTTCCATTTTAGTACCGCCTTTATTGTATCAATTATTTTAGTTCCGCAAGGTGTTTTTCAACGGTCTTTAACTGTTCTGTTAGTTCAGCCAATCTATCTTTCGCCTGGGTAACAACTTCCGGCTTGGCTTTGCTAACAAAATTTTTATTGGCCAGCTTGGCTTCTACCGCTGTTTTAGCTTTTTCTATATCCTGTTTTTGCTTTTGAAGTCGTTTTCTTTCAGCTTCAGGGTCAATCACATCGTGAACAAAAATTTGCATATCATCTACTATCGAAGTTGCAGCATTCTTGGGCTTTTCTATGTTGGTATCGGCCATAAATACTTTAACACCTGCCAATTGGCAAATTAGTTCAGAGTTATCATTTAATATCTGGGCAACCTGTACCGAAGTTTTCGCCGAAGTCGTTAGCGTTGTTGTAAGAGGGATATTGTATTGACTTTTAATATCTCTTATTGCCCGAATTGGACTTTGGATAATTGAAATTCGTTTTTCTGCTTCTGTATCAATTAAAGAGTCCAATCTTTCTGGCCATTGGGCAGCTACCAAAGCATTTGCTTGGGCAGCTTCTGCAATCCCATTGAGCTTTCTTATTGGTACAACTTCATTGAGTTTTTGGAATATTCCTTCAGTGATAAATGGTATAAATGGGTGCAGCAAACGCAAAATCTCATCCAGCATGAAAGCAAGCACATTTTGAGCAATTGGCTTTTGCTCTTTATCCTGCATTCTTGGTTTAATCCACTCAAGATACCAGTCGCAGAAATCGTTCCAGAAAAACCTGTAGAGAACCGACATTGGCTCATTGTACTTAAATTCTTCTAATGATTTAGTAACCTCGGCAATTGTTCGCGCCAGACGGGAGAGAATCCACTTGTCGGTAATATCTATCTTGTCTTTGTCGAATTTTTCCGGGTCTATCCCAGCAAGATTCATCAAGGCAAAACGCGAGGCATTCCACAGCTTATTGCAGAAGTTTCTGCCTGTATCAAATTTCGGCGATGTGTTCTCTACACGCCCATCAGGCAGTGTCATTTGCGCGACCGGCATACGAATATCCTGTGTATCTGTGGTCATATTTGCCAGGGTGAACCGCATTGCGTCTGCCCCGTGACTGTTGATAGCAACCAGCGGGTCAATGCCGTTACCTAAGCTCTTGGACATCTTACGGCCTTCGCCGTCCTGAATCATTGCGTGGATATAAACATTCGTAAATGGAATATCGCCGACACAGTATTGACCCATCATCACCATTCGCGATACCCACAGCGTAATAATCTCTCTGGCCGTACAAAGCACATCGCCTGGATAGAATGTCTTTAATTCCGGCGTATCATCCGGCCAGCCAAGCGTACTAAACGGCCATAGCGCCGAACTAAACCACGTATCTAAAACGTCGTCATCTCTTTCACAGGAAACGACCTTTGGCGCTAATTCGTTTCCTGCCCCGAACGCTTCGACTCCAAAGAGTTTCTTGAACTCATCATTGTCGGCTTTATACTTTCTTACCAATTCAATATCGCGAGTACTGTGGTGTTTCGCAATTTGCGAAAACAGATCAAGTGCCTTTTGGGCTTTGATCGTTCTTGCGCAAACATAGTATGGGAAATAGCCCTCTATTAGTTCTGGAGATTGATAATAAGCAACATCTTCCCTTATTCCACATGTCTCCAGAAATTTGTTAAGAAGTCCAAGATACCTTTCAACATAAGCTTCATCCAGCTCATTTGGACTTTGGTAATGTGCAGTTGTAAGAACGATTGTCCAGACAGGGATTTGATGTCCCCACCAGAGTTGTCTGCTGATGGGCCAGTCTCGTAAATTTTCCAACCAGCTTTGATAGGTCTTTGCGTAACGCTCAGGAGTAAAACGCAGCCGACCGTCAAGTAACGGCTTCAAAGCCAGACCAGCCAAAGAGTTCACCGGCACATCGGTCCCGTCAATTAATGGTGGCACGGCCATCTTGGCCGTGTCTTCACGGGCTGGAAGCCCGTGCCACTTTATTGGCTTTTTCACAGCGATATACCATTGGTCGGACAAATATGGCTCGATAGGAACATGGCTGCGATAGCTGTGTCCGACTTCATGGGCATATTCTCGAACATCCTCTAAGAGTTTTTCCTGGCGGAACCATTCGACGATGGCTTCGCGTGCCTCGAACCGGTCCATACCAATAAGATTTTCAACATCGGGATTTTTAATATCCTCCCAGTCCGTCCAGTCGTATTTATCGCTAATCGACCCATCCGGCGCCATAACGTTGATAATTGCCAGCCCATGTTTCTGGCCAATCTCCCAGTCGTCCGGGTCATGGGCAGGGGTAACCTTCAAAAATCCGGTTGAATATTTTGCCTTTTCATCATCGCTGTTCGGGTCGGGCAGAATAACATGCTCATCCGCTATGATAGGAATAATCCGGCCAACGATTGGCAGTTGAACCTTCTTGCCGACCAGATATTTTGCCCGCGGGTCGTTAGGATTCATCGCCACAGCAGTATCGCCGAGCATAGTCTCCGGCCGGGTCGTGGCAACGGTAACATGTGTAACACGGGCATCTTGCCCGTGTATTGCATCTTCATTAACTCCTACCCATTGCCATTCTTCAAGCCTTGCTTTAGCCGGATTATTGAGTATATAACTAACTTGGTTGTAAAAATCCTCTTCATCACGTATTAGATGGTCATAATGTTCTACCTGCCAGAATTTTCCTGTTTGCCCCAAAGCCTTATTTGCCTTATTAGCCGTATATGATTTCCATGAATGCAGGATGTCCGGTAAATCGAATCCTTCACAAGGTTTTAATATTGTATGTACGTGATTTGGCATTACAGCCCAGGCAATAAGATTATATCTTTCACCGTCAAAATGCTTTAGTGCAGCCTGAACAAGACTTGCTATTTTTCCATCTGCCAGATAGCATTTTCCATGACCTTCATTGAGATATGATTCCACTTTTTCTCTGTACAGACATGTTATTTCTTTTCTTGTTTCTTCACTAATCTCCTCTTCTTTACGTTCAGCCTGTTTTATTTTTTCATCTCGTTCTCTTGCCAATCGTTCAAAAACTTCCATAGGTAACGCATCTTCCAAACGAAAAGTCACGGCATATGTATCACCAGTACGATTCCAATGTGGCAGATACGCTCCATAACGTTTTTTTATTTCATTGCTGTATTTATCCACGGCCTGGAAGGCCGTGATACTTACCGGCTCGACGAGCGGATAGCGCATATACCAGAAATGTCCCTCTACTGTCTCATGCTCGACCTCATCATCTGCCAGTACTGTCTGAGTAGCAGGGTCCCAGTTGACCAGCCGTTTTCCTCGGTATATTAGCCCATCTTTGAAGAGCTTAAAAAACGCAGCCCGCACCGCCTTCGCACACATCTCGTCCATCGTAAAACGGGTTCGCTGCCAGTCGCATGAACAGCCCATCGCTTTCAGCTGGCTGATGATTTGGGCCTCATATTCGTCTTTCCACGCCTGAACACGCCCAACGAATTCTTCCCGCTTGAAGTCGGTACGCCTTTTCCCCTCTTCCGACAAGATTCGTTTCTCAACGACCGTCTGCGTTGCTATACCGGCGTGGTCGGTTCCCGGCATCCAGAGCGTAGTATATTGCTGCATCCGCCGGAATCGAATCAGAATGTCCTGCAATGTGTTATTAAGTGCATGGCCGAGGTGCAGGGGGGCCGTTACGTTAGGTGGTGGAATTACGATGGTATAGACCTTTTTGTCTTTACCGTCGCTCGGCGGTTCAGCATGAAAATGTCCGCCGGCAAGCCAAATCTTATCCACCAGCTTCTCTATTATTTGGGGCTCGTAGACTTTTGAAAGCTCTTCGCTCATAACATACCCATATAAAAAATTCCAGCTGAACATCAAGCTGGAATCTTATTGTAATAGAAATATACATCGATGTAAACCCCG
>Ga0315548_1003466_pt1 | contig 11816 bp, 8 predicted proteins | sample SalMarSW160110MG_2_FD_202540 | JGI IMG/M metagenome (GOLD analysis project Ga0315548, IMG submission 202540) | Salt marsh sediment microbial communities from the Plum Island Ecosystem LTER, Massachusetts, United States - Salt Marsh Sediment SW1601-110 ... | reverse complement strand
TCTCCAGGGGTAGTAACTGAGCCGCCTGCAATGCTGGAAATGGTGAGAGTAAATTGCTCCGGAGGTATCTCCTCAAAATTGGCGGTGATTGAGCAGTCGCTGTTCATGGTGATGGTGGTTGTGGGGTCGTTGACATCCAAGATGGTGGCTACATCGCCAGTCCATTCAACGAATTGATAACCAGCATATGGGCTCGCCACCATGTCAACTTCATCCCTCGGACAGCAGGGAAAGGTACCCTCTCCAGGTTCGGTTACGTAGCCGCCATCAGTACTTGTGATGTCGAGAGTAAGCGATGGTTTATCCATAGTAACCTCGATTCTACGTACCTGTGCATACCCGACCGCACGCGCCAAACCAAGAACGACTGCACATGATCGTGCGTTCAGGCCAATGTAGAAACGGTAGTACCCCTTATCCAGTGAGCCGGCATTATATGTTATCTCGTCTTCTTCTACACCCTCCATGTTTAGCAACGCTTGTCCGAACTTGATATAATCGAAGGTTTGCACATAGTAATTGGCAGCTTTAGCAGCAACGCAGGCAGCCTTAGCAAAAAAACTTACTGGGGCAGTAGCCGGAAGAAGAGCCGCAAATGCCGCGCAAACAATCTGGAGTCCGGTTTCCCATCCAAGCGGGTAATCTATCCACGCATGAGCAGAGTTCGAGTAGTCTCCACAAGCCACTGGTATAGACACACCCGCGGCTGCACCAGGGCCGATTACTGTCTTTGTAGCAACCTGCCTCATCGTCGTCGTGATGCTTACATCGGTATTATCAGCCGGTACGTAGAAATTAATTCCCAATAATGCGTACGCCCGATCGGCGCGAGCCCCCACAGACTTGCTCTGCGCGCTCAATGCACCGCTTTCGGGATTCATCTCAACAATGGTATCAGACTCACCGAATCCAATCTTGGTACTCCATCCATCGGTGTGAGTGATATCCTCGTCGCCCTCGACGGTTTCTTGACCAGGTGTGTAGACAGTGATGCATTGCCATGGTCCTGTCGTCAGGGGTTGTGTTTGATCTGAAGAGCTTGCTTCTCCTGATACTTTCTCGAGTTTTGCCACTACTTCCACTTCACCCGCGGACCGCAATTCCTGTGACTCTTGTGCTATCACAGCAAGAGTCTCTAGACCAGCTTGACCTTGAGTTAGATCTAGAGAACTTACTCCTTTTGATAGGCTCCCGAGTTCCGCAGCTATTTCCACTTCAGCCACAGGCTCCAATTCAAATAGTTCTTCTGCTATCACAGCAATAGCTTCTAGATCAGCTTCACCTTGAGCTACTAATGTCTCGAGAATATCCTCTATTTCCTTCCATGTCGTCTCATCTAACAGTGGCTCAAGCTCGTCCAGCAACTGCTCAACAGGCTCTCGGATTATATTCACCTGCTCTGCCGTTAACTGTAGCGTACCTTTTTCTGTTTCTACTATCTCTACTTGTTCGTCTGTAAGATGGAGCGTCTCTGCCAATTCACGACGAGGATCGCAGATTAAGCAAGGTTCTTCCTCCCGGAGACCCAAGAAGAGGCCAACTACAATTGCAGACACCAAGACAACACAAATCAATACAAGCCAGCGTTTCGGCATGGTAGAACCTCCACTATCTTCGATTTCGACTGGTTACGCAAGGGAGAACAGACTTTACTGTAGTAGGGGCAAAGAGCACAGTTCACACGTATATCTGTGCTTGACTGAACATGACGGTAACTATGACAATCCTCTAATCCGCACACTCGACTACCAACCAAATATTAACCTCACAGTATTATGAATCATTATCTAAGGAACTGTCAATAATTATTGTGTGGAGTTCAAAACACACCTACGGAGTTAAGGAGTCACAAAACGCTATATTGTTGGGCAGCTTTTCGTGCTAGTATGCAATTCCACCATCAGGCACATTATTGCCTTGGCTCAACCATCTATACTCCAGTTATGTTAAGAAACAGGCTGCCAACTCAGGAAGGGATAGGTTTCGCCGTCAACAATATTCCAAATGTGGGTGGGGTCGGTCACACCGGAGGCAACCGCGGTTATGTCCCACGCAGCACCTGTGAACGTGGCGATGCTCTTCATTTCCGCAGTAGTCTTGCCTATCCCGCCATCCGGAGTAGCCTGTCCGCTGGTTTCAATGTCCCAGAAGGAGTTGCTCACTGTTCCACCATGCGATCCAATCAGACCGCCAACATTCCCATCCCCAGTGACTTCACCGATGGAATATGAGTTGTTCACAGTCGCCTCACTATCATAATTCCATCCCACCAGACCCCCAACACTCCCGTCGCCAGTCACGTTACCGCTGGAATAGGAGTCGCTCACAGTGCCCTTGTTCCATCCTACTAGACCGCCAACGTCGCCATCGCCAGTCACGCTACCGCTGGAATAGGAGTTGCTTACAGTGCCGGCACTACCTCCCGCCAGACCGCCGACCTGCCGGTTACCAGTTACGGTTACATTTACGTTCTCGGTACTCACTTCACTGACTTTCCCACTAGAAGCAAGGTATCCAAATAGTCCGACTTGCGCAACAAAGTTAAAGTTGAGCGTCAAGTTTGAGATTTTGTGGCCATTTCCATCAAACTCTCCAGCCAGATAAGGGATATAGAAATTGGGCTCAATAGCTAAATCGAGGTCGTTTTCCAGTCTGAATTTCAATGAAGCATTCTGACCAAAGGCGAGTATCTGCTTGAAATCACTGACATCGTTTATCACATAGTAGCCATCTTCTTGAGAAAGCCTTTCATTAACATATAAAAACTTATCGTTGGCCAGCCACTGGTCGAAGTCTTGGTTGAACAAAGCTCCAATAGTAATGAAATGTATGCCATTGACCAGAAACTCGTTATAATTATAGTAGGAATTGCTCACAGTGCCCCCATTCCATCCAATACATCCCACCAGACCGCCAACAGACCAATACCCAGCTACCCTGCCGGTGGAATAGGAGTTGCTCACAGTGCCCTCATTTTCTCCCACCAGACCCCCAACAATCCCCTGTCCAGTTATGTTTACGTTCTCGGCACCCACTCCAGTGACTGCTCCGCCAGAGGCAAGGTATCCAAATAATCCCACTTGTGAGACGAAATCAAAGCTGAAGCTCAAATTCGCGATTTTGCGACCGTTGCCATCAAACTCTCCAGCCAGATACGGGATGTAGAAGTTGGGCTCATCGCTTAAATCCAACTCGTTTTTCAATCTAAATTTCAAGGCACCACCTTGACCGAATGCCAGCAGGCTTTTGAAGTCATTGACATCGTTTATCAGATAGTAACCATCTTCCTGAGAAAGCCTTTCATCGACATCCAAGAATTTATCGTTGGCCAGCCATTGGTCGAAGTCTCCATTGAACAAAGCTCCAATAGTAATGACATGCCTGCCATTGATGAGAACATCATCGTAACTATAGTAGGAGTTGCTCACAGTGCCTTCATGATTTTCTCCCACCAGACCACCAACATTGCCGCCAGTCACGCTGCCTGTATAATAGGAATTGCTCACAGTGCCGTGATGATTCCATCCCACCAGGCCACCAACATTCCAAGCGCCAGTCACGCTGCCTGTGGCATAGGAGTTGCTCACAGTACGCCAATTCCCTCCTGCCAGACCACCAACGGAGTGATCACCACCAATCACACTGCCCGTGGAATAGGAATTGCTCACAGCGCCCCCATTCCCTCCCACCAGACCTCCGACAGTCGAATTGCCAGTCACGCTGTCTGTGGAATAAGAGTTGCTCACAGCGCCCTCCCAGGCATTGTACCCGACCAGACCACCAACATTGTCATCGCCAGTCACGCTGCCTGTGGAATAGGAGTCGCTCACAGTACCCCAACTCCCTCCCACCAGACCACCAACTATCCACTCGCCCTTGCCGGTCACGCTGCCATTGTAATAAGAGTTGCTCACAGTGCCGTAATGATTTTCCCCAACCAGACCGCCAACATACAAACGGCCAGTCACTTCGGTGTTCACCACGCCAAGATTCTCGATGACTCCCCCACTAACACAACCAAAAAGCCCCACGCCGTCCTCGTCCGGGCGATTGATAAACAGGTCTCTTATCTCATATCCCTGGCCATCTAAACTGCCGGTAAATGGGTCAACAGGGTCGACAATGTCCTGATTAGTTGGATCAGCAAGAAGACTGCCAATTGGTTGCCAGCCCTTTCCCCCATTGGTTGTCGAGCTCGCCAGTTCTGAATAACCGGCAGTGGTGGAATCGAGGTCGTTCATCAGAACGTAATGGCCGCCCAGATTATCTCTAATGGCATCCAAATCATACCAATCGCGTATTCCCTTGACAAAGTTGGCGGTGATAGAACAATGATAGTTTACGGTGATGGTAGTCTCGGCAGCATAAACATCGGCGGTGGCACCTATACTGCCAGTCCACTTCATAAACTGGTAGCCTTCCTCAGCCTCGGCCACCAAGTTGACCACCGTTCCCTCATCATAGTGAAAAGTCTCCTCACCAGGGGTGGTTACATTGCCTCCAACGGTACTGTCGATAGTGAGGTTATAATATTCACCATTACCACCGTCGCCACCGTCACCACCACCGCCACCACAGCCTATCATCCCTGCAATTAGGGCTACCGTAATCAAAAAGATGCTGACTCTTGCCACGTAATGGCGTATCCTCGAACTAAGTATCATCTTCATATCTAGCCTCCTTGCTTTCTATCCAGTCTTAATCCTCCTGGGGTACTACGGGAGCCAGTTCCATTGGTCCGTCATGGGGAACATGAAGTCTGCAGTAACCACGTAGTTCGGCAGGGCATCCGTAATCCCGTCATATCCTACTGTTTCAAAGACCCCGGATTGCCACTGACCAATCTCACCGGTGTGGCAAAGGTAATCCAAATTTCCACCACCTTCACCACGAGCCCCGTACATGTGGAACCAGCACTCTCCCAGAACTGTGTCTGCAGGGTCATCTTCGAGACCAGCAAGGGCATCTCTTAGCAGTTCCTGGTCAACGTATCCAACCCTCTCTATAGCCTCCAGCCACATCTCCAGGCCTGCCCAGTAGAGAGGAGTTCCCCAATAATCCTGGGACAAAACGCCAGACCAACCTGGGTAATCTGATAGAGGATCGCCCTCATCGTCATCAAACCGTTGCGCGATCAGATCATATACAGCTTGAATTTTCGGGTTTGTATCGTAAGCGGCAGCCGTGAAACCCATTATTCCGTCCACTAGAGACGGGTCTTGTAGGTCGCCGTACCAGTAAGGGTAAAACCCCTGGTTGACGCCCGGTCCGAATACCATAGCCCGTGGGTTAAAATTGTTGTCTATACTTGCTTGAGTAAGGGATTGGACAAGCCAGGGATAGCAAAAACCGCAGAAAATGTCATAATTCGGGTCCGCCGGGTCCCCCAGAGCAGTTATAGCATTCTGAATCAACGTGTTTGCCTCCGATTGAGTTATCATATACGGAACTTCAACATCGCCAACAACATCAAAGTTATCTTCGGCCACTGCTAAATACTCTTCACCGTGATCGGCCCCCAACTCCCCAATGTGGGCCACATATGCCTTCGGGGTTCTCCCAAGCTTAGCCTCGAGCATGTCAGCCAGAACTGGCAACTGGTACCAGTCGGAATAGCTCAGGGTGATAAACACGTAGGGCCAACTAGCAAGTTTCTCTGGATCATTCGAGATAAGGGCAGAACCACCCTCGAGGGTCAGTAGTACTACCCCGGCCTCATTGGCAATAGGGGTTTGAGCGATAATGCTATCGTTGGCAGGGCCGCCGCCAATCAGAAAGTGAACATCACCGTTGGCTATGTCGGCGCAAATTTCTGCCGTCACCTCCCCTATGTTCCATGTCGCAACATTAATTTCGCGCCTATCTATTTCCAGAGGCACATAACAGTCTCCTGACGCTGTGTCATATGCACTAAGATGGACACCGCCTGAGAGGTTGACTTGCTCGACGAATTCCCTCACGACCACTCCGCCGTATGCCATTTCAAAAATAGCCAGATCCTCGTTCGTGTCTCTGGCCATACCAAGTATGAGTGTGGTTGGCTGCTCCGGTATCTCCGGCACTTGCTCACCCCCACAGCCAATAAGACCCACGCTGAGAGCTAACGCGACCGCTAATGAGATAAAAAATATTCTATTCTTCACTTTCTCTCTTCCTTTCTTAAAGCTTTCAAATTGGAAGCCTCTCACTTCCACATTTCTATAGTTGCCTGATTTATCAGGCTGTTTTCCGCTGTCATTGCAAGCACCTGAAAGATGCGCGTCAATCTCATACCCCCCCACGAGATTGCTTCGGCTGCATTCGGCAGCCTCGCAATGACAAAAGAGGCGGCCCAATAAATTGGGCAATTATATTCTTGAACAAACCTGGGTTTTGAAAGGGATGGTTGATTTTGCTGTGGCAGGGAAAAAGGGCCCGGGTCACATATCTATGTATGCTCGGCTCAGCATAGTGGAAACTAACGCAATCCTCTATGGCACACACTTGACCACCGCCTTGATGTTGGTACTTAAAGTATTATTTCTGATAGAGGGTGTTCTAATGTTATACCTTTATCTAAGAAAGTGTCAATAGTTTTGTGCGGCGTCCAAGACATACGATAGAGTTAAGGAGTAACAAACCGTCAGATTGTACAATCGGTCTCATCAAGACTAAAGTCGCTCGCGTATTTCGACAATATGATGTGAATCTCCTTCACACTCGAGCCTTACACCGAGACTAGAGAGGATAGGGAAGAAAGCTATTGACAAGAATATGACAATTCGCCTGGCTCAATCCCTAAAGAATATGCCGCAGGTTCAAAGAAATACAGGTTCTATGTTTCCACTTAGCATCGACTCTGGGTAGTTCTTAGTTCTCGGTCTTGGTTTTGCTTTTGGCTTTTGGGTTTTGACTTCTACTTCTGGTTCTGGTTCTCGATTTCAGGCTCAGTGCCTATTGCTCTATTGCTCTGCTACTCCAGTTGGTTCTAGGTTCTAGATTCTATTTTCTATTCCTGATTCTGGCTGCTAGGGGTATTCACTTCAAGGAACCAAGTCTGATGGTTCTTTTAAGAAGTTTTCATTACTACATTTACTTGCTGAATATATGCAACATTAGTTAACTCGGAAGTCTTGTCTACGGGAATCAATTTAAGATAAAACGAACATTTTTCATTGTGACAAATTAATCCATACGTGGTACTACGAGACAGCAAGCGACTGACCATTCCTTTCTTGATTCCCCTTAGAGTATTTCCACATGCCGAACAAACAGTAAATGCAAGTACAGCACTCTCTCTTATTTTTCTATTCTCAAATACTTGGTGTCTTACTCTTAAAAGTCTTTCAACTTCGTCACTCCGAGCATGAGTAGTAATTTGTTTCAACTGCTCTTCTTCTGTTGGCGTAAGGTCATTAACCATTTTAATTGTAATCCCATCTGCGAACGAAGGAGTGCGATAAATTACAGGTATATGAGCTTCAGCTATTGCTTCTTCCCAAGACACTTCTAACTCCCCCTTTCATTGATCTATTAATTAATGAAGCCACCAGTGCTAGTATAAACATTTCGTTATGGTCGTATGGGTTCATATGACCGTCTAGTAATCATAGCTTGAATCTATTATATCACACGGATAATCTGCCATTAACATAAGCACACATACGGAACTAAATCCAAGCCTGTTGTATCAGCGAATAAGAATCTATCCAACATTTAGCCAGATTGTGTGATTTCAAAGTTGCTTGTGCTGCTACAAATGATGAGCCTTCCAAGTCTGGTGGAACCAGATAAGCGCAGTTAAGAAAACCCCACCTATCAGGTACCCTCCTATAACATCACTTGGCCAGTGGACACCCAAGTAAACTCGGGAAATACCGGTTAAGAGAATTAAAGCTATCAAACCTGTAAGAGCCAGTATCCGCGGGATGCGGTTCTTCAGATTGATGGAAACAAAATAGGCCGTAAGTCCCAATATTAGAACCACATAGAATGCATGTCCACTAGGGAATCCATTACCTTGCTCAGGCGATAAGACGTGAACTAGGTCGGCTGAGGGCCGCGGGCGATTGATGACCAGTTTCAATGCCGTATTTACAAGCGTGATTAATCCCCCCACGAGAATCATGATAGCCTCCAGCCTACCTATTCGCCACCAAACAACGATACCTATGGCAACAACTACCAGCACCGCAGACCAACCCCCAAAAATAAAGGAAATACACTTCATAATTGAGAATATTAGATGATTATTAAAAGATTGCAACCAGAGAGTCAGGCATAGGTCGCCAGGAAACCTGGGTGTGAACCGGGCATAAATGGAAATGACCAAGGCTAGAATTGCCAGGAATCCGACAATCAGCTTGAATTTAGTATTTTCCGGCACCTTTCACCGATAAGAATGAAAAGGACGACCGGCAAAATTATAGCCCAGGATGGCAGAGTTGAATATCCCTAGCCCTGAACAGTAGTGTAGGATCTGACATTGCGGATGATGCTGCGTGTTCCAGAGAACCAAGAACTTCAGACCGGATCTTTCGGCTGAAGTAGTCTTCACAGGTTGACCCTCGGTAATTTTCTCATTTTGTTCTCATATTTCTTGCAGTATAATATTTATGTGCAGATACTTATCGTTGAAGACGAAGAGAAAATCGCCAACTTCTTGAGGCGCGGTCTTATGGAAGAGAGCTATGCAGTTGACATTGCCGGTGACGGTGAAGATGCATTGTATAAATTTGAAATTAATGAGTATGACCTCATCATCCTAGATCTTATGATACCGAAGGTAGATGGCATAACGGTTTGCCAGAAAATCAGAGAGAGCAATACGAGTATCCCTATCCTCGTACTCACCGCCAAAGATGCAGTTGAAGACAAAATCAAAGGACTCGATGCGGGTGCAGACGACTACATGACGAAGCCTTTTTCCTTTTCTGAACTTTCCGCGAGAGTCAGGGCCTTGCTTCGGAGAGGCAAAAAAGCGGACCCCACAATCTTGGCGATTGATAATCTGTCACTCGACCCGGCAACGAGAATTGCCAAACGCGGGAACAGAATGATTACTCTGACAGCGCGGGAATATGCCCTTCTGGAATATTTCATGCGTAACCCAAATCGAGTGTTGACCAAAACCGAACTACTAGAACACGTGTGGGACTATAATTATGACGGGCTTTCCAATGTTCTCGAAACCTATGTGAAATACCTGCGGAAGAAACTCAAGGTACGTCCAGAGGAGAAAGAACTCATCCATACGATGCGAGGTTCGGGATACATCTTAAGGTAAAGGACATGTTTAGAAAAGCAAATATCAAATTGACTCTTATTTATTCCATCTTGTTTCTGGTTTCATTCTGGGCATTCAGCGTCGGCCTATATTTCTGGATGGAGCATTCGCTTGAAGACAGCTATATTAGTGAAATAGAACAGCAAGGTGAGTTTGAATTAGACGAACAAGATATGGATATTGCGAACATCGCAGTAGATGTCGCGTTGGACCGATTGGAAAATACTCTAATCATCTTCAATGGCGCAATGATAATCATTGTACCCGTTATCGCCTGGCTTATGACCCGGCGTACGCTTGCCCCGGTGCAACGCATCCATGAACAACAGAAGCAATTTGTCTCCGACGTGGCCCACGAACTCAGAACTCCTCTTTCGATAATGAGTGGTGAGTTGGAGGTTGCGCTGAGGAAGGAACGTACACCGGCAGATTATCAGCAAGTTCTCAATAGCAGCAAGCAAGAAACGGATCGCCTGATTGAACTTTCAGAGAACCTCCTGTTCTTAGCGAGGGCAGACCAGGGAAGACAGGCAATCGAGTTTGAGAAGGTAGATATAACTGACCTGATTGGCAGCGTTATTGCCGGCCTACAGGCTCAAAGCACAAAGCAAGAAATCGCAATACATTTTCAGCCAGAAGAGGAACCTACATTTGTCGAGGGTCAGCCAGGCATGCTCACACGCCTCTTTCTCAACCTCATTCAGAATGCTATCCAGTACACACCCTCACACGGAGAGATCTGGATTTCGCTGTCAACTGGCAAGCAATACGTAGAAGTAGAAGTAAGAGACACTGGTGTGGGCATACCACCGGAAGAGCAAGAAAAGATATTCAATCGTTTCTACAGAGTGGATGCGTCCCGCTCCCAGACCAAGGGGTACGGTCTGGGACTTGCCATCTGCAAATCAATTGTTGAATTACATCACGGAAGAATAACCGTTCGCTCCGCTTTAAGGAAAGGGTCAACGTTTACTGTCATACTCCCCCATAGTTAACATCTAAATACCATACTATTCCCACGTTCTTCCCATCTTTGCTTTGGTACACTTATAGCAGAGTACAGAAGAAAGGAGGTGAAAAGGAATGCTAAAGAAGCGGCCAACCGGAACCGGCATCGCTGCGGCGCTCACCGGTATGTTCTTACTGGGGAGCCTTGTTATAACACCAGGTTGTGCCCAGACGCCAGCCAATACCACTCCGACACAGGCTGTTATACAAAGCTCAATCACTGGTTCTGCTGAAGATAACATAAAGGGCCCGGATCTGGACAATATTGAAGAGCAGCAGCCACAGTACACGGGTTCTATCACCATTGATGAGTCGCAGTACGAGGGCGTGAGTGAGGCTGATGAAGCGGCGGCTCTGCAGGCTAAGGCTACCATCACCAGCGCTCAGGCTGAAGCGGCTGCTCTTGCGGCCAATCCAGGAACCACTGTCGTCAAGACGGAGCTCGATAACGAGAACGGCGTGCTGGTATATAGCGTCGAACTGAGCAACGGCATGGACGTCAAGGTGGATGCTGGTAACGGAAAGATTCTCTACACGGAACGGCTGGCAACGATGCTGCTGAGGTAGATGGTGCTGAGAACGCGCCGGAGTAAGAGGCTGTCGAAGACTAGAACAGGCCAGCATCCGGCAGCGATAGGGGTGGGGATCAGTAATCCCTGCGCCCCCATCGCCACTGAATGTGCTTTGTGAACCGCGAAGGAAAAGAGTAGGAAAACTAAAATAACCCTAGCCCCGAACAATGACTTGTTTTGTTCAGTAGTTCATATTAGCCTTTTTTGATTAGTAAGTCACAGTCCATCGTTTTGTGGCCTAGTAGTCAGCCAGATCATGCCTTCAAGATTTGCTCCCTAGTTCCAAGTTCCAGGTTCCAACTCTAAGTTAGAAGATAAAATAGCTACAAGTCAGAAGTTGGAGTTCACACGTGGAACTAAATCATAGGACTAGCGCGAAACTAGTCTAGAAACGGCTCGTCTGCGGCACCGTTGACCTATGAGGCGTTAGAGCTTCATGAGCCGAATAGTCTGAGTTCAACTACTAATAATGGGGACTAGGATGAAGACAAGTGGAAACGGGGTAAAAAGAGGCGGAACCGAGGTGGAACCATAGTAAGGACTGGGGGGTGGAACTGAGCTGGAAACTGGAGTGGAAATTAAAGATGACTAAAGTGGAAACTAGAGCAGAGATTGAAGCTAAAGAAAATGGAAACGAAGCAGAACAAGGAAACGAATCTTGAAGGCACAATCCGACTTATCAAGTCACAAAACGATGTATTGTGCAGTCGCTCATCTCGGTCAATGCAAGACGAGAAACCAAATAGAATAGCTTTCAGGTCGCATGGATATTCTGCCAATCACTACTAGCACCGACTGCTCCAGTAAGGTGAATCCGGGCTAAGTACCACACCGCTAGTATGCTCTTGACATCAACATGGATATTGAGGTAACACGCACAGGCTCTTTGAAGAATAGTGGATAGCTAGCCGTATTGGGTTTCCGCAGCACTGTGGCAGGCTCACTTTCAAACCTGTGAACCTCGAGAAGTA
>Ga0315548_1003463_pt1 | contig 11830 bp, 10 predicted proteins | sample SalMarSW160110MG_2_FD_202540 | JGI IMG/M metagenome (GOLD analysis project Ga0315548, IMG submission 202540) | Salt marsh sediment microbial communities from the Plum Island Ecosystem LTER, Massachusetts, United States - Salt Marsh Sediment SW1601-110 ... | reverse complement strand
GGATATCAATATACAGCATTAAAGACCACCTGTTGAAAAAGTACTTCTTGTCTATACGTATATCCAGCTGATGGAATTTTTTGAGTCTTTCAGAATTATAACGCGAGTAATCAAGAAAGGGGCTCCCCCGGGAATCCCATGCTTCCTTGATGGCTGAGGTCTCAAGGTCATAGGGAGTATAGGGCAGTCCCCCCACAAAACGCCACTTCAGTCCGGCAGACCAGTTATTTTTCAGGTAGCGTATCATCGTCAGGGTAAACAGGTGCTTGCTGTCCCATGCCGAAGGGAGATAGCCCCTGCCTCCGTCTTTGAACTCACTCCTCACAAAAGTATAGGCAGCAATGAGGTTCAGTTTTTTATCCAGCCTTGTCCGGTTCAGTATTTCAAATCCGTATGCCCGGCCGGTGCTTATTGACTTAACTTCTTCGTCTCCCACAACTCCGAAATCACCTCCCTTGCTGGCAAGACTTATAGAATCGCGAAGTGAGAAGGGGTAGTTTTTATATTTTTTATGAAATCCCTCAACAGTGAAGATTATGTTCGGCTTAAGCCGGTATTCAAATCCAAGTATCAGATGATTTACCGATATATATTTGATTTTATTTTCCTTGTTTTTCAACACGCCGTTATTATCTCTGTACCCCAGGGTTGTATATGCAGGCAGCTGATAGTACCTGCCCGTATTGAAATTGATACTCAGCTTTTCACTCAGCGAATATGATGCTGAGAGCCTTGGTGACAGCTGGTTTATAAGGTTTTGCATGCTTGCCGAGTAGCTGTTGGCATCACTTCTGACACCCAGTGAGAGGGTAAGTTTATCCTTATAGAACTTCTTACTTGCCTGCACAAACAATCCCCATTTATAAAAATCAATAAACGAGTTATAATTTATTTCACCCACCGAATCGCTAATAAAAACCTGCTGGTATGTGCTGTTGTCATATTTCACGTATTCCGCTTCTAAACCGTAAATAAACCTGAAGTTGTCTGATATACTGGTATTTTCAAACCTGAATTTATTTTCTATTTCCCGGGATTCGTAATCCAGTATCCTGGGCCGTGCTTCATCATTTTCAGGATATTTGTAAAGAGTGTTGTTCAGCATATTTCGGCTGAGCACGAGTGTTTTGTAACTCTTTTCACCGTAATGCTTATATACTGCGCCAATGGCATAGCTCCATTGCTCATTTACAGGTACAAAGCTTAATATATACTGCTGTTCCTCATCAGGATTACTGATATTAAGGTTCAGCTTAAACTGATCCAGGGCGCCTATGCTGACTATCTTAATCTCGTTTTTATCATTGATCTTTGATCTCCATTTGAGCTGGTAGTCGTTAAATGTCGGCAGAAATGGCAGTCCGATTGCATCGAACAATAGCTGCAGATATGATCTGCGTGCCGAGAATATATAGCTTGAGCTGTTGCCGACCGGACCGTCGACAGTCAGGGAGACCTCGGAGGCTCCCAGTGTGCCGCGCAGCTTTGATTTATCCAGATTACCATCGACCTGGGTAAATTCAAAAATGCCGCTCAGGGCGTTGCCCCTGTTTGCAGGGAAGGCTCCCGAATAATAGTCTACAGCACTTATCAAATCTGCATTAAGTATTCCGACCGGACCGCCGGAAGCTCCCTGTGTGGCAAAATGGTTTATGTTGGGTATCTCCACATCATCAAGATAATATTTGCTTTCATTGGGCCCCCCTCCCCTGATAATAATGTCATTGCGGAAAGATACCGTGGAGCCGACACCGGGGAAAGACTGTATTACCTTTGATATATCCCTGTTGGCACCCGGACTGGTTTCAATTTCGGAAGTATAAATCTTGTTCAGGGAAACAGGACTCTCTTTGGTCTTTTGAAAGGGTAGTGTAGTTACGTATATTTCCTCAATTTCTGTATCCGCTCTTTCCATTGCAATATCTAAAAATGCCGTATTGGCATTGGTAATGAGTATCTCAGGAGACAGAGCCTGCTTATAACCTACGTATGTTGCAATCAACTGGACAAATCCCGGTTTCAGGCCCGTAAATGAAAAGTTGCCGTCCAGATCGCTGGTTGTACCGGTATTGGTACCTGCAATAATAATATTTGCAAAAGGCAAAGGTTCATTGGTTGTTATATCGTAAATACGTCCCTTTATTATTCCGTTCTGACCGTATAGGCTGTCAGTAAACAATAAAAAGCCTATAACAGATATTATAATTATGCTTGTTCTTGTAGATAATATTCTGTTCATAGAATCTGGGTTTTTAATTAAGAACTCTAACAGTGACTTTGCTGACTATTCTAAGGGCAGTGGTTATAGTTGACAGATCCGTATAGAGCAGTCCGTCCCTTCCTGAATAATGTCCATGCCCAATAGGATTCAGGTGATACTCTTTAACTGTGCCGGTGGGATCGATTGTTGCCGAGTATATTAATGAAGGCTGGCTCGATGATTTATATGCATAATCACCCGGGAATTTATCGTTAGTCCAGTATTCGTTCCAGTCCCATGTCTGGTTAATTTCCATAAGCAGTCTGAACTTGCCGTTACCGGTCTTGTCTGTTTTTATTCTTAGTGCAAAGTTACCCTGGGGAGTAGCACCTGTGTAGGCATCGACAAAAGGATTATCAGGTGTCGGGACAACAGACTCTATGGATCCCCTGTCGCATTTGTGCCACCAGTAGGGCAGTGCTGCGGGTCTCGTTGCTGTGCCCGGAGCTGTTCCCCATAATGTATCATTCAGGGGCCCGTGTCCGAATATGCCGGTGGCAAAAGATTTTGTAACAAACAGTGTCTGAATATAATTTTCATCCATATCCTCAATCCAGAAGACAAAGGTGGGATGATTGTGTTCTTCTCCCTTTTCAAAGTATATCACAAATTCCAGTCCCTTCTCCGACATATCGATTTTAAGGCTGTCCTGATAAACCATATCTTTTTTAACTGGATTGCTGATAATGCCGCATGAGGCGGCAAGGATAAGAAATGCACCTGTTGTCACGTAAGTTATCGCAGTTTTCATAATAATAAGCTTATAATAATCAGAGTATATTTTTTAAAGCTTCCTTGATATTAACATTTCAAGACCTGAAGTGTTCATTGGCATATCAACCTGGGAGCTATTGCTGGCAAAGGAAGCCATGAAGGCCTGCCAGCAGCTACTAATCATCCCTGAGTGAATTCAGGTACTTTACGCCGATAAGCTTCTCGTATTTAATCGTGTTATCCCTGTGATATATGAATATTATATAATCATTTTCTGTTTCATAGTGGCTTCCTTCAAAAAAGGTGTTGTCAGCATACGACGAATTTTCCCTGACAAATACATATTCATAATTATAGTATCCCTGCTTTAAAAGCAGGGTTTTTTCATATGCACGGTGGTCAAAATTATATGTCATCATATTATTTTCCGTTAGGTTCCAGTCTGCCAGCGCTCCGTAAATATAAACGCTCCCGTCGGTCATCGGCACTTCCTGTGATAAACTGAATTTAACATAAACATAGTCAGCTTCGATGTTTTTATCACGGGCTTCCTGGACATCGACATAATATTTGCCGTTAATTTCTATAACGTAATAGTAAGGTTTGAAGGTTTTTGGTTCATCCTGGTACAGTGTGACATAATAATAGGGGTGATTAAAATCGATCTGTTTGATATGCTCTGACTGGTATCTCATGCTTTTGATGTCAAAATACCTGTATTCGCTTCCCCCCAAAAAGACATTCTCATAATTATAACTGTATTCAAGTTCGTTTTGTTTGACAAAAAGGGGCTTAAGGGAGCCAATACAGTTATCGTACCTGTTATTTTGTAAAATGGTTACTTTAATGTCCGAGAAGGGATCCCTTATATAATATCCTTTATGAAGGATGCTGAAATCTATCTCCTGACCACTGTCTATAAAATCCGGTGAAGAGGGCCTTTTTATCTGTGCATTAATTCCGATTTTTGTATCAACAACATAAAATCTTCTTGTCAGGAGTACTGCTTCGGGATTATCTATTTCATATACTGCCAGTATATAGTTCCCGCATAAAAGCGGACTTATTTCGTCATTAGGGAAAGTTAATTCATAATGAACATAATCATAAGTGGTATTAAATGAATAAAAATATTCTTTTATCTGGTTTTCGGTAAAACCGTCAATATACTCTGAGGGGCTAAGATTTGACGGATTCCATTCCGAGTCGCAGTGTATAATTGTATAGTAAAAATTTTTCGTGTTGCATCCCAAATCATCGAACATAAGCTGCAATTTCTCATTGCTGTTAAGTTCTATTACGGGCAGTGAAAGCTCCCACCCTTGTTTAAAGAATAGCACTGTTTTGATATTATCTGAGTATGTAAAATCTTTATAAAGTATTGTCTCGTTGTCAGGGAAAAGGCTTTCCGATAAACTATAGGGGCAAATAATTATTGATAGGATAACATAAAACAAGATATTCTTTAAATTTGTCATGATGATATAGTGATAGTTAAATCTTTACTATAAAATATGTGCAAGTGTTAAAATTAGTTATTTTTGCCTTTTAAATTTTCAAAAACGAATAATATAATGTCAGAAGTCATAAAGATTCGTAAAGGATTGGATATCAAAATTAAGGGTGAAGCTGAAAAGATCTTTATGAGGGCCGAACCTTCGGAACTATATGCTGTAAAGCCTGTAGATTTTCATAATTTAATTCCCAAGTTGACAGTCAGGACCGGTGATAAGGTCAGGGCAGGCACTCCTTTATTCTTTGACAAGAATCACCCTGACGTACTTTTGACATCTCCTGTAAGCGGGACTGTTGATGCGATAAACAGGGGGGAGAGGAGGCATATTCTTGAGATTATAATCAAGGCGGATCCAGTTGTTGAATACGAGTCATTTATCACAGGTGATCCTGCCAGGATGGATGCCGGAGAAATAAAAAAAAATCTGCTTGAAAGCGGACTGTGGCCTGTAATAAGGCAGAGGCCCTATGATATTATTGCCAATCCTGAAGATATACCCAAGGCAATATTTATATCAGCATTTAACACTGCGCCCCTGGCTCCCGATTATGATTTTGTCGTCAAGGGATGTGAGGCTGATTTTCAAATAGGTATAGATGCATTGGCCGGACTGACAGCAGGCAGGGTATATCTTAATATTAACGATGAGTATCCTGCCTCACAGGTATTTACTATGGCCAGAAATGTTCAGATAAACAGGTTCAGGGGACCCCATCCGGCAGGTAATGTAGGGGTTCAGATCCACAATATAGATCCTATAAATAAAGGTGAAATAGTATGGTATGTTGCACCCCAGGATGTTATTACTATTGGCAGGTTATTCGAAAAGGGTATATATGATGCTTCGAAAGTTGTCGCGCTCACGGGTTCGGAAGTTATCAGGCCCCGTTATTATAAAATCACGGGAGGGTCATCAATAAAAAATATGGTTAATAATAATGTTAGCGAGAGCAATAACAGGTATATTTCAGGTGATGTGCTGACAGGGAGAAAAATTCCTTCTGACGGATATATAGGGTATTATGACTCGCAGGTAACAGTGATACCTGAAGGAGATCATTATGAGTTTATAGGGTGGGCCAGGCCCGGATTCAGGAAGTACAGCGTTTCAAGATCATTCTGGTCATGGCTCATGCCGGACAGGCAATACAGGATAGACACGAATATTAAGGGAGGTGAGCGTGCATTTGTAATGACTGGTGAATATGAAAGGGTTTTTCCTATGGATATTTATCCGGTGCACCTGATAAAGGCGATACTTGTTAAGGATATAGACCTCATGGAAAAGCTTGGTATTTATGAGGTTGCACCTGAAGATTTTGCATTATGCGAATTTGTATGCACTTCAAAGATCAATGTGCAGTCTATTATAAGGGAGGGCCTTGATTATATGATTAAAGAAATGTAGTAACCTTTGTATTTGATTAATATTGCTGTAAAGTGTTAAGAAGCTATATCAATAAAATTAAGCACCATTTTGAAAAGGGCGGCAGGTTTGAAAAATTGCAGACCACTTTCGAAGCATTTGAGACTTTCCTCTATGTGCCCAATAAAGTAACGATAAAGGGTGCCCATATACGTGACAGTATTGATATGAAAAGGGCCATGGCAATTGTTGTCCTGGCCTTAATGCCTGCTTTGATTTTTGGTATGTGGAACGTGGGATACCAGCATTTTCTGGCAATCGGCGAATATAAGTCAGTCTGGGAGAACTTTGTTTTCGGGTTTGTTCATGTTTTTCCTATTGTTGTTGTTGTTTATGTGAGCGGACTGGCAACGGAATTTATATTTGCGCAGATCAGGGGGCACGAGGTGAATGAAGGATTCCTGGTTACCGGAATGCTTATTCCACTTATAGTGCCTGTGGCAATCCCTCTGTGGATGGTAGCTGTGGCAACAATATTTGCAGTGATTATAGGCAAGGAAGTTTTTGGAGGGACAGGAATGAATATTCTTAATCCGGCTCTTACTGCCCGGGCATTTCTGTTTTTTGCCTATCCTTCGGAAATGTCAGGAGTGAATGTATGGATAGAGGGACTAAAAGAAGGCCGCAACATAATTGACGGTTTCTCGGGGGAGACAATATTGGCGCAGGCAGCTTCGGGAAACACAGCGTATGTTAACGGCATCGGGGAACAATACACTACTGGGGATATGTTTTTAGGGTTTATTCCGGGTTCCATAGGTGAAACATCCACCCTTGCAATACTAATAGGAGCAGCAATATTGTTGTATACCGGCATAGGCAGCTGGCGGATAATGCTATCTGTTTTTGCCGGCGGATTATTTATGGGACTGGTGCTAAACCTGTTTGCTGTAAATCCCTTCATGGAAATACCTGCATGGCAGCATCTTTTAATCGGTGGGTTTGCATTCGGAGCGGTATTTATGGCAACCGATCCTGTGACTGCTGCCCAGACAATAAAAGGGAAGTACATTTACGGATTCCTTATTGGCCTGCTTGCCATACTGATAAGGGTTCTTAATCCGGCCTATCCCGAAGGTGTTATGCTGGCTATATTACTTATGAATGTCTTTGCCCCGCTAATAGACCATTATGTGGTTGCAGCAAATATCAAGAAGAGATTGAGGAGGGCCATACCGGGCTCTTAATAGTTATAAAGTTAGAAGATGAAGCAGTTCAGTAATTTATATATTGTAATTTTTTCAACAGTAATGGTTGTTGTCGTAGCAGTGCTTCTGGCGTTGTCATATTTACGTCTGAAACCGAGACAGATAAAAAATGAAGAGCTGGAGCAGATGAAAAATATACTTGCTTCGGTAAATATAAGCAGTGATGTTAAAAATGTTGAAAAAATATTTAATAAATATATAGTTGAAAGTTATGTGATTAATTTAAAAGGGGAGAAGATCAAAGATATTGATGCCTTTACGGTGGACATGAAAGAAGAGCTGTCAAAGATTCAGAAGATTAATAACTTAAGGGTTTTCACCGGTGTCGAGAAGAGAAGTCCTTTTGGGATATTCCTCGGCTCCATAGCAAAATTCAAAGAAAAAGACAAAGCTGCGATAGAGTCCCAGGTACGGAAGATAGAGGAAACACGTCAGCTTCCGGTTTTCATTTGCAGGAAGGGCAATAAAGTTTATTATATTTTCAGCATGAGAGGGAAAGGATTGTGGGGCCCCATATGGGGATATCTGTCGCTGGAAGATGATTTTAATACCGTCTATGGTACTTACTTCGGACATGAGACTGAGACACCCGGACTGGGAGCTAAAATATCCACCCCCGGATTCCAGGCCAGGTTTCGCGGGAAAAAGTTATTTCAGGATTCCCAATTTGTCTCGATAAAGGTAATAAAGGGAGGGGCGGACCCCGGTGATTTGCATGGTGTGGATGCAATATCGGGAAGCACTGTAACCAGCAGGGGAGTTGAAAATATGCTGGATGACTGCCTCTCGGGGTATGAAAATTTTATTAACAAACAAAAAGAGACATTATGAACGAAAAGGAACCTTTATTTTCGTTAAAGAATATGAGACTGGTCACGGGACCTTTAAACAAGAACAATCCGATAACAGTCCAGGTACTGGGTATTTGCTCGGCACTTGCTGTTACGGTCAGCCTCAAACCGTCGGTTGTTATGGCCCTGGCTGTAATAGCTGTGCTTGCGATTTCAAATGTTGTTATTTCTGCTTTAAGAAAATTAATTCCTCCGAGGATAAGAATAATTGTACAGTTAACAGTTGTTGCCTCACTGGTAATTTTAGTGGACCTTATACTGAAGGCATTTGCTTATGATGTGAGCAGACAACTGTCGGTTTTTGTCGGGTTGATTATAACCAATTGTATAATTATGGGGCGCCTTGAAGCTTTTGCTATGGCCAATAAACCGTGGCAGTCCTTTCTTGATGGTATCGGCAATGCTGCAGGATATGGAATCATTCTCATAATTGTTGCATTTTTCAGGGAGCTGCTGGGCTCGGGAACAATATGGGAATACCCGGTATTTGAAAAACTGGGTATTTATAATACGGGATACTTAAATAACGGACTGATGATACTGCCCCCTATGGCCCTTATTACGGTAGGGATAATAATATGGGTACAAAGAAGCAAAAACAGGGATTTATTAGAAACAAATTAAGCGCTGTTTATGGAGAACATTATAAACATATTTGTAAAGTCTGTATTTATAGACAATATGATTTTCGCATATTTTCTGGGTATGTGCTCATACCTGGCAGTGTCGAAAACGGTAAAAACTTCTGTAGGTCTGGGGATAGCAGTGATATTTGTTCTTGGCATTACGGTACCTTTAAACTACCTGATTGATAATTATATACTTAAAGAGGGTGCCCTGGTATGGATCAGCAAGAGACTGGCAGATGTTGATCTCAGCTTCCTGACATTTATAATGTATATTGCAGTCATTGCTTCCATGGTGCAGCTTGTTGAGATGATTATTGAGAAGTTTTCTCCTACCCTTTATAATAACCTGGGTATATTTTTACCGCTTATTGCTGTTAACTGTGCAATTCTCGGGGGTTCATTATTTATGCAGCAGCGTGAATATAACTCAATACTCGAGGCCACGTCATTCGGATTGGGGTCCGGAGTAGGCTGGTTTTTAGCTATTGTTGGAATAGCTGCCATACGGGAGAAGATAAGGTATTCAAATGTACCTGATCCTTTAAAAGGGCTGGGTATTACATTTATTATAACCGGTTTGATGGGTATAGCTTTTATGAGCTTTATGGGCATCAAGCTTTAATTTTTATAAAATTTTATATGCTATTTCTTATTTCAGAGGCCGGTATTATTCTTATCAGTATAGGTGTATTTCAGGTTATTATTCTGGTGCTGATAGCAGGGCTGCTTTATGCGCGTAAAAAATTGACGCCCCAGGGTGAAGTAACAATAAACATTAATGGTGAAGATTATAAAGCTTCTCCCGGCTTATCGCTGCTGACTACTTTATCAAACCAGGGAATATTCCTGCCTTCGGCATGCGGCGGGGGAGGTACCTGCGGGGTATGTAAATGCCAGGTTCTGGAGGGTGCCGGTTCGATACTGCCTACAGAAACCGGTTTTTTTACCCGCAAAGAGCAGAATGATAACTGGAGGTTGAGCTGCCAGGTGAAGGTCAGGCAGGATCTGAAGATTAAAATATCTGAAGAGATCCTTGGCATAAGGAAGTGGGATTGTGCTATTGTTTCCAATAAGAATGTTGCCACATTCATTAAGGAGCTGGTATTAAAGCTGCCTTCGGAAGAAGCTCTGGAGTTCAGACCGGGGGCTTATATACAGATAGATGTGCCCAGGTTCAAAATGAATTTCAGGGATATTGATGTCAGGGAAGAATTCAGGGATGAGTGGGATTTGTATAATATGTGGAACCTTAAACTGGTAAATCCTGAAGATACTTTCAGGGCATACTCGATGGCAAATTATCCGGCAGAAGGGAATATCATAAAGCTGAATATAAGGATTGCAACTCCCCCCTGGGATGGCAGCAGGAACGCATTTAAAAATGTGCCGCCTGGCATATGTTCGTCCTACTTATTTTCACGAAAACCCGGAGATAAAGTAACAGTATCAGGACCCTACGGAGAGTTCTTTATCAGGGATACGGACAGGGAAATGTTATATATTGGTGGCGGAGCAGGAATGGCACCCCTAAGGGCCCATCTTATGCATTTGTTTTATACCAAACAAACAAAAAGGAAAATCACCTACTGGTACGGTGCAAGGTCGAAACGTGAAATTTTCTATGAAAGGGAATTTAAAAAGATAGAAAAGCAGTTTCCAAACTTTAAGTTCTATATAGCCTTGTCAGAGCCCAAGGAAGAGGATAAATGGAAGGGCTATACCGGATTTATCCATCAGGTGATATTTGATGAGTACCTTAGTAAGCTGGATGAGCCTGAAGAGATTGAATATTATCTTTGCGGTCCCCCTTTAATGAATGAAGCGGTTCAAAGAATGCTTTACGACCTCGGCGTCCCCTATGAGATGCTGTCATTTGACGATTTTGGTATTTAAAAACCTGATATTTGTTAACAGACATAATGAAAAATATAATTATTATTAATGCGGCCGTCATGCTTATGGCGGGCATCGGATGTTCCAGGGGTGAATATATAAAGCTGGCAGGTTTCACACAAGGGACTTCCTATCATATAACCTATGAAAGCAGGGACAGCATAAACATGCAGGATCAAATAGACTCATTACTGGCTGATTTTGACAGTACGTTTTCTATTTATATACCGGGCTCAGTCATCTCCCGGATTAACAGAAACGAGTCCGGTACCGTCGTAAATGACCATTTTATTGAGGTGTTCAACAAGGCCTATGAAGTATATAAAGCTACTGACGGCGCCTTTGATATTACCGTGGCACCCCTTGTTAACGCCTGGGGATTCGGATTTACTGAGAAAGCCGATGTTGACAGTGCCATGGTTGACAGCCTTCTTCAATATGTTGGAATGGAAAAGGTGGTCATTGAGGACGGCAGGGTCATTAAGAATTACAGGGAGATGATGCTTGACTGCAATGCCATAGCCCAGGGTTATGCCGTTGATGTTATTGCCGGCTTTATGGATAAAAAGGATATACGTAACTACCTGGTGGAGGTTGGCGGAGAAATAAGGACAAGGGGTGTTAATCCGGAAGGAAATATGTGGCGTATTGGCATTGACAGGCCTGATGAGAAAAACATAATACCGGGGGCTTATCTGCAGGCAATAGTTGAGCTTCAGAACCGCTCCCTTGCTACATCAGGTAACTACCGCAAATTTTATGAAGTGGACGGTATCAAGTATGCCCATTCAATCGATCCAAAAACAGGGTACCCTGTTATGAAGAGGCTCTTAAGTGCCACGGTCGTTGCACGGGATTGTATTACAGCCGATGCCTATGCTACTGCACTGATGATAATGGGACTGGATAAGGGAAAGGATCTTCTTTCAGAGCATAAGGAGCTGGAAGCTTACCTGATATTCGGCGATGATGAGGGTAATTACCGGACTTACATTACCCCGGGATTGAGGAGGTATTTACATGAGAAGTAACATTTTTATTTTGGCAGTTTTCTGCAGTGCTGCACCCGCATGCATAGCCTTCTCCTCTGGTTGCACAATATGAAGTCTTATTCCTTTTCCTGTTCCTGTTTACCAGGTTATTGAATATAAGGCTTACCACTATAATAGCGAAAAATAATATTGTTATTATGAGTACTATTAAAATCTTCATAGGTTAAGCCCCCATAAATACTGTCACTTTATTGGTTTCTTTCATTTTACTTAAAGGAATAAGATCAGAAAGTATTTCTTCACCATTAATAATTATTTTAGTTACACCCTTCTGTACTTTA
>Ga0315548_1003460_pt1 | contig 11834 bp, 12 predicted proteins | sample SalMarSW160110MG_2_FD_202540 | JGI IMG/M metagenome (GOLD analysis project Ga0315548, IMG submission 202540) | Salt marsh sediment microbial communities from the Plum Island Ecosystem LTER, Massachusetts, United States - Salt Marsh Sediment SW1601-110 ... | reverse complement strand
CTGCCGGCACCAGTTCATTCATGTATTTGTTTTCGAGTGTGCTCAGGGGAAAAGCATACTCAAAGATATAATTGGGTTCACTGACAATGTAACTATATTCATAATACCAGCCCTGCCACGAATATCCGCTGAAATAGAGATTATTCAGGCCTTCCTCAAATGAAGGGGCAAACTGGTAATGGCCGTTACCCGGCGTGTAGGTTCCCTCACCGTCTTTGAGGTTACTGTTGACATCAAAATATACCTCAACCTTGTCCGACATCCACTCCACCTGGGCAGGCTCGCACCAGGCGGGACAGAAATTATCCTCCTCAACGGTAACCAGCAGGTATATGGCATAATCATTCCATGCAGCCTGCCACGTAGCGAGGTAAAGCGATGGTATTTCAGTCTGGAAGGATTTCTCTATATCATGAACCTCCAAACCTGCCCATACAGCATCGGCATAACCGTCTATTGCAGGCGAAAGTCCCTCCGGCAGCTTTTTAATAAATGCATCTGTTGTATAGGAAGAACCGCCGTATTCAATTGTTTCGGTGCTGAACTCCAGTATGCCGCAATCATCCATGGTGTTCCATGCCTCGTCGCCTGAAGGTCCCATCCCGTCATTAACCCAAGTCGCCCTCTTTCTCAAATCCGAGCCCTCATCGCGATCAACCACGTAAACGTCAAATCCTATCTGCTTGCCGTCAGCCGGCACTAACGGGTTGAAGCTCTCATCTTCGAGGCTGCTGAAGGGCAGGGCATACTCAAATATATAATCGGGGTCATCAACATCATAGGCATACTGATAATACCAGCCCTGCCACGAATATCCGCTGAAAAAGTGGAAATCCAGACCTTCTTCAAATGTTGGTGAAAACTGGAAATGTCCGTTTGGAAATCCTGCAGGGCCCTGTCCGTCTTCCAGGATATCATTTACATCGAGATAAAGCTCTGTCCTGTCCGACAGCCAGTCCACCTGTGCAGGCTCGCACCAGGGGGGACAAAGGTTATCCTCTTCAACGATGATTATTATAAATAAGGCCGTATCGTTCCATACCGCCTGCCAGGTAGCAACATCAAGGCTGGGTTCCTCATACTGGTAAGGTTTCTCTATATCGTGCTTTTGCACGTTTTCCCACAAAATATCGGGAAAACCGTCTATATCAGGGGCAACCCCAGCAGGCAGTTTTTTGGCTATTGCATGTGAAGATCCGGGCCCTTCGTATATAGTCTCCGTAGTTAACTCCACCACCCCGCAATCATCCATTGTGTTCCATGCCTCATCGCCTGTTGGTCCGAGTCCGTCATTCACCCATGTAAGCCTGTTCCTCAGACCAGAGCCCCAGTCGCGGTCCACCACATAAACATCAAATCCTATCTGCTTCCCGTCAAAGGGTGCCAGCACATTATAGCTCTCATCTTCAAGGCTGCTAAAGGGAAAAACATATTCAAATACATAGTCCGGTTCCACAACATTGTATGCATACTGACAATAGCCCTGATATGTATAACCGCTGAAAAAGTAATTATCCACCCCCTCTTCAAAAGTAGGTGCAAACTGGTAATGGCCATTGGGATATCCCGCAGGACCCTGTCCGTCAGCCAAAACATTATTCACATCAAGCCATACCTCAATCTTGTCCGACATCCAGTCAACCTGTGCCGGCTCGCACCAGGGCGGACAATAGCTGTCTTCCATAACAGTAACCAGAAGAAATATTGCCGTGTCATTCCAAACTGCCTGCCATGCCGCAAAGTCAATGGTTGGCATCTCAAATTGATAGGGCTTTTCAATATAGTGTTCTTCCACATCGTCCCACAAATCATCAGTATAACCGTCTATAGCAGGGGCAAGTCCATCGGGCAGCCTGTAAAAAAAAGCATCCTGTGCCAAAACTGACAAGCTTAAGAATGCTGAAATAGTGAAAATATAAAGCTTAGTCATGATTGCAATTATTTAACGATAGGTTTGAGATTCAGTTTAACTAAGGGTTAAATAGTTTTTATTCAGTCTGTAAGAATTTCTTTACAAGATAATAATTTATAGTATATAAATGATTTTAACTAAGGCAATTTTAATAAAGCTTATGTAATTATTTGTAAAATTATTTTCAGCAGGGTATATTTGCGCAACTCTGGATGCCAATGTAATATTTTCAATATGCAGCGTGCTTTAAATCCACATATATCGGTTGACTGTGTAATATTCGGCTTTAACGGCAACAAATTGCAGGTGCTGCTGATAAACAGGGATATGAAGAGTGACGGTGCAGCTGGTGGCGCTGATACCGATGCAACTGGTGGCGCTGATGCCGATGCAGCTGGTGGCGCTGATACCGATGCAACTGGTGGCGCTGATGCCGGTGATATTGCCGGGACCAGTCCCGGTTCAAGTATTGATGCCAGTGCAGGTACGGCTGTTCCTCTCAAACTGCCGGGCGACCTTATTCTTAAGGGAGAGCCCCTTCACGAGTCGGCAAAGAGGATTTTAAAGGAATACACGGGGCTTGACAATATCTTTCTTCAGCAACTGGCTGTGTTTGATAATCCGGAAAGGCTCAACGACAAAGAAAACCTGGACTGGCTCAGGACAACATCCGAACTGCCCGATATCGACAGGGTAGTGACCATAGCCTATTATTCACTTATAAAGCTTGACATGAGCCACAGGACTGAACTCTCAATTGTTTATGATGCAAGGTGGTATCCTGTGGATGCCGTGCCCCGGCTTATTTTTGACCATAATAATATCCTGGAATCGGGACTTAAGACACTGAGGAAGGCTTTCCTCACAGATCCGCTTTGTTTTGAGCTCCTGCCGGTAAAATTTACCATAAACCAGCTTCAGAAAATATATGAGATTATACTGGGATTCGAACTTGATAACAGGAATTTCAGGAAGAAAATAAACAGGCTTGACTATATAATCCCGCTTAACGAGAAGCAGAAAGGGGTGAACCACAAACCTGCGAGATTTTATGTTTTTAATAAAAAAAGATACAATAACTTTAAAAAAGCTCATACCGGATTTTTAATATAAAAAATTATATTGTCATTATAAACTAACTATTTAAAACAAGGAATAAACTATGTATTTACTAGGATTTGATGTTGGCAGCTCATCAGTAAAAGCTAGCCTAATAGATGCCGAAACAGGCAGTTGCGTAGGAACGTCCTTCCAACCGAAGAAAGAGATGAAAATGATTGCCCAAAAGCAGGGGTGGGCCGAGCAGGATCCGCAGATGTGGTGGGATAACATGAAGCTTGCACTGTCGGATGTATTACGCGATTCAAAGGTCAGTGCCGGTGATATAAAAAGTATAGGTATATCATACCAGATGCACGGACTTGTTATAGTAGACAAAGACATGAAAGTGCTAAGGCCCTCGATAATATGGTGCGACAGCAGGGCCGTTGAAGCAGGCAACAGGGCTTTTGACGAGCTGGGACATGAAAGGTGCCTTGAGAACCTGCTGAACTCACCGGGCAACTTTACCGCTTCAAAGCTGAAATGGGTTAAGGATAACGAGCCTGATACTTACCGGAAAATTTATAAAATGATGCTTCCCGGGGATTATATTGCCGCACGTCTCACAGGAGAAATAAAGATGACAGTATCTGGACTGTCAGAAGGAATATTCTGGGATTTCAAAAACAACAAACCCGCTGGATTTTTATTTGACTATTTCGGGTTTGACCAGGGACTTATCCCCGATATTGTGTCAACGTTCTCGGAGCAGGGCACAATAACAAGGGAGGTTGCAAGGGAGCTTGGTCTCTCGGAGAAAACGACGGTCAGCTACCGCGCCGGGGACCAGCCCAACAATGCCTTTTCGCTGAACGTGCTGAATCCGGGTGAGATTGCTGCCACGGCAGGCACCTCGGGAGTGGTGTACGGCATTAGCGATAAAGTTAAATATGAGCCACAGTCGAGGGTAAACACCTTTGCCCATGTTAACCATTCGGCTGACCAGACACGCCTGGGGGTTCTCCTTTGCGTAAACGGTACGGGTATCCTTAATTCATGGCTCAAGCACAATGTGACGGACGGAAAGGACTATGAAGAAATGGACAGGCTTGCAGAAGAGATAGCTATAGGCAGTGACGGACTGTGTATCCTTCCCTTCGGCAATGGAGCCGAGAGAGTGCTGCTGAATAAAGATATCGGAAGCACATTTACAAACATAAACTTCAATACGCATACAAGGTCACATGTCCTTCGTGCTGCACAGGAAGGGATAGTGTTTGCGCTTAAATACGGTCTCGATATCATGGAAAACATAGGCATCAGGCCGCGTATAATCCGGGCCGGAAACGCCAACATGTTCCTCAGTGACATATTCAGGAATACTCTATCCGGTATCACAGGGGCATCAATTGAGCTTTATGATACCGATGGATCAATAGGTGCCGCCAGGGGTGCCGGTGTAGGATCAAAGGTTTATAAAACTTACTATGATGCCTTCAGCAACCTGAAAAAGATAGCAGAGGTCGAGCCCGATAAAAAGAACGGGCAGCTTTATGCCGATGCATATAATAAATGGATTGCTGAGTTGAAAAAGAGGATTTGAATAGGAGAATTATTTTTTTAATAAAATTTTTAAAAAAGTTAGCGTATTTTGTACGTTAACTTTTTTTTATTTCATTTAATTTGATATTTTTACACTTTCTCAGAAAATTAATCCGCCTGCACAAAAGTTTCGGTGGATAAATAACCATTCAATAATTAAACAAATATGGAATATTTAGTTGGAAAAAAAGAGCACTTTCCCGGGATAGGAAAGATCAAATTCGAAGGGAAAGAGTCAAAGAATCCGCTTGCTTTCAGGTTCTATGATGAGAACAAGGTTGTAGCAGGAAAGACCATAAAGGACCTCTTCAGGTTTTCGATGGCTTACTGGCACACACTATGCGGGACAGGCAGTGATCCTTTCGGTCCGGGAACAAAGAAGTTTCCCTGGGATAAAAGCAGTGATGTTATAGAAAAGGCAAAAGACAAGATGGATGCTGCATTTGAATTCATGACCAAGATGGGCATCCCCTTTTATTGCTTCCATGACTTCGACCTTGTAAATGAAGGCAGCACTATTGCTGAATCTGAAAAGAGGCTTCAGACAATGGTAGAGTATGCAAAGGAGAAGCAGAAAGCTTCCGGAGTAAAATTATTGTGGGGCACTGCAAATGTCTTTTCCCATGAAAGATATATGAACGGTGCTTCCACGAATCCCGATTTTAATGTTGTATGTTATGCAGGGACACAGGTAAAAAATGCCATTGATGCCACCATTGCCCTGGGCGGACAGAATTATGTGTTCTGGGGCGGCCGTGAAGGATACATGTCTCTTCTCAACACTAATATGAAGAGGGAAAAGGAACATCTCGCAAGGTTCCTGACCATGGCAAGGGACTATGCAAGGAAAAACGGGTTCAAAGGCACCTTCCTGATAGAGCCCAAACCTATGGAACCCACAAAGCACCAGTATGATTTCGACACCGAGACTGTGATAGGGTTCCTGAGGAATTACGGACTGGCGGGTGACTTCAAACTTAATATAGAGGTCAACCATGCTACACTTGCAGGCCATACTTTCCAGCATGAGCTGCAGTGTGCTGCCGATGCCGGATTGCTGGGCAGCATTGATGCAAACAGGGGCGACTACCAGAACGGTTGGGATACCGACCAGTTCCCAATAAATATCTACGAGCTTGTAGAGACTATGCTGGTGATAATCGAAGCAGGAGGTTTCACTACAGGCGGTGTTAATTTCGATGCCAAGACAAGGCGCAACTCAACCGACCTCGAGGATATATTCATATCCCATATTGCAGGAATGGATGCTTTTGCAAGGGCCCTGCTTATTGCAAATGATTTGCTTGAAAAGTCAGATTACAAAAAGATGAGAAAGCAGCGCTATGCATCCTTTGACAGCGGTGACGGCAAGGCATTCGAAAATGGCAAGATGGGACTCGAAAAACTGAGAGAGCTTGCAATAAAGAACGGTGAGCCCAAACAGATAAGTGGCAAGCAGGAGCTTTATGAAGCAATAATAAACCAATATGTCTAAGAAGCGTTATTAAAAAAGTTGTTTCAAAAAGCTGTTTTAAAAAGGCGCCCTTCCCGGGCGCTTTTTTTGTTTAAATTTTCATTAATGCCTAATTTTTGCCAATAAGTCAAAAACACTTTTCCCGGTTAATTCATGCAATTTATCCACATAATATTCGATGAGCTTGATTTGAAAACGTATAGCCCTTTTACTTCTAATTAATCCACCTAAAGCTAATATTCCGCCATAAGAAAATAACCTGCTTCCGTCCGGTAATATTATGGCAAATTCAGAAGGAAAACGGTATGGATATGACCTAACCAGTCTGTACAGCTTGCTAATTCTTACATTAAAAAGTTGCGCAACAGCTCTATCCTTATAATATTCTTGACCGTCTATGATAATAACATTCTGCTGCAGAAATGTTTCAATAGCCAGAATGGTGCTAAAATTATTATTCATACATATGCTGTGTAGTTTAGTTTTCATATTTAAAGATAACGAATTGTTGAGTATATATTATATTTTTCACATTGATTGGACATTCTGGCATAAAGTATAATAATAAATAACGTACGCATAATTTGTTAAATCCGTACGTAATTGTTATATTTGTAATAAAAGCTTAAACTCAAAAAAATGATTAGCGCAACAGAATTCAGAAAAGATATATATAACTTGTTGGATCAGGTTTTAAAAACTGGCTCCCCACTGAAAATTAAAAGAAAAGGGAAAGTGCTTAAAATAATTCCGGAAAAGAAAGTTAACAAACTACAAAACTTAAAGGGAAGGAAAGGTTTTAATGGGAAGCCCGATGATATTATTTACATGAATTGGGAAAAAGAATGGAAACCGTCTATTTAGATACACATATAGTAGTTTGGTTATTTTATGGATTCTTAGACAATATTTCAGATGTTGCTAAAAATCATATAAATGAAAATGAAATTGTTATTTCACCAATAGTACTACTTGAATTACAGTACTTATTAGAGAAGAAGAAGATAAGTCATGATTTTAATAAAATTTATAAAACACTATCAACAAATATCGGACTAAAGATTAGTAACAGTATATTTCAGGATGTAATAAACCAGGCTATATCTTTAAAGTTCACATCCGACCCTTTTGATAGAATTATAGTTGCGGAGGCAAGACTTAATAATTGTAAACTGGTAACCAAAGATTCAATTATTATAAAAAATTATACTAAAGCAGTTTGGTGATTCGAAAAAATACAGGCAAAATAAAGTATCTCCCATGATTCAATCTAAATTAACCCAGATTTTTTCGGCAGCAGACTAAAATGCTTTCATATGTTGCTTATAGTGTAATTTTAGCTATTGATATCGGCGAGAAGTTCGTTGACTTGCCGGATTATATAATCAATATGTTTTTCGCTAAGTTGGTGATGCACCGGCAAGGCTAACACGTTGTTTTTAAGATAACAGGTTTCAGGATAATCCGACCATGAGCAATTCCTGTGAAAATGTGCCCACCAGGCATAGGAATCGATTGACTTTTTGTTTAGTTGGGAGTTGATATATTTCGATTTATCAACAAGAACCGGAAAATTGAGAGGACATACACCTTCCGGAAGCTCATTGAATAATGGTTTTATATTCTTCTGATAAGCAAACGCCCGTAAATACCGTTGATAATTTGACCTTCGTATTTGCATAATGCGATTTGAACTCCAGTGTTTCAGCATAAATTTTGTAAGATTAGAGATCTTTCTCCGGTTTAAATTGTTCTGATAAACGAAATCGGCTGGTATATCCGGAAACTTATTATAAGCAAAATTTTTATCCCCTGGCCGATTCTTTCTCATTATATTCATGATAAAAGAAAACAAAGACCTGGAATAGGATAATGTTCGTAACAGCATACGCTTTACCAGCAAATATAATTCATGAATAACCTTACTGGTAGGTGGTTTTGACAATACATACTGATTACTATTCAGATGGGTATTGTTTATTACCAGAGCGCCTCCATCAGGGACAGGCAGGGTTTTAGTAAAACTGAAAACAGAAATATCACCTATTGATCCGATTATGTTTCCGTCAGGATCATTGCTTAAAAGAGACAGGGCACAATCTTCAAGTAAAAAAATGCGATTCTCCTCACAGATTTTTTTAATTTGGGTGAGGTCGTGTGGAAATCCAAAAAAGTGTGTTACGTATACCAACCTGGTTTTAGCATTGATTCGCTTTTGCAAATCACTTATATCTATTTGCCCGGCTTTATCAATACGATACAGGGATACTTCGGCACCACTTTTATAAAGGGGTTCGATTTCACTGCCACAGTTATAGGAAGGAGCCAGTATGGTATCCCCGGCACCAATTCCCATAAGTTCACAGGCATACCGAATCGCTACCCTGCCTTTATGAAAATTAACGACTTTTCTATTACCAAACCAGGAAATTATATTATCTCTATCAATTGCTTTAAAGAAGGGGTTAATTTCCAGACCCATCGGGCCACAGTATTGTAAGCTTTTATATGTACTGAAAAATTTAATTCTCATTAAATTTTGTATTGTAAATCCAAAGAATGTAAGTTAGTCAAATATTGCAAATAATCCTCCAATTTAGTACAAGTTTAGTTGCCGTTACTCCGGGACGTAACCTTTTACAGTAGGGGGCTTTCGTTTAGACTCTTCGAGTCTGGCTTGTTCCAGTTGTTTCAGGAATTTAAAGATTATCAGTATTTGGTTATCGTGCTTTGTAAGTTTCTTTTAACTTGTTCGTTTAATCTTTTTGTAGGAACCCCATATAATAATGCTGAATCACTATCAACCATTACCTTTGCCCCTCTTATTAAAAGGATTTTACTCATTATGACTTCATCAGGTATGATTAATTGCCCATCGGTTTGACTTATGTTTTTATTTTGAAATTGGGTATCACAAAATGTGATATCCAACTCACTTCAATGGATGATACTAATAAATAATCTTGAGGTGCCAAATTGGCACCTCCAACAATAAGACCGATGGCTGAAATTTGTTTTTTAGTTGAAGATAAAGTCAAGCAATTTATTCATATATGAAACAACTTTACCTGGATTTTAAATCATTGCAGTCCTTCTACCTTTTAAATATTCTTTGATTGAAGATATATTCAAAAGCTTTTTTTTCTTACCAGCTTCCAGTTCTATTTCTTTATTTCCATTTATTAATGATTCTAATGGTATTCCCAGGTATCTGTTTAATAAGGTTATCATCTTTAATGTTAAGTTTCTTTTACCATTTAAAACTTCAGAAACTCTTGTTTTTCCACCAAATAACGGGGCTATGTCAGCTTGCTTCAGATTCATCTGTTCCATTCTGAACTTAATAGCTTCAATAGGATCAGGTGCTTCTATTTGATGATGTTCCTGTTCGTACTTCTCAACAAGTAATGACAGAAGTTCTATCTCTTCACCTTCCAGGCTATCAGGCTCAATGGATTTTTCAGAGCTGTTAATCAGTCTGTAGATTCTTTCGCAAGCCTCAATGTATTCTTGTTCTGTCTTTAATATTTTAGCTCTCATAATTGATCATTTTTGCATCTATTTTACAGTATTCATCATGTGTGCCAAACCACACTATATAGACAATTTTAAGCTTGTACTCAATATCAACGATTAAACGGTAATCATTACCTTTAATATTGAACAATACCCTTTTTGTATTAATTATGCTTGCGTTCCTATATTTTGCTTTAAGTTCATTTGAATTATTCCATGTTGTGTATTTTGCCTCATAAACCCAGGCACGTAGAGATCCTGCTGCCCGACGATACTTACCCAATTTGCTGTAATTTGTGAGAGTTTTTTCCTTTATTATTCTCATACATTGCAAAGTTAATAAAAGTTACCAAAAAGGGTAACTTTTTATTAAATTTTATTTTCTCTTTTAAGGATTTTATAACAATCTTTAGTTTTAAAGATAACGAATACCTGGGTTTTTATTATTGTTTTCAAATTGACTGGACATTCTGATATAATGAATGGTATTTACTTAGTTGCACATGCAAACCGTGTAAACAAAAAACCAGTTCATTATATAGATCTAAAATTTAAATAGCCATTTGTTAATTTAAATATTCAAGGCTATGGCTGATAAAAAACCAAAGGTTAAAGTAAGAGTCCATATCAGGTATAAGGCAGTTGAAAGAAAAGCAATGGAGATACCTCCTAAAAAACCTAAAACTCCTGGTAGTGGTAACTCTAAAAACTCAGGGAAAAAATAAGAAAAACTCTCCCGTTATTGGCTATATGAAAAGGTTTTTCGTTTTTATAAACATAAATTATCAAGGGAGTATTCTATTATAAAAAAATTAGAGAGGCGCAGGTCTAAAAAACTTATCCTTTTTAAAATCATAAAATTCTATTATTTTTAATGCCTCTTTTTGTTTTTTAAAAAAAAATACCCATTGCAATGTAATATTTTCTATTACATTCTTATTTGACATAGAAACACATAGTATTTCATTATTTACATAAAACGGCTCAGAATAAATTACATAATTATAATTAAAATCACTTGTGTCAAAAACAAAGCCTACATTGAACATAGTATCTAAATTATTTTTTATTGGTTTATTTTTTCTATTATTAATATTTTTTAAGATTGAATCATTTAATTCATATCCCAAATCCGTACAAATAGAATATATATTTGAAATAATATCTTTTGATTCCATATTTCCAAATTCTTTGAAAATATAAGGCTTGTTTCCTTCAGCTAAAGGCAATGTATTTTTTAGAATATCCCTCCATTCATTATCTGTATATTCTAGAACTTGTTTCTTATCAGTTTTACAGCCAAATAAACTTAACAATATTAAAAAAAACGTTATATATTTCATTTCTTTTGATTTAAAGATACTGGTTGTCTAGTCTTCTTACGCGTATATGGTACATAAAGCGATGAATCTCCATCAGGACTAATAAGTAAAATTGAATCTCCAGTTTGGTCCTCATATGCGCTCCCAACTAAAGCATCTCTCTTTTTCCAATTACTATATTTACCAGAAGGTTGTCCTTTATCATCTATCGATTTACCATGAGCATTGGTTTTTTGCGCTGTACCCGTATTATTATTAACTATTTCTTTATCCGGAATTTGTTTCTGAGTATTACTCGTTTTAGAATTATCATTTTTATAACTTCTATTTCTATCCCTAAATATCTTATCATAATTAGGATTGTCTCTTGTGACAACATTCTGATTACCATATGATTCTTCACTTTTATACCACTCCATATCAACACCGTCTTCTACAATAGTTTCTTTATATGGTTCCGGATTACCTGTAACAATATCTTCTCCTGATTCCAGTAATTTTCCAATAAATTGAAGTATTTTTTTAAGTAACCCCGGCTCGGGTTCATAAGTAATATAAACTGGATCAATAGGCTCAGGAAGTATATAGGTTGTATCCAACCCAAATGGGTCAATAAAATTAATGGGATTATTGAAACAATAATGGTAAGGATTGTAATTAAAATGCCATTCGGTAAGAGGATCTATCACATGATATCTCCCAAGTTGCGGGTCATACATCCGTGCGCCGTAATCGTACCAACCTACTTAAAAAAAACATATCCAATTTTAATTCTTATACTCCCGGAACAACAGCTTTTTTCAAAGAACTTAAAACTTGCGGATAAATATATAATAATTTTACCTTCAAATAAAAAAATAAACTATTCATTTTCAGTAAATTTGTAGTATTGTTAACGATTGGTTCACCGTATAGTTATCGAACCGAGCGTGGATAAACAAAAGCCCGGGATATTGGGCGTAATACT
>Ga0315548_1003457_pt1 | contig 11847 bp, 8 predicted proteins | sample SalMarSW160110MG_2_FD_202540 | JGI IMG/M metagenome (GOLD analysis project Ga0315548, IMG submission 202540) | Salt marsh sediment microbial communities from the Plum Island Ecosystem LTER, Massachusetts, United States - Salt Marsh Sediment SW1601-110 ... | reverse complement strand
GGATTCATAACCCAGTCCTGGTTTTCCCTGAACAATGACAGATGTTCGGAAAAACCTATTTCTGACAATCCTGCTGAAATAGCCGGGGCAATGTAATCTTCAGGTGCGGACTTGCCATCACTGAAACTCGTATGTATATGATAATCAGTTTTATAAAGCATGAAAAAGGAACAATTGTTTCCCCGGGAAATTTAATTATAAAGAAGGCCGAAATTTGACAATAAAACAAATCAGGTAATCAAATAATGATGACAGATAATATTTTTTATTTTTACCATATTCTTCTGAATCCGTATGAACTAACAACGTAACAATAAAAACACAGATAAATTTTATATTATGGAAATCAAAAAACAAATTGTCAGGGACATTCCCCGCCGGAGGTTTTTTGAGCTCAGCATGAAGGGCGGATTGATGATAGCGGCAACCCCTGCCCTGATGTGGCAGCTTGTATCCTGCAAAAACGGGACGGGCAGCACCTCAGCACTTGATATGGACAGGGAGATGTTGGCCCGCATCATTTACAAAGCGCTGGAAAAGGGAGGCGATTTTGCAGATGTTTACCTTGAAAACCGCATATCAAGACAGATAGTGATGGAGGAATCAAAATACAAGAGCGGGCTGTACGGAATAAGCCAGGGTGCAGGTGTGCGGGTTATTTCGGGAAATAAAACAGGCTATGCCTATACCGACGAAATAACAGAAGAGAAGCTTTTAAGAGCAGCTGAAGTGGCGTCGTATGTGGCAAAAAACGGGACTCCTTTTCCACCTGTCAATATATCTGCAGCAACCCGGCCATCGTACATTACGGTGCAGCAGCCTCTGGCGGAAATAGCTGATGAAAAAAGAATAGAGGTAATAAAAAGAGCAGACCAGGCTGCCATGGATTATGATCCGCGGATAAAATTGGCCTTTATTGATTATAACGATGAGGTCAGAAGCAGGGTAATTGCCAACAGCGAGGGTATTTACCTGAGAGATGAACTGCCACTTCTGTTTTTTATTGTTCAGGTTATGAGTGATGACGGGAAGGCACGACACATGGCACGTGAAAGATTAAGCAAACATTCCGGATTCGAGATGTTCGAAAATGTAACACCGGAGGCTGTGGCAAAAAAGGCAGCCCGCGAAGCAATTGCCATGCTCGATGCGGAAGAAGCTCCGGCAGGAATTATGGATGTTGTAATGCAGAACGGGTGGGGAGGAGTGCTGGTACATGAAGCGGTAGGACATCCTCTTGAAGCCGACAATATTGCCAAAGAGATCGGTGTATTTACAGGAAAGCTGGGGCAGAAAGTTGCAGCTGACTGTTTCACAATGGTGGATGACGGAACCCTTCCAAACTTCAGGGGCACAATAAATTTTGATGATGAAGGCACCGAAACTAAACGCAATGTGCTGATAGAGAACGGTATACTTAAAGGGTTCATGACTGATATACTAAGTGCAAAGCAGCTTTCAATGTCAAGAACAGGTAACGGCAGACGGGAATCATTCAGGTATATTCCAATCCCAAGAATGACAAATACTTTTATTGAAAAGGGAAAAGACAATCCTGCCGATATTCTTTCATCGACCAAAAAGGGTATATATGTACAGAGCCTGAGTGGCGGCAGTGTCAATCCCGTGACAGGCGTATTTAATTTTACCTGCAGGGAAGCATACCTGATAGAGAAGGGTAAAAAGACAAAACCAATTAAGGGAGCAACACTGATAGGTTCCTGCATGGATATAATTTTGAATATTGATGCCGTGGGAGATGATCTTGATTTTGGTCCCGGTATATGCGGTAAGGGTCAGATAGCAGAGGTCTCGGCAGGACAGCCGACAGTAAGAATAAGAGGGATAAATGTGGGAGGAAGTAAAGCATAATTAACAAGTCAACAGGAATAATCATGAAGAATATAGATTTAACAGAAAAACTGGTTAAAAAATGTATAAACCTGGGAGCTGATGCGGCAGAGGTTTTTCTTGAGTTGAACAGGAATCTTTCAATAAATGTTCTTAAATCGGAAATTGAAACCATTGAAGAAGCTTCATCCCGGGGAATCGGCTTCAGGGTTTTTGTTGAGGGGAAAATGGGTTTCAGCCACTGCAACGATTTCAGCAATAAGTCGCTGGAATATACAATATCAAGGGCAATAGCATTTGCACGACTATCAACTCCGGATGAAAATAATGTGCTTACTGATGAGAAAGGGATCACACAGATAGCTGATCTCTACGATCCCGGGATAACAACAGAACCCATGGATAAAAAAATAAAGATGGCTCTTGACCTTGAGGAACTGGCTATGAAAGATCCGAGGATCACTAAAAGCTCGGGGGCAGGTTATGGGGAAGGCGAATCAGAGATTTTTATTGGAAACTCAAACGGGCTTTTAAAAACATATAAATCGTCAGGTTGTTCCCTGGGTGTTTATGTTGTGGCGGAAAAGGGAGAACAGAAGAATACAGGCGGTGAATATTGCTCCAGGATCTTCTTTTCTGATCTTCTCCCGCTGGAAGAGATAGCAGCGGTAGCCTCAAAGAAAGCCATTGAGCTTCTTGATCCGGTAATGATAAAAACACAGAAGGCAGCAGTAATTTTTGATCCCGACGTTGCCAGGGCTCTTCTCGGAGGAATAATTTCTGCCATAAATGGAGAACGTGTACTGCAGGGGGCAAGCTTCCTGAAAGATCATCTCAACAAACAATTCGCTTCACCATTGCTTACTATCACCGATGACGGTACAAGAGGCAAAAGCCCTGGAAGCGCTCCTTTTGACGGGGAGGGTGTTCCTACCATCAAAAACACACTTGTGGAAAACGGTATTCTGAAGAGTTTCATATATAATACAAAATCTGCAAAACGGGCAGGAGTGAAAAGCACTGGTAACGCGTCACGGGGCGGCTTCAGCTCTTTGCCTGGTATAGGTACCCACAATGTATATGTTTCGAAAGGGAAACATTCCCGCAATGAGATAATTGCAGCCACAAAAAAAGGACTGCTGCTGTTGGAAGTTACCGGTTATGGAATAGATTCCGTGAGCGGAAATTTCAGCGGTGGTGCCAGCGGTCTGTGGATAGAAAACGGAGAATTGGTTCATCCTGTCAAGGGAGTAACAATAGCCGGACATGCATTTGATATCCTTAATTCTATCGATATGATGGGAACCGACCTGGATATGAACAGGACAAATACAGCTCCTACATTCAGAATTGCAGAAATGCAGATAGGGGGGAAATAATTACGGGGATCACTGTGTAAACTAATCTGCAGCCTCTTTCCAAAACCTGCATGTTTTGCCAAGAAAATCATTGGCAGGAGGATCCTCTTCATTGAAAATCATTTCTGAAGTTAAAGTGCCGTAATAGCCTGTGGCAGAAGCCGAGATAGGTGATAGATAGTACAAGGTAGCGAAAACTTTTTTTGACAGATAATCAAGACCAATAACTTGTGGTAGTTGAGGGAGATTCCTCATTCCGTCCCGATTTATCGGGACTCCATTCGGAATGACAGTGTCCTTTTTGGGGAAACCTGCTGGTACCACCGCAGATATTTGCAATAAAATCAAAATGTTTTACTTTTGTTGTCTCAAAAAACACAAAGATGGCAACAACTAAAAAGCAAAATAAAATGGTAAATGTTAAGAAAACCAAAGGTATAATTGCTATTCTCACCGGTGGTGGTGATGTACCCGGATTGAACCCCGCTATCCGTGCAGTAACGATCCGTGCTAACCGCGAAGGATACAAGGTTATAGGACTCAGAAGAGGTTGGGCCGGAATTACTGAACTGATAAGGGATCAGAAGTATAATAACAGTAATAATTTTATTCCTCTTACCGATGACATTGTAAACAAGGCAGGCCGTACAGGAGGTACATTCCTTCATACTTCAAGAACAAGGCCAAGTCATATGTCAAAGACCAGTGTACCGGATCACCTTAAAGACAAGTACAATGCAGAGATGAATGACCTCACACCGGAGGTTATTAAAAACCTGGAATGGCTTGGTGTTGATTATCTCATTCCTATAGGCGGTGATGATACACTCAGCTATGGGGTTCATCTTTATAAAAAAGGGATAAAGGTTGTTGCAATACCTAAAACCATGGATAATGATGTTCCCGGTACCGATTATTGTATTGGGTTCAGCACATGTGTTACAAGAACAATCCAGCTGGCAAATACCCTTAGGACATCAGCTGGTTCTCATGAAAGATTCCTTGTTCTGGAAGTATTCGGGCGTTATGCCGGATTTACAGCAATGCTGCCTACTATGGCCGGTGCAGCCAACAGATGTGTTATTCCTGAATATGAATTTGATATAGAACAACTTACAAAATTACTGGTGGAAGACAGGAATCTTAATCCCAGTAAATATTCAGTAGTAATTATATCAGAAGGGGCGATGTTTAAAGGTGGTGAGATGGTATTCTCCGATAGCGAACGGGATGCCTACGGCCATGCAAAACTGGGAGGAATAGGCGACCTTGTTTCCGCTGAGCTGAAAGAGCTTTCTGCTAAATTCAATAAAGGCAAAACTATAAACATAATAAATCAGAAACTGGGATATATGGTCCGCGGTGGTGAGCCTGATTTCCTTGATTCAATCGTACCAATGGCTTATGGTAACCTTGCCCTTGACCTTATCCTGAAAGGCGTTCACGGACGAATTGTTGTTCTGAAAAACGGCAGGTATGATAATGTCCCGATCGATGTTATTACATCATCCAAGAAAGTGGTTCACCTGGCAGATTATAATACAGAAAGACTGAGGCCTTACTACCACAGTTTCGAAATGAAACCATTCCTGTTAATGGCATCGGATAATTGAATTGGAACAGGGTATTGTCATAAAATCAACCGGCAGCAGGTACAGGATTCTTTACCAGGGAGAGAAAAAAATAGAATGTATAATAAAAGGGAAATTCAGGGTAAAGGGAATACGTACAACAAATCCTGTAGCTGTAGGCGATAATGTACTTTTTGAATTTGATAAGAGTAACAGTTCGGGTATTATATCTGAAGTCCTGGACCGTAAGAATTATATCCTGAGAAGATCTTCCAACCTTTCGAAGGAATCACAGATAATTGCAGCGAATATCGACCAGGTATTCCTGATGATTACCATAATTCTTCCGTCCACCCCCATAGAATTTGTTGACCGGTTTCTGATAACAGCAGAGGCTTATCGTATCCCGGCAGGGATAATAATCAATAAAACAGACCTTTATGGTCCTGAAGAAAATGAGAAAATGGAGTACCTGATATCCATGTATGAAGAAATCGGATATGAATGCTTCCGGCTCTCCGTAACCGGGAATAGCGGGATCGATATTATAAAAATGAAAATGAAGGATAAAATAAGCCTTCTTGCAGGTAACTCAGGAGTTGGCAAGACATCTTTATTAAACATTTTTAATCCTTCTCTCAATCTTAAAACAGAAGAGATTTCGGATTATCACAGGCAGGGAAAACATATTACAACATTTCCCGAGATGCACAGGATGCCGTTTGGAGGATTTATTATCGATACCCCCGGAATAAGAGGTTTTGGTGTAGTTGATATGGAACGTAATGAGATATACCATTTCTTCCCCGAGATATTCAAGATTTCAAAAGGGTGCCGTTATTATAATTGTCTTCACCTCGATGAGCCGGGATGTGCTGTAAGAGAAGCAGTTGAAAAAGGGATTATTGATCCCCTGCGATACAGAAGCTATATCAATATACTTGAAGATGAAAACCGTAAGTACCGCTGATTTTAATAATTCATTATCTTTATACCAATTGCCGTTATATAATCCCTGCAGATGAAGAAGGTATTAATTATAGTTTATTCAGCATTCGTTGTAATATTGCTAACTAATTATATCTATTATCAAAATCTGTATAATAAGCAGCTTAATTATATTGTTACATTGCTGAACCGGCAGGTACAGATAGTGGGCCTCTCAGTTGATAATACCGACAATAATTTCCTGAGCGATATGAATGAGATCATATTTGCAGAGGATATTTCAAGATTCTTTAGCGATCCGGATGACCAGCACAGGATAATAGAAAAAATGAAATTATTCTTTTCAAAATATGAAAATTTTGTTACAGGAATAAAGCTTTATGATGATAACAGGAATGAATTTACCTTAAAGAAGGATGAAACCAGCGATATTACTGACGAATGGCTTGAACAACAATTTGTACTTCACGTTCAGGGGGAGATATTACCTATGCATCAACTGGTCAGCGAGAACAAAAAATTTGAATATTACCTGCCTGTCTTAAAAGACAATAAAACCATTGGAAATATAGCTGTTTCAGTTGATTACCAGAAATATTTCAATGAAATATTCTCAGTTTTTAATCTTGAGGATTACCAGTGGCAATGGGTTGTGAGTGATTCGGGCGATCTGGTTTATGATAATGCCGGCCAGAAAATAAATTATTTTCAGATTGACATAATCACAAGCGCTATCGAGGAAGGTTCGGTTGATAACATGGTACACAGAGCCGATATTGACGGCAAATCAGAAAAAATAATATCATCCTATTATTCCACACAACTCTTACAGAGAAAACTGGGTCTTGTATTTTCTGCACCTACTGAATTCTTTCAGAAATATATTATCAGGAATTCCATCATTATTGTACTTGGGACACTTATACTTATCCAGGTTATAATATATGTTTTCTGGCGCTATATCAAGTTACAGCAATCTGAATCAAAACGCCTGAGTGATTCAGAAAAAATGCTCTTTAAACTTATTGAAGAGATGCCTGTTGGGGTTATAATACATAACAGAAACAGGGAAATAATCAAAGCAAATAAAGTGGCTGCAGCTCTATATTCCTATACAGATGAGGAAGAGATGAAGGGAAAAATATTTCCTGAAACTTCCATCCCGGATTTAGGTGATTATTTCTCGAAGAACATTGGAGCCCCGTTTAATCCTGATCAGTTCGTGATCATTAAAAAGGAGATAGGAGAAATTATCCTTTACAGGAACAGCATACCGGTCGTATTTATGGGCGAAGAGGCAAAAATGGAGATTCTTATAGATGTTACTATGCTTGAGTCTGCCAGAAAACAGGAAGCAAAAGCCAATGTGGCTAAATCTGAATTCCTTGCACGGATGAGCTATGAAATACGTACACCACTGAACGGAATCATCGGAATGACCGATGTGATAAATAAACATGAACTTAGCAGGGATGTAAAGGAAATTGTTACACTTTTACGGGGCTCAACTGAGGTCCTCCTGAATATAATCAACGACATTCTTGACTTTTCAAAAATAGAAACTGGCAAAATGATCCTCGATGAGATCCCGTTTGACCTGAGAGAAGAAATCGGCTATTGTGCCGATCTGGCAAAAACTTATATAACGGGAAAGGATATCAGGTTTTCATATACCATCGAAGAGAAGATTCCGGACAGTATAATTGCTGATCAGTACAGGTTGAGGCAGGTTCTGACAAACCTTATATATCATTCTTCAACGAATACAGAAAAAGGAGAGATCAGACTGAAATGTCAGTTGCAGAATAAAAAAGACGGAATTGTAACCCTGGGGTTTGAATTGAAGGATACTGGAATGAAATTCGATAAAGCAACCCTGAAAAAGATATTCGGCGATTTCGTAAATATTGAATCAAAACCTGTCAAAAACAGTGATGAATCGGGCTTCGGTACCATACTTGCACGACAGCTGGTCGAATTAATGGGCGGCGAACTTGCAGCTGAAAGCCCTTCAGGAATTTCAGGTGATACCGGCACAAAAGTGAAATTCAACATAACTGCCTATTCCAACGATAAGGTAGTTAAAAACCTTTACCACGAAACTATAAGATCATTTTATAACATAAAAACCCTTATTGTTACCGGATCACAAAACAGGGATGAAGAGATACTTGGCCTCCTGCATAAGCTGGGACTTGATATTTCCGTTACAACATTCCAGAAGATGACTGTAACGCAGATAAAGACAAATCTCAATTCTGAGAGCGACAAGTATAACCTTATTGTAATTCTTGATGATGTTGAGTTTAACGGATTTGATGCCGCCAGGGCAATATGGGAAAATAAACTGTCAGATAAAATAATAATATTGCTGATCAGCTCCAACGATCAGAAGGGTAATTATCTGAAATGTCACACAATGGGTATAGATCATTATCTGGTTAAACCATTTAATATCAGCGAATTAACTGAAATAATAAAGGAGAGTTTTCCATATGTTGATACGAAACAGGTCTCGTCAGAGATAAGTGATATTCATAGTGACATTAAAATACTGGTTGTTGAGGATAATAAAATGAATCAGATGGTGATCATTAAAATGCTTAAAACAATTGGCTATTCATGTGATATTACCGAGGACGGTTATTCAGGATATGAAAAGGCAGTAGAAAAGCACTACGATCTGATATTCATGGATCTGATAATGCCCGAATTAAGTGGTTACGATTCAGCCCGGAAAATACTTAAAGCTGACCCGTCAGCCCTGATAGTAGCATTCTCGGCCGACAATATGCCTGATACAAGGAGAAAGGCTGAATTATCAGGGATTAAAGAATTCATTGCCAAACCCGTAAGGATCGACGACCTGAAAAAGATCTTTACAAAACATTTTAAGAAAATCTGACCGGGCAGTTTTACAACAGGCAATTAATTTCTTTTCGTGTATGAAATTTCCTCCCCTTGAAAAAATTGATGTTTCCAGGTTCCTGGATCTTGCGGAAAATATACCGGTGGTGGATGTCAGATCTCCGTCGGAATACAATACAGGGCATATTCCCGGTGCCTTCAATATTCCCCTGTTTGATGACAAGGAACGTGAAACAGCAGGTATAAAGTATAAAAAAGAGGGACGAAGTAAAGCAATCATTGCAGGGATTGAACTTGCAGGTCCGAAGATGCATTTGAAACTGCAAGAAGCCCTTAAAATAGCAAAGAATGGTAAGCTCCTGGTACATTGCTGGAGAGGCGGAATGAGATCTGAAGCAATGGCCTGGCTTTTTTTGCTTGGCGATATAGATACCGAAATACTCAACAGGGGCTATAAAGCATACCGCAATTATATTCTTTCAGCTCTTTCGGGAAAGCGGAAAACAATTATCCTCGGTGGTATGACCGGGAGCAGCAAGACACTTATCCTGCGCCACTTGAAAAAACAGGGACAGCAGGTCATTGACCTTGAGAAACTTGCAAACCACAAAGGCTCAGCCTTCGGAGCGCTGGGACAACCCCCGCAGCCATCCTCAGAGTATTTTGCAAACCTTCTATTCAATGAATGGAAACAAATTAATAAAGACCTGCCGGTATGGATTGAGGATGAAAGCCGTAATATAGGAAATGTGTTCATGCCGGATGACTTTTATAATAACCTGCAGGATTCCCCAACAATTATTCTGCTTATGGAGGTAAAAGAAAGACTGCCCAGACTTATGGAAGAATATTCAACATATCCTCCTGAATTACTGAAAGGATCGATAATGAAAATCAGTAAACGGCTTGGAGGAGATAAAACAAAAGATGCGCTTGACGCTGTTGATAAGGATGATCTGGCAAAAGCCGTGGAAATTGTTCTGAAATATTATGACAAGGCCTATTTATATGGCATTAAAAGAAAAAACAGAAAAAACCTGATTTATCTTAAAACTGAAACAGATGATATTGAAATTAATGCCGGTCTGGTACTTAATGCTGCAACAAAGATTGTCTGGTAAATGATATTAATTACTATTTGCCGGGATCCTCTCTTTTGATCCATTTGTATATCTTGTCAGATCTCCTCAGGTAATCAGGTATTTTAACTGAACAGAATTCTCCTTTAAACGCTTTTCCGGTCTCTTTAAGATCAACACGTATTTCACTGATTATATGTTCAATAACCCCAGTTGTGGGACCGATTATCAAGATGGCATCTCCCTTATTCAGATCGCCTGATTCCACCTTTATCTCGGCCACTTTCAATTTTGTAAAATAATTGGTGACTTTACCAATATAGACTTTTTTCCTGGTAGCCGCCGATCCGTACCTCGAATTCCATTCTCCCAGTTTCTGGCCAAGATAATAACCATCCCAGAATTCCCTGTTGAATACGGATGAGAGTCTCTCTTTCCAGGTATTTATTTTTTCTTCATTGTATGTTCCTTCAAGGACTGCCCTTACAGCTTCATCGTAACATGACGTTACTACCTTTACATATTCTGCAGAACGAGCCCGTCCTTCGATCTTGAATACCGTTGCTCCGGCATTGATTATTTTGTCAATGAAGCCTATTGTACAAAGGTCTTTAGGCGACATTATGTTTTCATTGTCTATTTCAAGCTGGTACCCCGATTCCTTTTCTGTAACAATATAGGACTTACGGCACGTCTGATAGCAGTTGCCCCTGTTGGCTGACCTGTTATTCTCGTGGAGACTGAGATAGCATTTTCCGGAAACAGCCATACAAAGCGCACCATGGATGAACATTTCTATTCTTACCCGATCTCCCTTCGGGCCCCTTATATCCTGTTTGTTGATGATATCAGAAATCTTTCTTACCTGGCCAAGGTTAAGCTCTCTGGCAAGGACAACAACATCAGCCCATTGTGAATAAAATTTCAATGCTTCGGCATTTGAAATATTCAGCTGGGTTGAAAGATGTATTTCGATTCCTGACCTGAAAGCATAAGTAATCACCGAAAGATCGGAAGCAATAATTGCGGATATTCCTGCAGATACAGAGGTGTCAACTATCTTTTGCATCTGGTTTATTTCGTCGTCAAAAACAACAACATTAAGGGTGAGATAACTTTTAAGACCGTTCTTCCTGCAGATTTGAACAATCTTCTTAAGGTCAGCCAGAGTAAAATTATTTGCTGAACCGGCTCTCATATTGAGCTGCCCGACTCCGAAATAGACTGAATCAGCACAACCCTGTATTGCAGCCGTGAGCGATTCAAAAGATCCAACCGGTGCTGTTATCTCAATGTCTTTCCTCTCCATTCACGGGCTATTTATTCATGACTATCCTTATACATGATCCTTTTTCAGCTTCTGAGTTTCGAACATATATCTTTCCCTGATGAAATTCTTCGATGATCCTTCTGGCGAGAGAGAGACCAAGACCCCATCCTCTTTGCTTGGTGGTATATCCGGGATTGAAAATTTTCTTAAATGCACTTTTGGGAATTCCTCTACCGGTATCGGAAATGTCGATAAACACATTTTTTCCTGTTTCGGCTACCTGGATCTTTATATCACCGTTGCCCTCCATGGCATCAATTGCATTTTTGCATACATTTTCTATAACCCATTCAAAAAGAGCTGTATTAACAGGCACGAAGATCTCCTTTGATTCATCATAGACAGAATGGAACCTGATTTTTGTAGACGTTCTGGATTTAATGTAATCGACAGTACGTGAAATAATTGCAGTGATATTTTCATTATTGAGAACGGTCTTTGCACCAATTCGCGAAAACCGTTCCGTTATCTTTTCAAGACGTTCAACATCGAGAGCTATCTCTTTTGTAAGCGCGATATCAGGATATTTACTCTGTAGTATTTCAACCCATCCTGACAGTGAGGATGTAGGTGTACCAAGCTGGTGAGCCGTTTCCCTCGACATACTAACCCACACCTGATTATCTTCAGCTTTTCGTGATGAGCTGAAAGCAAGGTATGCAACCAGAATAAACAGGACAATAATACCCATCTGAATATAAGGATAGTAATTCAGCTGAGTAAGAATAATGCTGTCTTTATAATAGATCAGGTTTGCATGACTTTCTCCCAGATCAATAATAATAGGCTCGTTTTTATTCCGGATCTTCTCAAGCTGTGATCTCAGGTACAGAGGATCACGC
>Ga0315548_1003456_pt1 | contig 11848 bp, 9 predicted proteins | sample SalMarSW160110MG_2_FD_202540 | JGI IMG/M metagenome (GOLD analysis project Ga0315548, IMG submission 202540) | Salt marsh sediment microbial communities from the Plum Island Ecosystem LTER, Massachusetts, United States - Salt Marsh Sediment SW1601-110 ... | reverse complement strand
AAAGTCCTGGCGGAGGCGCCGGCTGCGCCGCCGCAGGTCGAGCGTCAGGCCCGCTATCAGGCGGCCCTGGGCAAGCTGTAACGCACTCATGCGCGATTCGTTTCGCCGTTCCGCCCGCAAGGCCCTGCTGGGCGCGTTGATCGGCCTGGCCGCAGCGGCCGTGGCACTTGCCCTGGCCATTCCAGGTTTGCTGGACGGACTGGAGGGCCGCACCTGGGACTGGCGGGTGCGCCTGCTGGCCCGGCCCGGTCCCGCCACCGACCAGATCGCCCTCATACTGCTGGACCAGAAGAGCCTGGATTGGGCCGCGGAGGAGAACGCCCTGTCCTGGCCCTGGCCGCGGGAAACTTACGCCCTGGTTGCGGATTTCTGCCGGCGCTCCGGCGCCAAATCCCTGGCCTTCGACGTGCTGTTCACCGAAGCTTCGGCCTACGGTCCCTGGGACGATGAGCGTTTCGGCTCGGCCGTTGCCGAAAATGGCAAGGTGGCCGCGGCGGTGTACTTAAGCCGGGAGGAGGCGGGAACGCGAAGCTGGCCGGTTGATGTGCCGGAACCGGATCTATCGGTGGGCGGGTTGCAGCGCTGGCTGGAGGAAAGCGGGTCCAGAGGTCGCAACGCTTTACAGGCGGCCTATGCAACCTTCCCGATCCCCGAGCTGACCGCCAGTGCCGAGGTGCTGGCCAATGTCTACCAGGTAGCGGATGGGGATGGCGTGTTCCGACGGGGCCAGCTGTTCAACCTCTTCGACGGGCGGCCGCTTCCGTCACTGGCCCTGGGAGCATACCTGGCGGGTAACCCCGGCAGCCACACAATCGAGATCGACGACGGCAGGCTGGTCATCGACGGCCGCAGGGTGCCTATTGACTCACGGGCCCGGGTCCTGCTGCGATACCGCGGCCCCACCCAGACCCACTCGGCCTACAACGCCGCGGCGGTGCTGCAGAGTGAGCTGCGCCTGCTGGAGGGAGGAGAGCCGCCGGTCGATCCCGACCTTCTGAAGGACCGCTACGTGCTGTTCGGTTTCACCGCGCCCGGGCTCTACGACCTGCGCCCCTCTCCGGTAGCCGGTACCTACCCGGGGGTGGAGATCAACGCCACTATGTTGGACAATCTGCTGGCCGGGGACTTCATGCGACCCCTGTCCTGGCCGGCCGCGGCCTTGCTGATCCTCATCCTTTCAGTGGGCGCCGGACTGGCCGGTTCGGCCGCGTCTACGGCCGGCCGCAGCGCCCTCGTGTATGTGATCTTCCTGCCCCTGGCCCCCGCTTTGAGCCTGGCCGCCTACGCCCTGGGCTGGTGGCTGCCCCTGCTGGCCTCGGAAGTGGGTGTGGGCCTGACCCTGGTGAGCTCGAGCCTGGTGAACTACGCGACCGAGGGCCGGCAGAAACGCTACATCAAGGGGGCCTTCAAGCAGTACCTGAGCCCGGAGGTGATCGAACAGCTGATCGCTCATCCAGAGCGCCTGAAGCTGGGCGGTGAGCGTCGGGAGCTTACGATCTTTTTTTCCGACTTGCAGGGCTTCACCTCCATCTCCGAAGTGCTTAGCCCGGAGGACCTGACCAGCCTGCTCAACGAGTATCTGTCCGCCATGACCGACATCATCCAGGAGGAGGGCGGAACCATCGACAAGTACGAGGGGGATGCGATCATCGCCTTCTGGAACGCCCCTCTGGAGCAGCCCGATCATGCGATACGGGGTGTGAGGGCCGCGCTGCGCTGCCAGGAGCAGCTTTCGGCCATGCGTCCCGATTTCCGCACCCGGGTCGGCAAGGACATGTACGTGAGAATCGGCCTGAACTCCGGTCCCGCGGTCGTAGGCAACATGGGCTCGCGGACCCGGTTCGACTACACGATGCTTGGAGATGCGGTGAACCTGGCCGCCCGCCTGGAGGGGGTGAACAAACAGTTCCGCACCTACACGATGGTTTCGGCGGCCACGGTCGAGCGCAGCGCAGGCACCTTCCCCGTGCGGGAGCTGGGGCGGGTCGCCGTGGTGGGACGGAAGGAGCCGGTCACGGTCTACGAGCCTATGCTTGCGGAGGCCCACGAAGCCGTTCGGGACAGGCTGTCCGCCTTTGCGGCCGCCCTGGCCGCTTTCTACGCCGGAGCCTTCGCCGAGGCAGCGGCTGGCTTTTCCGCCATCGCCGCCCAGGATCCGGCGGCGGCCGCCTACGTGGACAAGTGCCGTGCCCTCCAGGCCTCACCTCCCGGCGGCGCCTGGGACGGGGTCTGGCTCATGACCAGCAAGTAGCGCTCCGCCAACCCTGCTGCCGACCAGATTGAACCGAAGATGATGGTGAATAGTCCGCCTGCGTTGGCTACGACAGCGGTTCAATATCCCGGAGGAAGCGGGAAAAGCCGACAGCCCGGATTTTTTCCGACAGAGGAAACGTTGTATCCCCGGCGTGTATGACATCCATGGAGGTCATACGCAGCGTATCCATGCTGGAGCGCATCGATGCGGTTTTTTGGGGTGAGGTGGTCCTTTTGATTTCGTATCCCCGTTTCTCAGATCCTCGAACAACGAGCAGATCGAGTTCTGCGCCGGCATGAGTAGACCAGAAAAAACACTCCTCTTCGTCGGCTCCGATATGCCGAATAATCTGGTCGATCACGTACCCCTCCCATGAAGAACCGACTTTCGGATGGGATTCGAGGTCTTCCTGATTCGTCAGGTTCAGCAATCCATGCAGTATGCCCGAATCGCGGATGTAGACTTTAGGCGATTTCACCTGTCGTTTCTTCACGTTTTCATGCCAGGGTAGAAGCAAGCGGGCCACCAGTGCAGAGCTGAAGATATCCAGGTAGTGACGGACGGTTGTATCAGCCAGACCGAAAGATCTGGCGAATTCCGAGGCATTCCAGACCTGCCCGTGATAGTGTGCGATCATGGTCCAGAAGCGTCGGAGCGTTGTAGCCTCCACAGTGATACCGAGCTGAGGGAGATCTCGCTCGATGAAAGTTCTGATGAAGTGCTTGCGCCATTCGCGACTGGCTCTATCGTTATGGGCGAGAAATGACCGTGGCATGCCCCCTCTGCGCCAAAGCTTGATGGATTGTCCGAATCCCACATCTTTCACAGTGAGTCCGCCGAGGTGGTGATAGGCGATACGGCCCGCAAGGGACTCAGCTGATTGACGCAGAAGATCTGGTGAGGCGCTGCCTAGTACAAGAAAACGGCAGGGAGTCTCCGGCCTGTCCGCGAGAACCCGAAGGATGGGAAAAAGATTCGGTTTTCGTTGGATTTCATCCAGGATCACAACGCCTCTCAACGCTTTGAGAGCAAGCATGGGATCTTCCACCCGGGCGAGATCCTCCGGGTTTTCGAGGTCGAAAAACGTGGTGGGCTCTCCAATTTTCTCCGCCAATTGATGTGCTATGGTCGTTTTTCCCACTTGACGGGCGCCAATTATTCCTACAACGGGGAACCGGATGAGTAGATCCAGAAGTCGATCCATTTCTTCTTTCCGCGCTATCATGGAGTAATTATACCTTGAAATTTCGGTGATTGCAGCCGAATTTTCAAGGTAATTTGATACGGGATTAGAAATTCAAACCCCGGCAAAATGAGGTGCCGATAGTACTTCAACCAGGAACGCCATTACAGGCTGCCATAAAAAAAGCGGCCCGATTTCGGGCCGCTTCCAGGCACTAATATCGCAGCAGGTTCCATTGGGGTTGGGATTGCGGATCCCGCTGCGAAACCTGCCGGCGCACGCAGCTTGGGCAATAACTGCTATGCGTACCGTCAGTCCTCGTACATGATCGTTCCGAACAGCTCCTCGTCTGTGGGCTGGGTCGAGGGTATCGGGTAGGACACCCAGGTGTAGTTCAGCAAGTGCTCCCAGGTCACGTTGGCGTTCGTGGTGTTGCCGCCCCAGGGACCGCAGCCAAGGGTCATGGACATGGGCATCCCGTTGGTCCAGGCGCCGCTGTTGGCCAGACACTGGGGCTGGCGGATCATGATGCGGCTGACCCGTACCTTGTGGGACAGCTCCCGGATGTGCATCTCGTTGAAGGTGTGGATGCCGCAGGAGTGGCCGGGACCGGAATAGCTGGTGACGCGGTTGACCAGATCGATTGCCTCGTCGAAGCTCTTCCATTTATACAACGCGGTGGTCACCGACAGTTTCTCCCCGCTGAAAGGATGCTCCTTGCCTACGCCGGTCTCCTCGACCATGATGAAGCTCTTACCCTTGGGAAGCTTGATGCCGGCCAGATCGGCTATCTTCTCCACAGGTTGGGCCACGATTTCCCGGCTCAACACTCCCTTCTCGTCCCACATGGCGGCCTGGAGCCGCTTCTTCTCCTCGGCGTTACACAGGTAACCGCCTACCGCTTCCAGCTCCTTGATCGTTTTATCGTAGATCTTCTCGTGGATGGCTATGGCGTTCTCCGTGGAGCAACTGGTGGCGTGATCGAAGGTTTTGGAGCGCATGATCTTGTCCGCCGCATCCTTCAGGTCCGCATCCTCATCCACGATGCACACCGCGTTACCGGCGCCCACGCCGTAGGCGGGGGTGCCGCTGGAGTAGGCCGCCTTGACCATACCGCCGCCCCCGGTGGCCAGGATCAGGTCGCACTGCTTCATCAGCTCCTTGCTCTTCTCAACGCTGATTTCCTCCACCCCGATGATCAGGTCCTCCGGCCAGCCCTCTTTCTTCAAGACTTTCCGCATCTGGACCACGGCCATGTTGTTGGTCTTCTGGGCTCGTGGGTGCGGGGCCATGATGACGGCGTTGCGGGTCTTGATGGCGCTGATCGCCTTGACGAAGGGAGTGGCCTCCCCGTTGGTCACGGGGATCAAAGCGCCGATCACGCCGACGGGCTTGGCGATCCTGATGATACCGCTTTCCTTGTCGTGGTACACGATGCCTACGGATTTCTTGCCCTTCATATCCCTTAAGGTCCCCTTGACCTTGGTCATCTGCTTGCCGTACTTGTGGGCCTGTACGCCCATGCGGGTCTCTTCGGCACAAAACTTCGTGTAGGGTTCCGCAAAATCCGGCCGTACTCCGGACCAGGCGACCCGGGTGGCCAGATCGTCTACCTGTTCCTGGGTGGCGAACTCGATGACCGCCTGCGCTTTCCGCGCTCGGGCTATGAGCTCCGCAATGTATTTTGCCGCATCCTGGTCATCAGCCATGAAAACCTCCTCTATATCCTTCCTGAGTTTTTATTATTGCTCGAGTCGGCAGCGAACCATCCGAGCTTATCAAAAATAGCCTGTACTGCAAAGGTCAGGCAGGCTATTTGATTTGGGAATCCGTGTAGTCCAGCCCCTTGTCAATAGCCGCTACCATCTCATCGATCTGCTCCCGGGTAATGATCAACGGTGGAGAGATGAAGATGTAGTCCCATTTGGCAAACAGATAGAGGCCATTTTCGTACAGCACTTTGTTCAGTCCCGCCGATACGCTTTTGACCGAGTCGGCAAAACCGGCCAGGGGCGCCCTGGTCTTCTTGTCCGAGGTCAGCTCGATGCAGGCCCAGAGGCCCTTGCAGCGGGCGTCTCCCACCGAGGGGTGCTTGTCTTTCAACTCCTGGAGTTTTCGGTTGAGATACTCCCCGTTCTCGGCGGATTTCTCGATCAAACCATCCTTTTTGTAGACCTCGATATTGGCGATCCCGGCGGCACAGGCCAATGCGTGGCCGCAATAGGTCAGTCCTCCCGTAAAGGGATTTTCCTGAAAATAATCCCAGATCTTCTTGCTCCAGATCATCGCGCCCAGCGGAACGTAGCCTGAGGTAATTCCCTTGGCCGTGGTGATGATGTCGGGAACGATCCCGTAGTTGTCGATGCCGAACCATTTGCCCGCCCGGCCCCAACCGGCCATGGTTTCGTCGATAACCAGCAGGATCCCGTTTTCATCGCAGATCCGGCGCAAGCCGGTCATGAAGTTCTGCGGAGGAATGATGATGCCGTTGGTGCCGACTATCGGTTCCATGAAGATGGCTGCGATCGTCTTGGGACCGTCCAGCATGATCTGGGTCTTCAGCACCTCCAGGGTCTTCACGCCGCATTCCTCCGCATCCTTGGAGCCGAAGGGGCAGCGATAAGGGTGAGGACCGAAGAAGTGAACCACCCCGGGAATCCCCGGTTCGGCGGGCCAGCGGCGCGGATCTCCGGTAAGGGTGATCGCCCCGGCGGTAGCCCCGTGGTAGCTTCGCCAGCGGGCGTAGATCTTGTGCCGTCCCGTGTACCAGCGGGCCGCCTTGATGGCGTTTTCAATGGCTTCGGCCCCCGCGTTGGTGAAGAACACGTAATCCAGATCCGCCGGAGTCACCTCGGCAACCATGGCGGCCAGACGGGCTTTGGGCTCGGTGCCGAATCCCGGGGAGACATAGCAGAGCTTCTCCATCTGTGCTTTCATGGCCTCCAGCACATGGCGGTTGCCGTGGCCGATATTGATGTTGAGCAGACCGGAACAACCGTCGATATAGCGTTTGCCGTCCGTATCCCACATGTAGATGCCCTCGGCCCGGTCGATCACGATCGGATCGACGGATCCTTGAGCCTTCCAGCTGTAAACGACATGCTGGCGATCCAATTTTTTGATTTCCTTTGTGTTCATCTCTCTCCTCCTAGGATGATGCCCCTTCAGATCTCTCTGATTTCATATCCCTGCTCGCTGACCCCATAAATCGAGCCGCCGGAAGTTTCGATCTTGTCCCAGTAGAGGCTGCGGAAACCGAACGACATGGGCAAATTCGTTATCCGAGTCCTCTTTTCCTTCTTTTTCACCGAATAACGTTGTCCGCAGGAACGGCAGGTCAATCCCGCCGGTACTTGCTCTTTGATTTCTTTTTCGAAATCCCTGCTTCCGCAGCGGCACATGAAGTCCGCCAGCTCGATTACCTGTATACCCCGTTTGCCCACAGCTCTATTATGCCCGACTTGAGAAGAAAATCAAGAGTTTAAATTTTCATTTTTAATTTCAATTTATATTTGAGAAACAAAATCCGGCAATGAAAAACAACTTGACGGTGGATTTCAGCCTGCTGTACAATCAGGTATCAATAAGCAATAAAGTACCTAGCTACACGAGGGGGTTGTCCATGCCACGGGTTATTAAATGCGCTCATATTCAGGCTTCCAATCCCAAGCACGAAGGATCCCCCGAAGAGATCAAAGAGGCGATGATCGCCAAACATGTCCCCATGATCGAAGAGGCGGGAAAGAAGGGAGTGCAGATTCTTTGCCTGCAGGAGCTGTTTCACGGTCCCTACTTCGCGGCGGAGCAGGATATCAAGTGGTACCGGACCGCGGAACCGGTGCCGGGACCGATTACCGAGCGCTTTGCCCCCCTGGCCAAGAAATACAACATGGTCATGGTCGTTCCGGTCTACGAGATGGAGCAGGAGGGAGTGTACTTCAACACCGCCCAGGTCATTGACATGGACGGGAAATACCTGGGCAAGATGCGCAAGGTCCATATTCCCCACACCTACCCCGCCTTCTGGGAGAAGTTCTACTTCAAGCCCGGTACGCTGGGTTTTCCAGTTTTTGATACAGACTATGCCCGCATCGGCATCTACATCTGCTACGACAGGCATTTCCCCGAATGCGCCCGTGTCCTGGCGCTGAAAGGGGCGGAGATCCTGCTCAACCCCTCGGCCACCACCCACGGGAAATCCCGCTACCTCTGGGAGCTGGAGCAGCCGGCTCAGGCTGTGGCCAATGGCGTGTTCATAGGCGCCAATAACCGGGTGGGAACGGAAAAGCCGTGGGAGTTCGGCAAATTCTACGGATCCAGCTACTTCTGCGATCCCAGAGGACAGATAGTGGTGAAAGGCAGTGAAGACAAGGACGAAGTGGTGATCGCGGAGCTGGATTTGGAGCAGATCAGGGAGGTTCGCGACGGCTGGCAGTTTTTTCGGGATCGCAGGCCTGAAAGCTACGGCGAGATCTGCCAGCAGCAGCCGTAGAATAAAACGGGTAAACGGAAGCACCTCCGTTCCTCCGGAACGGGAGTGCTTTTGTTTTATATGTGCGCATGGCGCACATAACCACTAATTCGGAGGTCGAAAGTATGAGCGACACAGCAAAAGTGCAAGCCAAAGGGTGGGTCATCTACCCGATTGGCAGTCGCCCGAAGATGGGACTGGCGATACTGTTGGGGATCCAACAGTACCTGACCATGTTCGGTGCGACGGTGCTCATCCCCTACATCATCGGCGGAGCCATGAAGCTGCCCCAGGAGGAGCTGGCGCTGCTGATCTCGACGATCTTTTTTGCGTCGGGACTCTGCACACTCATCCAGCAGTCTCCCATCGGGAACCGACTGCCCATCATTCAGGGCGGGACCTTCAGCTTCCTGGGTCCGATGTTCGCAATCGTCGGCATGGTCGGAGCCCAAAATCTGGGCTGGCAGGTTTCGATCCAGCAGGTGGCCGCGGCGGTCATGTTCGCCTCGGTCTTCGAGATCATTCTCGGCTACACCGGCCTGATGGGCTACATCAAGCGGGCCATCAGCCCCATCGCCATCGGACCGACCATAGCGATGATCGGTCTGGCCCTGTACGGCATCGGTGCGCCGTGGATGGCGGGAAACTGGGCGGTGTCCCTGATTACCCTCGGTGCCCTGATCCTCTACTCCCAGGTGTTCGCCCGCAAAGCCAGGGTTTTCCTGTTGTTTCCGGTCCTGCTGGCTATCCTCACCGGCTGGCTGTCGGCCATCATCGGCACGTATGCCGGTTGGATTCCCGAAGGGAATCTGGCGAACGTGACCGGGAAGTTCGGCCTGATCAAGGCGGCGCCCTGGTTTACCATCCGCCCCGTGATCCCCTTCAAGTGGGGACTGCCCAGCCTCACCAGCATCACCCTGGCGGGCTCTATCGGGATGATCGCCGGTTACATCGCCTCGATGATAGAGTCCATCGGCGACTACTATTCCTGTGCCCGCATTTCGGAAGGTCCGGTGCCCACGGAGAAGATGATCTCCCGCGGTCTGGGCGCTGAAGGGTTAGGCTGTCTGATCGCCGGTATCCTGCAAACCTGCAACGGCACCACCTCCTATTCGGAAAACATCGGGGCCATCGGTCTGACCCGCGTGGCCAGTCGCCGGGTGATCCGGGCCGGAGCGATAGTGATGCTGGTCCTGCCTCTGTTCGGCAAGTTCGGGGCAACCCTGGCTTCCATGCCCCAGCCGGTAGTCGGCGCCATGTATGTAGGATTGTTCGGGTTGATCGCTGCGGTCGGTCTTTCCAACCTGCAGTTCACCAACATGAACAATGCCCGCAACCTCTTCATCGTCGGTATCTCCTTCTTCGCGGGCTTGAGCTTCCCCGCCCACTTCGGCGCCGCTCCGATCAACTGGGCGGCAGCAGGGCCTGTCACCGAAGTTCTCGGGAACATCGTTCAGACCATTCTGACCACGGGAATGGCGGTTACCGGTATCCTGGCGATCTTCCTGGACAATATCCTGCCGGGGGCGACGCGAGATGAGCGCGGCCTGACCGTCTGGGAAAGCGAGGCTACAGATGAAGCCTGGGCCAAGGCTGAGGCGGAATGGAAAAAGATGGCTGTCGGCGAGGAGCGCAAGATCATCATCGAATAGCCGTTTTTGAGGTTTCTTGCTTTCAGAGTGGGGCTGTTCATCCCTCCGGGGGGAGCAGCCCCTTTTTTACTTCTTGGGTACATGATAAGGTGATCCGGAAGATGAAAGATTCGGTTCGCAAGGTTCTCTGGGTTCTGCTGGCTGTATTCATGGTCCTCGCCTTCTACGCGATTTTCAATGCGGGAAACCCCAATTCACTCTTCCGCCTGATTGTCGCGGATCCGGGCTACGACGTGTTGATTACATTGATTCTCGGAGGATGCGTCTTTGTCCTGGTGATCGCTCTTACCGCCGGCAGGAAGAGCTCGATTCGGCACCTCCTGGAAATCAATATCGAGTACATCCAAGATTTGCGCGGAAAAGGCCGGAGTGACGTGGAGATCGCCGAATCCTTTCTTACCGAGATGGGCAGTAAGGGAGGGCTGCTGCACAGTCTTGCCAAGTGGCGGGTTTTGCGCTACCTTTCCAAATTGTAATGGATGTAATGGAAGGAATTACCAATCCCAATTGGTTGGTTTTTGCGCTCCTCTTTCTCGGCATCATTTTCTACCTGGCCTATATGCGGCAGCGGGAGACGAAGCGTATTACCGATAAGTTCGACCAGAAGGACATCATTATCACCAGCTTCGGGGTCAACTACTACGGGTTGGAGTCTGAGCCGGGGGGGCCGCTGCGCAGCGCCGGCGCCCTGGTACTGCTGAAAGACGGGATCTACTACAGAGCCCGATTCTCAAAACGGGAGCTCATGATACGCGGGACGTCGATCGCCTATATCGGTGTGACCGATACCCACAAGGGCAAAGATCTTCATCAGACCGTGGTGGTGCTGCAGTTCCTCAATCCGGACGGGAAAGAGGAGAAGGCTGCCTTCCGCATTCCCTATCCGGCTCAGTGGGTCGCCGCCATCAAGAGCAATCTGCTGGATGAGAAAGCCACGGCGCCCAAGAAACCCCACGACTCCGGCTGATCGACCTGGAACCGTTCCGCCGACATCCCGGTAGAAATTCAATAGAAATTCAAACTTCCATTTGACAAAGTCTATTGGAGCATTCTATAATCAACTTCCATTACAAATCCAAGGGCAAGAAGGAATCCCCTTGAGCAATCGAGACGCGTTACAGAGATACCACGAAAACAGAGCCAAGATGCTGGCCGGCGGTGGGGAGAAGAGGATCGAGGCTCAGCACGACAAGGGAAAGTTGACCGCCCGGGAACGGCTGGATCTGCTTCTGGACAAGGGCTCCTTTGTGGAGCAGCAGCCGTACATCACGGTCAGGGCGACCGATTTCGGACTGGCCGACAAAAAATTCCTGGGCGACGGTGTGGTCAGCGGCACGGGCAAAGTCGGGGGACAGCAGATCTTTCTCTTCTCTCAGGACTTCACGGTCCTGGGGGGATCCCTGGGCGAAATGCACGCCGAGCGCATCGCCGAAGTTCAGGGCTTGGCCCTGAAGAACGGTTGTCCCTTCGTGCAGATCAACGACTCCGGAGGCGCCCGCATCCAGGAGGGCACGCTCTCGCTGGACGGCTATGCCAAGATCTTCCGGGCCAACACGCTGGCCTCCGGAGTAATCCCCCAGTTTTCCGTGATTCTCGGACCCTGCGCAGGCGGCGCGGTCTACTCCCCGGCCATCACCGATTTTATCCTGATGGTCGACGGGGTCAGCAACATGTACATCACCGGGCCGGATGTAATTCGAGCAGTGACCGGTGAGGAGATCAGCCACGAGCAGCTGGGGGGGGCGGCGACCCACGCATCGATCAGCGGCAATGCCCACTTCCGTTTCGCCGACGAGAAGAGCTGTCTGCAATTTCTCCGCAATCTGCTGAGCTACCTGCCCGCCAACAACCTGGAGTTGCCGCCGGTGGTGGACAGCAAGGATGGTCCGGACCGGGAAACCCCGGAGCTCGAGGAGCTGCTTCCGGAGGATCCCAAGCGACCCTACGACGTTCGGGACTTTATAGCCGCGATGTGTGACCGAGGTTCGTTTCTCGAGGTCCACGCCGATTACGCACCCAACGTGGTGGTGGGCTTCGCCCGGCTCCACGGACGCACCGTGGGAATTTTCGCCAATCAGCCGAAGTTCTACGCCGCCGCGCTGGACATCAACTCCTCGGACAAGGCGGCACGGTTTATCCGCTTCTGTGACTGCTTCAATATCCCGATCGTCAGCCTGGTCGATGTCCCCGGATTCCTGCCCGGGGTGGCTCAGGAGCACGGAGGAATCATCCGCCACGGCGCCAAGGTGCTGTACGCTATAGCCGAAGCCACCGTGCCGAAGATCTCC
>Ga0315548_1003454_pt1 | contig 11851 bp, 9 predicted proteins | sample SalMarSW160110MG_2_FD_202540 | JGI IMG/M metagenome (GOLD analysis project Ga0315548, IMG submission 202540) | Salt marsh sediment microbial communities from the Plum Island Ecosystem LTER, Massachusetts, United States - Salt Marsh Sediment SW1601-110 ... | reverse complement strand
ACCTGTGTTTGTCACCATAAAATCATAAGTCTGTTCGCCAGTTTCTTCCTTGAATTTTCCAAAATCGTGCTCTGTCGATGAGAGCTGTATCTTTGGCTGAGACCAGACACTAACTGTAAAAAATATTAATGATAAGATTAAAAAAACTCTTTTCATACCGGATTGTTTTTATTTGTAAAAACTATATACCTATACAAACTCAACTATATAACTATTCTAGTTCGATTTTGGTTGCATCGTAAATTACAAAAATCAGACCAAAAGAAAACTTTTAAATCGTATGGCAAAAATAATAAAGTTTGTTCTTTTTGTAAATTTTAATGCAGAATATCTTAGTTTTGCTCTGTGACATATGATTTTTTGGAATAATATTTGCAAATCAAATTCCTGACTCTCTCCTGAAGGATTATATAATGAAGATCATTAACAAATTGATAATTACCATTATTGCCTGCGTTTTATTTTTAGATGCAACTGGCCAGTTTTATAATGGACATCAGATGTCTTTTGGCAAAAACAAAGTTCAGTATTTCGATTATTACTGGTCATTCTACAGGTTTGATAATTTTGATTGTTATTTTAATGAATATGGACGTGACCTGGCTCAGTTCACAGCCGATTACGCCATGAAGAAACTGGATGAAATTGAGGATTTTTTTGATTATACTCTTGAGAAAAGATTGATCTTCATAATCTTTAACAAGAATGCCGAATACAAACAATCCAATGTGGGGCTGGTAACTTTTGATGAGGATACATATAATACCGGAGGCTTCAGCAGGATTATTAAAAATAAAGTGATGCTCTATTATGAAGGTAACCATGAAGCATTTCAGAAACAGATAGCAGCATCAATAGCCGAGGTGATTATAAATGAAATGTTGTATAATGCTGAAATAAAAGACCGCATTTCAAGCTCATCAGTTATCTATATGCCTGACTGGTACATTAAAGGTCTTATCAATTATGTATCATTCGAATGGGATTTTGATATTGAGAACAGGGTCAAGGATGGCCTCAGTACAGGTAAATACCATAAAATCAACCATCTTGAATACGATGATGCAATATACGCAGGTCAGTCATTCTGGAGGTTTATTGGAAAAGAATATGGCGATGCCATTATTCCTAACATCATTTATCTTACTAAAGTCTATAAGAATATTGATGACGGATTTAAGTATGTTACAGGAAACAAACTGAAGGATCTGTTAAAGGAATGGGGAGAATATTACAGCGAGGAATACTCGGGAGACAGAAATTTACCGGAAGATGACAATAATGTTATTCGTAAATCGAAAAGAGAGCAATTATTTCAGCAGGTCAGGGTAAGCCCTGACGGCAAGTATATCTCTTATGTGACAAATGACTGGGGGAGGAAGAAAATATGGCTTTATAACCAGATAACAGGGAAACAGAAAGTCATCTTCAGAGTTGAACCGAAATTTGAGCAGAAAACGGATAACACTTACCCTGTGATGGCCTGGCATCCCAATGGTAATATTCTTACATATATCAATGAGGAAAGAGCTGCTCTGGTAATTTATTTTTACAGGATCCCTGAAAAGACAACTGAACAGAGAAACCTGCTCTATTTTGATAAAATCCTTGATTTTTCATACTCTCCTGATGGAATCAGGCTTGCTTTTTCAGCCGTAAAAGATGGTATAACAGATATCTACATACATACTATTGCTTCAGGTACCAATGAACAGATTACCAGAGATATTGCTGACGATCTGCATCCTTCATTCATAAAAGACTCACCGGAAGAAATAATTTTTTCATCAAACCGGCTATCAGATACATTGACCAACACCGGAAGCCCGTTTGAAAGACTCTCTTTAACATATGATCTTTTTGTTTACAATATCGTAAAAAACAATAAGACACTTATCAGACTTCAGGAAGGTGAGTTTACCAGCAGGTTCCAGCCCACCGGAATTACCAGACGCGAATTTTCATATCTTGGTGATAAAAATGGTATTCTTAACAGATACAATGCTGTATTCGACAGTACTATCAGCTATATTGATACTACTACACATTACAGGTATTTTATCAAATCTGTACCTGTAACAAATTACGACCGCAATATTCTTAACCATTCGGTTGTAAACGAGGGCGATTCTTATGGAGAAATCTTATTAAACAAAGGTAAGTATCTCCTGAGAGAAGGATCGATGAGTGATGCAGATCCTGTTCCCGAAAAAGAGATTGACATCACCTCCTTCCGTGAGGAAAAGAACCTTTTTCTTAATAAGGCTGACAGTATAGAACAATTAAGACAATGGCTCGTTGCTGAAGAAAAAAAAATGAGGGATACGCTTAAAAAACCACTTTATGAGTATTATATAAAAGACGAACCCATTGATATCAATTACTATATCTTTGAAAAGGAGAAGGAAAATTACTACGAGCAGTTATGGCGTAAAGATTATATGGATATTGATCTTGATACTGGGGAGCTTGAACTGCCACTTATCAGAATATATGAAACATCTTTCTATAATAATTATATTGCCAACCAGATAGATTTCAGTTTTCTGAATAATGCCTACCAGGTGTTCAGCGGGGGTGCTCCTTACTTTAATCCCGGACTAAATATGCTTACACGGTTTGGAGCAATCGATCTTTTCGAAGATTACAGATTAACGGCCGGATTCAGGTTTTCGGGTAACTTCGACAGCAACGAATACCTGATTAGTGCTGAAAACCTTAAAGGCATTTTCGATAAGCAACTTATTTTCTACAGGCAGGCTTATTTCAGCTCAAATGATTCCAGCTATTTCAAATCACATACTCATAATGTTTATCTTTCTTACTCAATACCATTTACACCTGTTCTTGCACTAAAGGGAACTCTTGCTTACCGTAACGACAGACACGTATTCCTTGCAACTGATCTTGAATCACTTAACAATGACAATATTTCGCGTCACTGGTTGAGTCTTAAAGGTGAGGTCATTTATGACAATACCCGAAAAAGAAGCATTAATATTTATTTCGGCACCAGGTTTAAGATCTTCGGGGAATATTACAGGCAATTGACCAGCAAGAAATCCGACATGATAGTTCTGGGAATAGATTTCAGAAATTACACAAGAATACATCGCGAACTGATTTGGGCAAACCGTTTTGCAGCAAGTACATCATACGGACCAACAAAACTGGTATATTATCTTGGAGGTGTCGATAACTGGATGGGCTACCTCTTTAATAAATTTCCGATGTTCGATAATACAATCCCTGTAAGTCCTAACGAAAACTATGGTTTCCAGGCCCTGGCAACAAATATGAGAGGATTCAGACAGAATATCCGCAATGGCAGCAGTTTTGCCCTGATAAACAGCGAAATCAGATGGCCTTTTATAAGATATTTTGCCGGACATCCTTTACGTTCAAATTTCCTGAATAGCTTACAGATTGTGGGATTTGGAGATATAGGTACCGCGTGGTCGGGAAAAAGTCCATGGTCGGGTACCAATGCCTATAATACAGAAATAATAAGAAACGGACCTGTTGAGGTAATTCTCGATTCAAACAGAAAACCTATTGTTGCAGGATTTGGAGGAGGTCTGAGAGCTCAGATTTTAGGTTACTTTGTGAGGGCCGACTGGGCATGGGGAATAGAAAACGACTACCTGCTTCCTAAAATATTCTACCTGTCATTCAGCCTCGATTTTTGACTCTCAGTTAATGCAACTGTTAAATGAGCTGTCTTGTCATCTATTTCCTTTGCGACCCTGTGTAATGGTGTATCAATAAAAATCATAATAATGACAAAGATCCTTTTTCAATTAGAAAATTTAAGATATTTTTGTTCGATTAATGTAATTCAGCAAACTAAAAACCATAAAGATGGCTTACGTAATTAATGAAGATTGTACTGCTTGCGGAACATGTATAGATGAGTGCCCTGTTGAGGCAATATCAGAAGGAGATATTTATAAGATTGATCCGGATATTTGTACTGATTGTGGCGCATGTGCTGATGTCTGCCCTGTTGAGGCAATTCATCCTGAAGAATGAGTGTTCCAAATCAAAAAAGTTGAGGGCTGTATTGATAAATATGGCCTTTTTTATTTAGGATTGTATCGAGATTTCTCCAGAATTTCCTGAATATCAACATTATCTAGCATATTTTTAAGGCTTATACCGGGATTTTTCATCATATATGATTCAACTATTCTGAAACCGATCCATACTGCTGCCCTGCCGGGAGATTCATTTGTGAAATAACTGGTAAACGGTGCATCACCTGTAAGTTTGCGGATTGTGAGATAATCGGTTTTGAACAACAGATCATTCTCTACAAGATAGAGCCACATCTGAGCCTCGTTGTTCCGACAAAAATTCATCTGGTCATCTGTAAATCCGAAAATGATCTCATCAGGAGTTTCAGGTAACATACATTTTACAAAATATCTGAGTTTGCCCTCATGAATCATATTTGCAATAACATTTCCGGAAGAATAATTCATTTCAGGAAAATCCCATTCTGAAGCACCCCAACCGTACATACAATCAGGAATTATGTAATCAGGTGTCATCTTTGCAGCCATGTATTTAAATATATTAAGCCGGGGATAATATTCACAATCAGCTCCCAGATACCTGTCAAGTCCTACTCCAAGAACATAATCACCTGTGATAATACTCGAATTAAATCCTGTTATGCAGGTAAATACTGACGGAACATTTCTGCCTGGGAAATAATACCGGTAATGACGGAAAGCTTTCTCAATTCCTCCCTCAATTTCTTCAATATCAGGAAATATCTTCATTGTCAAAGCATATACATCATTGTTTTGCTTATCGGTGCAAAATTCTACAAGCAGATCACTGAAAGAAGGATCATATATCTCCCCGGTATTAATAACATAGCTGAAAAGCTGAAGAAATCCCTGATATTTATCTTTAATGGATGGCACTCTCTGAACAATTTCATCCGGACTGATTGCAAAGAGATCTTTTTCCAGTCTTTTAATCTCAATGTCCAGCTTTACAGATGATATATTAGCTTTATAATGATTTCTTTTACAGGACAAGAGCACACCTGCAAAAATTAATATCATAAAAAATGCCTGAACAAAATCTCTCTTCATAATTTCCGTTCTAAAAGGAGGTTTAAAATTAATCACTTTTTATTTATGTGCCAACACAGTTACATTACACAATGACTTCTGTTAATATTTGCTATTTTTACTGTCTGAATAATAAATAAATTCCGGTTCATCTTATTATTAAGAAACTTTACTGTTATGTTAAAATCCGGTTATAAATTCCACATCAGGAAATCTCTCATAATCATCATTCTAATTTTATTTTCGAAGGGTATATCGTCTGCTCAGTATTACAGGTTCGGGATCTACACCATCCCTTCAATTACCTGGTTTTCGACTGATATAAATGAAGTAAGTAATGAAGGATCAAGAGCCGGATTTCATTTCGGTCTGACTGTTGAAAGATACTTTAGCACAAATTATGCTTTTACTACAGGTATTGGTATAATGAATGCCGGAGGAAGGTTATCTGCAGATAATGAAATCATTTTCAAATTTCAGGATTATACATCAGAGGTACCTGCTGGCGGTTCGATCGTTTATAAAATACAGTATGTTACTATTCCATTGGGAATCAAACTTAAAACTAATGAGATCGGATACTTTACTGTTTTTACGGATCTTGGACTCGATCCCAAAGTAGTTGTCCGGGGCAGGGTTGATATTCCCTCTATCGGCAAAAAAAATGAAAATGCTTTGCCTGAGATCAAACTGTTGAACCTGGGTTACCATATTCATGGAGGAATTGAATATTCATTTGGGGGTACGACCGCAATTATTTTCGGGCTGGGCTTTGAAAATAATTTTCTTGATATCACTAAGGATACTGGTGACCAGATTAAAGACAGGGTATCACATAAATTTCTGAAATTCATTATCGGAGTCAATTTTTAAAAGGTCCGTCCATGAGAATTACTCTTGCTCAGCTGAATTACCATATCGGAAACTTCAGCAACAATAAGGAACTCATCTGCAGGGCTATTAAGAAAGCCAGAGATCAGAGATCTGATCTGATCATATTCTCTGAATTATGTATCCCCGGTTATCCACCGCTGGATCTGCTTGACAGGCTTGACTTCATAGAAGAATGTAATACTATAGCTAAAGAGATAGCAGAAGAATGTACCGGGATTGCTGCTATCGTTGGTTCTCCCACTGTCAACCGCAATCCGTATGGAAAGAAACTTTATAATGCTGCCCTGATCCTGTCGGAAGGTAATGTAGTCTTTTCTGCCAACAAAGGCCTCCTCCCTACCTATGACATCTTTGATGAATACAGGTATTTCGAACCGGAGAACAGATTTTCAACCTTTGATTTTAAAGGATTAAAGATAGCTGTTACTATATGTGAGGATCTGTGGGACGAACAACCTTTCGACAATGAATTTGAAAAGATGAGACTATATACAATCTCTCCCATGGAGGAGCTTGCAAAACAGAATCCCGACATGATAATCAACATTGCAGCATCCCCCTTTTCCTATACCAAGATAAAAGCAAAGGAAAACATCTTCAGGTCCAAAGCAATTAAATACGGAATACCGGTAATAACTGTCAACCAAACCGGGGCAAATACCGAACTTATTTTCGACGGAGCTTCAAAAGTTGTTAACGGAAAAGGTGAGATTGTTTATCATCTTCCCTTTTTCGAAGAGAATATATTCACATTCTCCTTCGAAGATATCCTTTCAGCAAGTGTATATAAGCAGGAAGAAGAACCGGGTGTTATTTCTCTGATTCATAAAGCCCTCAGAACGGGAATTTGTGACTATTTTGCCAAATTGAACTTCAGCGATTGTATTATAGGACTTTCGGGAGGAATAGACTCGGCAGTAAGTCTCTGTCTGGCATCTGAAGCTTTAGGTAAGGATCACGTGAGGGCACTGCTGCTTCCCTCACGTTATTCATCAGAACTCTCTGTTTCTGATTCTGTTGCTCTCGCTGATAACCTTGGAGTGAAGTATGATATTCTGAATATTGAAAAACCCTTCAGTGCATTTGAAGAATTGCTGGCGCCCTCTTTTAAAGGAAAAGAGACTGATGTCACCGAAGAAAATATTCAGGCCAGGATAAGGGCGGTTTTGCTGATGGCTTTTGCAAATAAATTTGGATACATTCTATTGAATACATCAAACAAAAGTGAAGCAGCAGTCGGGTACGGAACCCTGTACGGGGATATGGCGGGCGGTTTATCAGTTATCGGGGATGTCTATAAAACAGATGTTTACCGGCTTGCAGCCCATATTAACCGGAATGATGAAATCATCCCACGAAGTATAATCAGCAAAGCTCCGTCGGCTGAACTGAAAAACGGTCAGATGGATACTGATTCACTACCAGACTACACTATCCTTGACGGGATTCTCTACCAGTATATTGAAATGCAAAAACCACCGGAAAAGATCATTCAGGATGGTTATGATCCGGATATCGTCCGGAAAGTTATCAGGATGATAAACTACAATGAATATAAGAGATTCCAGGCTCCTCCGGTTTTGAGAATATCCTCAAAGGCATTCGGGTACGGAAGAAGAATGCCACTTGTTGCAAGGTACTAAAATAAGGACCAGGTAAAATCTTTTTACTGTTACCTGTTCTGGCAAATCTCGTGAAACAGCATTCCTGACAAAAATCATATCACTTCTTTTTATCTGATACTTCACCGTGAAAAAGTAAAAAACTATCATAGTGATCTTTACAACTATCTGTAAGTGAATATGTTAAAAAATGTTAATTTGATTTTTTATCCATTCTTTTATTAACTTTGGATTATCATAAACACAGGTATCGCATGCAGTATAATAATCCTTATATCGAGTTGTGCCTTGAAGGTCCTGGTTCATTATTTAAAGGACTACATCAGAAAGACAAGGAGACAATTGCCCAGTATCACCGTTATATGATTTACAAAAAAGGGGATATTTTATTTGAAGAAGGCACGAAACCACGAGGCCTTATTTGTCTGGTTTCCGGGAAAGTAAAGGTATTTGGTATCGGTGTAGGAGGAAGAGAGCAGATAATTAAAATGGTCAGGCAACATGGATTTATTGGTTACCGGGCGCTTTTTTCGGACAATCTTTATACTTTCTCAGCCCGGGCAATTGAAGACTCTTCAATCGTATGCCTGAACAGGAACTCCCTGATAAAAGTCCTGAACAATAATGCTGATCTGGCCTTGAAACTTATGAGGATTATTGCCGACGAACTTCACTTTACACAAAAAAGAATAGTATCACTTACACAGAAACACATCAGGGGACGAATTGCTGAATCTATTTTACTCCTTCGTGATATATACGGGATTGAAGCCGATGGAAAAACAATCCGTGTATTACTCTCCAGAGAAGATATTGCACATCTGTCAAACATGACTACCTCAAACGCAATACGAACCTTGTCCAATATGACTTCCGAAAAGATTATTGATATTGAAGGAAGGAAGATAATGATACTCAATTCCAGAATACTCGAGCAGATAAGTGAACTTGGTTGACTAATAAGGAGTCATGATTTTTCTATTCCCTGTAGTAAACTCTTTTTACTCTTCCCGGAATTGATGTGAGTATTTCGTATGGGATAGTATCGCATTCTTCAGCGATTTCTTCAATTGCAATGTTCTCACCGAATATTTCAACCTCATCCCCCGGTAACACTTCCAGTCCCGTTACATCAGCCATGCACATGTCCATGCAGATGTTCCCTATTAAAGGTACCCTGCAGCCTTTAATAAAAAGGCTGCCATTTCTGTTCCCGAGTTTCCTGTTAAGACCATCGGCATAACCTGCAGGCAGTATAGCAATATTACGTTCACTATCAGCCACATCTGCGCAACTATAGCCAACAGGTTCTCCTGCAGGTATTTTTTTTATCTGACTGATCCTGGTTTTAAAGCGGCCGACGATTTTTAGCGACAGACCGGTATAATTACCAATACCATAAATGCCAATACCAGGCCTGACCATATCGAACTGATATTCCGGAAAACGAACAATTCCGGAACTGTTAAGTATATGGACCAGAAAGGGATATTGTATTGAAACTTTTATTTTGTTTACCGCATCCTGAAAAACTCTAACCTGATAATGAGTAAATCCATCGAGAGAAGGATTTTCACTGCCGGCAAGATGCGAGAAAACCGATATTACCTTAATGCATTCCGTTTTATTTATCATTGTGGCAAGAAGATCGATATCCTCCGGCATAAAGCCAAGCCGGTGCATGCCTGTATCAATTTTTATATGAACAGGATATTGAACAAGTCCATGCTTTGAAGCTACAGCCGTAAAATTTTCAAATGACGAAAAATCATAAATCTCCGGCTCAAGATTATATTTGATCATTATTTCGAAAGCAGAAGGATCGGGATTCATAACCATAACAGGAAGGGATACTCCTGATTTACGGAGCTCAACACCTTCATCAGAATAGGCAACTGCAAGATAGCTGACACGATGATACTCAATTAAACTCGCTATCTCTGAAGGTCCTGTACCATAGGCAAAAGCTTTCACCATTGCCATTATACTGGTTCCCGGATTCAGAATCCTCCTGAACTCATTCAGATTATGAGATATGGCATCGAGGTTTACCTCGAAAACTGTCATATGCATTTGCAGCTCTAAAAATCTGGCAATTTTTTCAAATTCATAAATCCTTGCACCTTTTAACAGTATTATCTCGTCTTTATAATCAACTGCATTAAAATTGTGAGCAAATTCGTCTGTCGACCAGAAAAAATTCGCATCCATACCGAATGATGATCTGTTTCTCATAAGAGCCGGTCCTATTCCTATAAATTTATCAATACCGGCTCTCCTGATTAAATTAGCCACTTCCCCGTAAAGTTCCTTCTCATTTCTTCCGCTCTGTATAAAGTCAGAAAGTATAAGAGTGGTTTTCCTCTCATTTTGCATTTTAAGGTAGTCGAGTGCCATCCCGAGTGAACCAGGATCAGAATTATAGTAATCTTCAATAAGCTGACAATTGTTTATTCCACTTTTTATCTCCATTCGCATAGCAACTGATACCAGACCGGATACTCCTTTCCTGATAATTCCGGGATCGATAGCCAGTGTTAGACAGACAGCGATCACTGTGACAGCGTTTTCAACTGAAGCACGGTCAGTGAAGGGTACTTCAAAAGTATTTTTACTACCTTTAAAGGAGGCTTCAATAGCTGTGTGATTATTCTGAACGGATATTCTCCTCACATAGATCTTTGCTTCCGTATTAGTGAAAGACCAGTCGATAATATTTTTCGAAATAAGAGTATCATCCTTTATAATATTCTGGTGTATCAGATCATAATCTCTGCAATATATTATTGTGGCAGCATTCTCAAAAAGTCTGAGCTTTTCTGCGATTTTTGTTTCAGTATCAGGGAAATTCTCCCTATGAGCATCTCCGATATTTGTAATGACGCCAGTATCCGGATTAATTATCGCAGCCAGTCTTTCCATTTCACCAGGCATTGAAATGCCTGCCTCGAATATTCCAGTTTCATATTTCTCATCAAGTTTCCACACTGAGAGAGGCACCCCGATCTGTGAGTTGTAACTCCTGGGGCTTCTTACTACCGGAACAGTCAGACCAATAATATCAGCCAGCCACTCTTTTACCACGGTTTTGCCTGCACTGCCTGTGACACCAATTACCCGTGACTTAAATATCTTCCTTTTGTATTGTGCCAGTAACTGAAGAGCTTCAATTGTGTCGGATGTATGAATGAATGCAGATCCTGTATACTTTTTATGATTTTCCGGCAATTTGCTGACTATGAAGACTCTTACTCCCCTTGTATAAAGAGTCTCAACATAATTATGACCATCGTGATGGATACCACATATAGCAAAAAATGCAAGACCTTCAGTAAAAGTTAACTGGCGACTGTCAATTACAATTTCTGATACCGGAAGTTCAGGGTCACCTAATAATCGACCTCCTGTAATCCGTGCAATATCTGATGCTTTGAGTTTCACAAGCTATTTATTTAAAGCCTTATTATAACATTCCCTGCACAATGGTTCATAGATATCTTTTTCACCCAGAAGAATAACCTGTGCTCCCCCTGATTTTCTGAATGAATAATGAGCCATATTTCCACACCTCACACAGATTGCATGCACCTTGGTAACATATTCAGCTATTGAGAGAAGTGACGGCATAGGGCCAAAAGGTTCTCCCATGAAATCCATGTCAAGTCCTGCTATTACAATTCTTATTCCTCTATCAGCAAGGTTATTGCATATATCTACTATTGATCTGTCAAAAAACTGAGCCTCATCAATTCCAACAACATCAACATCCCCGGCCAGGAGCAGTATAGCAGAAGCATTATCTACGGGAGTCGAAATAATTGATTTATCATCATGTGAAACGACTCTTGCCTCTGAATATCTTTTATCTAGAGATGGTTTGAAGATCTCAACCTTCAATCCTGCAAACTGAGCCCTCCTCAGCCTCCTTATAAGTTCTTCTGTTTTTCCTGAGAACATGCAACCGGTTATGACTTCAACAGATCCTCTTTTACCTGTGACTCTTACTGAATTTTCATGAAAATCCATCTTTAATAAAATATATGGCCGAAAAGTAAGTTGTAGTTTTATTCCGTAAGTACTTGTGGAATAATAGTTACTTTTGCAAAATAAAGAAAATGGTTTGTTTTATTAACATCAAAGTGTATGGATTTCAATGCAACCATTGACATAATTATTAAAGATCTCAATGAAGCTCGTGAAATAATTGATGATCTGAGGAGGTATCCGGGAGTTCCTGTTTTACAGATT